>Ga0180007_10003427_pt1 | contig 17672 bp, 12 predicted proteins | sample MM_PC_MetaG_FD_121122 | JGI IMG/M metagenome (GOLD analysis project Ga0180007, IMG submission 121122) | Groundwater microbial communities from the Aspo Hard Rock Laboratory (HRL) deep subsurface site, Sweden - MM_PC_MetaG | ecosystem: Environmental > Aquatic > Deep subsurface > Groundwater... | reverse complement strand
TGTCAAGTTTCTCAGAGAGTTGTCCGCGTCGAACCGGTGCGATCAGGCCGCCGTTGCCGGAAGAGCCGTCGATGCTGTAACGATTGGCAAGCAATGCAAAGATTTCACCCTGTTTCAGGCGATTATACAATTCAGTTGCGCTCTTTTCTTCGGAAATTACAATCTGGCGAATTCTGCGGGTAGCTGGAATATCAAACTTATCGATGTTTGCTTCGAATTCTTTCTGAATTTCTTCAGCTGAGGGTTCAAGTGTGACCATCCGTCTGATTTTTTCTTTGGCCTCTTCATAGGGCTCGTTTCGATTGGTTTCGTATGACGTGACTTCGAGAAAGTGGTATCCAAGTTCGGATTTGATAGGCCCGGCGACTTTGCCAGTCCATTTGCCGTCTTTAACCAGCTTCATCAGAGCTGTATGCATTTCTGGGAGGTAAGTGCGGCCGTCGGCAGAGAATAGCCCGGTTCCGTCAGAAATTGCATAGCTTGAATAGCCTGGATTTGCAGAGATTGCAAGAGGTCCGAAAGCGGTCTTGGTTTCTTTATCCTTGTCTGTGCCGTCTTCTGACAGCTTTGCAAGTTCTGGAACTGTCGCAGTCGGGTTTGAAGTGCGTAATTTCTCAGCTTTGGCCTGTGCCATTTTTTCGCGTGCTTCTTTTTCGAGGATCTCATGAATTTTAATTTTGAGAGAAGCAGTAAGATCAAGGTTTATCGGAGGATTTTTTGCCTCGAGTCTGAAAAGATGATAGCCATTGTCAGTTTTGATTACTCTGCTGAGTTCGCCAAGTTCTAGACTGAAGACTGCGTCCTCGATTTCTTTTGCAATAGAAGTGCCATTGTTTCCGAGCTCAGCACTGATTATTTTCTTTTGATCTGGTGAATAGTCGTCGGAGATATCGCCAGCAAAAATAATTGGCAGTTTGCCGCCTTCGCTACGTGATCCGGCCATTGAATGGAGTTTGGCCAGACTTTCGAAGGTTTCACTTTGCTGTTCAACTTTCTGACGAACAGTTTCGAGTGTGCTTTCAGCCTTGAGAGTGGCCTGAGCATCTCTTATTTCGGCTGCAAGCTCAGCTTTAGCCTCTTCAAAGGATCTAACCTTTTCGGCACTTTTTCCATCAACCTTGATCAGATGATAGCCAAACTGAGATTTGATTGGACCCACGACTTTGCCTATAGATGCGGTAAAGGCTGCGTCTTCAAAAGGTTTAACCATGGCGCCGCGTGCAAATTCGCCGAGATCTCCCCCTTTAACTGCCGATCCAGTATCCTGTGACAGTTTTTTTGCAAGCTCTGCAAAATCTTTACCGTCCTTGAGCTGCTGGTGAATCGCCTCGATTTCGCTTCTGGCTGATTCAAAGGCCTTTTCAGGATCAAATGCGGCTGCTACATCGACAGTTCGAGTTTCTCCAGCGTGTGTAATGACCAGGGAGAGTGGTAGCGCACCGGTTTTGGCGAAAATCCCGATTTTGCCAAACATTGCAGCTTTGGTGGCTCCGGCAATTGGCAACTCAAGAGGGTTTTCGGTTTTTTCGAGACTGGCGTCATCGGCGGTCAATTTGGCACCATCATTGGTTATCAGAACGAAGTCTTCTCTGGTAAGACTGGTTGAACTCTGCAGGTTGGAAATGCCGGCATCGAAGGTAAATAACGTTTTTCCATCAACTTCAGCTGAAGTGAAGTTGCGCAGATTAATACTGAGTTCGCCAAACTTTTCATCGAAGCTATTTTTTGGCTTGATCAGGATATGGCGAGCCTTAACTTTTTCGGGGTCTTTAAAACGGTCAAGATTATCAGTATAGCGGCGCCTGATTTCGTCATCGCTAACAACAATGTTAGCTTTGAATGCTGGTTCGTTGGGATTGATCAAAATGTGAGACAGGCTCAATCTTTCTGAACTTTTGAATTCCTCGCGATGCTTGTCAAAATAATCCCTGATCTGGGTTTCATTTACTTCAGCCATGCCGGTAAAGTCAGAAGGAGAAATCAGCAGATGATTGAAGCTGATCTGATCGTCTTCTTTGAAGCGAATCTTGTTGGTTTCGTAATAATTCTTAAGGAAATCCTCGGTGGCGCTGGCAGGTGCGACAGTAGCCATTATTTTCTGCGATACCGCCTGATAAGTTGCCTGTTTGAGCCTTTGCTGCCCATATTCATCAAGGGTGAGCCCTTCGCGCTGCAATTGCCGGTTAAATTCAACCGGAGAGATTGACTGGCGATCCTTTTCAATAATAGCAGCAACAGTGATTTCTGGCTTGATATTATGAGCTCTGGCATAGAGCTCCAGCAGTGACATTGAGATGAGGCTTTCGAGAGCCTTTTCCTTGAGCATCTTGCCGTAAAATTCGCGAATGCCAGCAGGCATAGAGTCGCTCTGTAACTGCTGATACTCAGGCGAATCCTTGATGGCACGCCAGACAGTTTTAACATCAATCATGGTAGTGAGAGATGCATTCTCGGTTGGCAATGAGACATGAGCAACCGGCATGTTGAGTTTGCTCTGCAGGTGTGATGGAAGCATGTTGCGCAGTTCTTCTGCGCGGCGTTCTGATTCATCAAGCTTCTGCTTTCTATCTTCCTGCTGCTTGATTGCTCTGCTGGTGCCATAACCTATGACAAAAATCGAACCAACAAAAAGGAGTACCGTTGCCCAGATAATCTCCTTGATATGGAGCCTGAGCCATCGCATCGACATGAAACTTGCCTTGGACATTCGCTTGTTACCTCGTCAATCTGTCTTGATAAAATCCCGTGTGCCTTCGAATATTCTGAGACACTTTGGGATTGTGGATTATATCACCCTACACCATACATGTCAAAAACTGCTTTTTTAAAAATAATCACATTTAATCAAAATCGTAGGTTGACCGATTCAACGGACAAAGTTACAATACTAATACAAGCTTTAGTTTGATAAGTTAATAAGTATAGGAGAATGGAGTATGAAACTTTTAATCAGTCTTCTCGTGGTTTTTTTGATGGTAGGATTTGTTGCCAGCCCGGCTATGGCCTGCGGTGATGATTGCGGTGGCCATGATAACGGCGATGGTTGTGATGGTTGCGATGGACATGGGCACGAGGGCGATCCCGCTGACGACCAGGGTGACGGCAATGACGGTGGTCACGACGGTGGTTGCACCGGCGATTCTTGCCCGATATAAACAATTTAAACAAAAAAAGAGCTACCCTTAACGGGTAGCTTTTTTTTGGTCCGTTTGCATAGCTGTTAATCCTTTTTTCTTGGCATTTGTTGCCGATGAGACCAATTTTAGTTTGCCTGTTATGCATTAGCGTGCTATTTTCGATTATAATATCGTTAGTAAGGCATTAGAGGCTTTTTCGGTCAGAGGAATCAGCTCTAGTACAGGAGCCCGGCATGGTAACAGCAATTTTTACGCTAGGTATTTTTGCGGGCTCTTTTTTGCTGTTTCTAGTTCAGCCAATGGTCGGCAAAATTTTGCTGCCGGTGATGGGTGGGGCGCCAGCTGTTTGGACGACCTGCATGTTGTTTTTTCAAATGATGTTGCTGGCCGGATATCTATATGCCGAAAAGACCCTGCGTTATCTCGGTTGTATGCGGCAGTCGATTTTGCATGTGTTGCTGATGACAGGCGGCTGTATTTTGTTACCGCTGAATGTTCAATTAGATTCGGCAGAGCAGGCGATCATTAACCCGACCAGCTGGCTCATGATGCGACTGATTGCTTCTGTGGGATTCCTTTTTTTTATGATTTCTGCTAATGCCCCACTTTTGCAGCGATACTATTCTCAGGCAGGTCAAAACGACTCTGGCGATCCTTATTTCCTCTATTCTGCCAGCAACGCTGGAAGTTTGCTGGCTTTACTGGCTTACCCATTTTTGATTGAACCGTTTTTTACTCTGACTGCGCAGAGAAACATCTGGTCTGCTCTGTATTTTCTACAGATAATCTTTGTCATTTTTTGTAGTATGACGCTCAGGCACTCTGAAAATAGGATTAGCAGCCAATCTCTTGTTGCAGGTAATTCCCTTGATACTGATTCTTCTACGACCTGGAGGCAGTCTCTTTTCTGGGTGATTTTGGGCTTCATACCATGTAGTGCTATGCTTGCAGTAACGACGCATTTCGCGACAGATATTGCTTCGCTGCCGCTTCTGTGGGTAATTCCACTTTCTCTGTATCTGATTTCGTTCATTTTTGCTTTTGCGAGAAACTCCCGTTGGCGTGATATCGACTGGGAAAACTATATGTTTCCGGTGGTGCTGCTGGCGATGATAATCTATCAGGTCAAGCTGGTAGAACGAATATGGCTGACCATACCGATTCACCTTCTGGCCATGTTTTTGATCTGCATGTATTTTCATTGCCGTCTGGCAAAGTCGCGGCCGGCAGTTGAATTGTTGAATTCGTTCTACGTCTGGATGTCGGTCGGGGGCATCGCCGGAGGAATTTTTAACGGGATTATTGCTCCGGCAATCTTTGTGACTCAGGCTGAATACATCCTGACGCTGTTTGCCGCTGTTATTTTTGCCTCTGCAATATCTAAAAAGTTGGCGGTTTCGGAATTTTCATTTGCGCGAAAATTGAGCGTGTTTGTCTTGTACGTGTCCGCTATTACGGCATTGGCATTTATGGATGAATACAATATGATCCGATTGACGCAAGAAGGAGGAATCTTTCTGGCCCTGGTCGGATTGCTGTTTGTCGACGCTTTTTATCGTGCGCAAAGACTGGCGTGGATTTCTTTGCTGATTATTCTGGCGATTGGGCCATTTGTTCAGCAGACTGATGCGCCAATCGTTTTGACCACACGCAGTTTCTTCGGCATAATGAAGGTTACTAGAATAGGCAATCATGGCAAATTTTTTGATCCTGACCTCAGGATTGAAGCTGATAAAGATCTTTTTTACCTGCTGCAACACGGAACTACTCTGCACGGCATTGAGCGCCGGGTTGAAAGCATGCGCATGAAATTTCCGCTCTCTTATTATTCAAGAGAAAGCCCGGTAGGCACTGCGATGCGGGCTGGCATGATCGGGCGCAGGTTTAAAAATATTGGTGTGGTTGGTCTGGGAGTCGGCACTTTGGTCTGGTATGGCCGAGACTGGCAACATTTTGATTTCTTTGAAATAGATCCGGTTGTGATTGAGATAGCAGAGAATCCAAAGCTATTTTCCTATCTTGAAAAGTCAAAGGCCAGTTGGCAAAATTTTGTTGGTGACGCCCGCATCAGTCTGCAAAAAATAGCAGATAGTAAATATGATCTGCTGATTCTTGATGCGTATTCTTCAGATGCAGTGCCAATACATCTGCTGACGGTTGAGGCTTTTCGACTCTATCAAAAGAAGACAAGACCAGATGGCATAATGCTCTTTCATGTCAGCAACCGCTACTTTAATCTGACAACTGTAATTAAGCGTATCTGTGACGAGTTGGGTCTGGCTTGTTTGTTTGCGAGTGGCATTCCCAGCCATTATTCTGTGCGCTATGACAAATATGATTTTTCTCAGATTATAAGCTCGCAATGGGTAGCTGTTGCAGCTGATCCGGCACAATTGGAAAAACTCAAGCGCTACCACCGCTGGCAGAAAATTGCTTCGCCAAAAAACTTCGATCTCTGGACCGATGATTACGCAAATTTATTCAAAGTTTTTCTGCGCCGATAGATTCTGGAATCTTGATCTTTTAGTGCATGAAATTGTCGGATGTCAGTACTTTCTGGGTTTGAATAAATTCCTCACGGTCGCCTTCAGGCAGAAATACTGATGTGCCAAAATTTTCAACTGAATCTGACTTGAATACCTTTGTCTTGCCACTCAGACTTTGTTTCCAGATATCGTCATTGGGCGTAACTACTACGAATTCGGATGGAACGCTGACTTCAATGCTGGCCTTGCTGAAATCAACCGGGAAAAGGCCCCATTTAGAGACCAGAGACCCTACCATAAAGCGTCTGCCAAACTTTTCGCGCTCGAACAGTTTGGTGAAATCTTCCATTAAAAAGCCTTTTTTGCGGTTGCCACTTTCATTTTCCTGTTCGCGCAGAGCGTTTCTTACACTGTCTACACTGTAGTTAACCGATGTTCTTGCATGGATTTCAAAGTTTATGACTCCACCGGGCTGTAGTTCAAAAGTGTGACGCGGGTTGACGCGGTCAAATCTTGTTGATTTGCCGTTTACGCTGATTCGAACCTGACTATCGCTGGTTGGGTAGAGAACTCTGAATTTTATCGAGCTGCTAACCACCTTGTCGGTGACGTTCTTCATTTGAACTTTTAATGAAGTGTCAGCATCATTGCCGGAAATTTGGACTTTTGCCGAGCATTCGGTCACCTCAAAGTTTTCTGAGAGACCTTTTTCAATGATAAGTTCAGGAAATCGCGGCAGCATATTGCGAGGTTGCGCATTTACTACCGAGGTTGTCAGCATGACTAATACAAAAATCATGGAAAAAATTCTAATCTTCATTTATTTACCTCCCTGTCAAAGGGTAGGTAATTATATTGCTTTGTACCCGTGCTTGTCAAACAGTGAAATACCGGTTTGGCAGTCTGCCCGCAGTCCTCTGCAATTGCGAGCGCAGCAAGCAATCGCAAGTAATGACATATGGATGTGTTGTGAAACTTAGTCCAAAGCAATCTCGATGAATGTTGGTGATTGCTTTGCTTTTGCCATCTCCCCTAAAAGCACTGGAAGTTTTAGTGTTAATGCAGTAACATTTCAGGTAGATAATCACAGTTGCAGCCGCGAAAGGAACAAACATTGAAAAAGCAGAACAATATTTTTGCAGATCTGCACACTCACAGCACAGCCTCTGATGGTCTGTTGTCTCCTTCCCAATTGATAGAAAGCGCTCATGAAAAAGGCTTGTCGGTGATAGGTATAACCGATCATGATACTGTTTCAGGCTTGGCTGAAGCGCATAGAGCTGCAGAACAGACTGGTGTTAGACTGGTTTCCGGCATAGAGCTTTCATGTGGATGGCAAGGGCGGGATACGTCAGTGCACGTTCTTGGGTTGTATATTAACGAAGAATCGCCTGCATTGCAGGAATTGTTGGATGACCAGCGTGACCAGCGCTATTATCGCGCGCTAAAGATGGTAGATTTGCTTAGTGGGCTTGATCTAGATGTAGCTGAACTGCGCCAGCGTTTTGAGCAAGCGCCCGAGAAAGTTCTGGGTAGACCTCATATTGCCAGGTATCTTCAGGAACGCGGTTATGTAAAAGATTTCCAGGAAGCTTTCGAACGCTATCTTTCACGAGGAAAACCAGCTTACGTGGCTAAGGATCACGTGCTGCCGGAAGTAGGAATAGAGATCATTCATGCGGCTGGTGGTATTGCGGTTGTGGCTCATCCTGGTCTGACCTCTGATTGGGGCGATGTTTGGAACCGTATCTCAAGGATGCCATGGGATGGCATCGAATCTTATTATTCAGAGCACTCACCCCGTGACGTAAAACGCTTCGCAGAACTTGCCAGACAACATAATCTGGTGTCTACAGGTGGCAGCGATTATCACGGAGAGTATGGCAAACACTCCGATCGCCTTGGTAATTATGGTCTGACTCAGGAACTTTATTACGATCTGGTAAGCAAATGTGCTGAAAAGGGAATAAAAATCGCATGAACAATCCAAATAGAAGCGTAAGACCAGTCAGGCCAGCAAAAGATGAAAAGCCTTCGCTGCCAGCAAAAGTTGCGCGGCCGGAGAAATCTGTCATTTCCGACAAATTTGTGGAGCCAGAAACATCTTTGGCCAGCCCAGCTGATTCAATTGAAGAGGCGCCATATCGATCAACCAGACCTAGAATCTGCCTGGTCGCCGGATTTCATTCTCCAACTTTTTCTGGCCGGGTAGCCAGCGAGATTTTGGCGGCTGCGCGAGGTGTGGAACTGGCTGTCGCCGCCAGCGAACGGCGCTCATACCTTTATCAGAAGGATTTTGTCATATCTCCATTCGTCAATAAGGTTCTGTCCAGGCCAGAATCAGGACGCTACCGACTCTGGGTTTTGCCGGCATTTGCATTGCCGGAGAATATAGAGCAGGGTGAATACTGGGCGATAACAGAGTTTGACGCAAATTCTACCTGTGTTAAGGCTTTGCGCAAACTCAGACAGATCACCAGAATATGGGTGCCATCTGAGCAGCATGCCGCGCTTTGTCGCAAGGCTGGTATCAAGAGTGAGGCAATCGGAGTATTTTCGCTGCCGGTGAATCTCAGAAATTTTCATCCGCGTGTACCCTGTCCGCCGAAGTTTGCCAAAGCAAAGGGTGTCTTTCGCATCATGATTAGTGGTTGTCCGCTTAAGCGTAAGGGAATCGAAGATGCTCTGCACGCTTATATCAAAGAATTTAAGCCCTCTGAGCCGGTAGAACTGCTTATTAAGCTTACTCATCTGCCCAAAATCAAAAAAGACTACGCTTATGAAATTACTGATTTGAGCAAAAAGCTTGGCGCGCTCAACAGCATTTTTGCCAAAGTAACTGTGGTGAGCGAGACTCTCGGTGATCGTGATTATTCTGGCCTGATGGCTTCAGCCGATCTGTTCGTGGCGGCCGGTTCGTCGTTTAACTCGGGATTGAGTGTAAAAGAAGCCATGGCCTGCGCTTTACCAGTTGTGGTGCCGGATTATCTTGCCCAGCAGCTGGCAATATCTCAGGAACATGCTTATGTGGTCGCGACTGAGTCGGTTGAAATGGATAACGGCGAGCTTTATGCCGGTTCGCCAGCGATAAGTCTGTTGCGTCCCAAGCCTGCAGCACTGGCCGCTGCCATGCGCGAAGCGTTTGTGCAACGTAATAAAGCTCGCAAGATGGGGTTGGCTGGTCAGCGTCTGCTCAAGAAGCAGCCAGAGTGGCGAGATTTCGCTGCTGAGCTGCTCAAGATTGCTGCCGAGAGATTTAAGATTCAGGAAGCAGCGGTAGAGTTACCGTAAAGGTTGTGCCCTGGTTGACCTTACTGGTTACAGCGATTGAGCCCTTTAAAAGTTGTACAATGCGATGTGCTACGGCCAGACCAAGTCCGGTGCCGTGCCAGTCGCGCTTGGTGGTGAAAAATGGGTCGAAAATCTGCTCGAGCTGATCTTCTGGAATTCCGCACCCGGTGTCGATGATTTTGATCTCAGCTGAAGGGGTAGGTGCTTGAGTTTGAGTCACTTCGATCCTGACGGTGCCTTTGGAGTCTATTGACTGCGCCGCGTTGAGGAGAAGATTTAGCAGCAGCTGCTGAAACTGGCTTTTGCTACCCTCGATCAGGTATTTTTGCTGGTCATGTTGCAGCAGCATTTCGACCTGATTGTTTTCTCGTTGATAGCGCAGAAGCTTAATTGTTTCCTCGATAATCGAAACAAGTTCGAAACTGTCTGCTTCAAGGCGTTCTTGTCGCGAAAATACACGCAGATCCTCGATTATTCTGGTTATTCTTGAGATGTTGTTGAGAATTAGGTCGAGCATTTCCTGGCGCTTTTGCGGACTTACTGTGTCTTTTTGCAGCATCTGAATTGCGTTCGAAATGCCGGTGAGTGGGTTGTTGATTTCGTGTGCTATGCCTGCGGTAAGGATGCCAAGCGAGTTGATCTTCTCGGTGCGCGAGAGAATCCTGTCCATGTTGTGTTTCTCGGTTACGTCACGCATTACAACCTGAACCATTGACATGCGTGAGCCCGGTAATTCAGATGGAATTCCGCGAATTTCTAGAACTGACGGCAGATGGCGCTGAAAGTTTGTTGCTACAGTGCGGCTGACAATCATGCGGGTTTCTTGAACTTTGCTGATCAGTTTGTCGATTTCCTTGAAGAGTGGCGAAATCTGGCAAAGCTGATTTATGCTTGTATCAGGCTCCATGCTCTCGCTCTTGATGCTGATCATGGATTTGAAGCGAGAATTGACAAACAGAAGTTTTTTTTCGTCAGAGAATAGCAATATTCCGTCGGGTGAATGCTCGATCAGCTGCCGATAACGTTTTTCGGAAAGCTCTAGATCGCGTGCCAGCGAGTCAAGACGAAGGTGTGCCTCAATGCGTGCCAGCAGTTCGCTGCTCGAAAAGGGCTTGACAATGAAGTCGTTGGCGCCAGCCTGAAAGCCTTCCAGCTTTTCTTCGAGTGAGCCTTTGGCGGTTATGAAAATGACACGCGTTGAGCGCAGATTCTCGTCGGCCCGGATGCGTCGGCAGACTTCCAGTCCATTCATTTTAGGCATCATGATGTCGAGCAGAACCATGTTTGGTCTGAAGACAGCAATTTTGTCGAGTCCTTCGATGCCGTCGCGCGCCTGATCAACTTCATAGCCAGATAAAGACAGTGTTTCATAGAGGAAATCGCTGATGTCGGGCTCGTCTTCGACAATCAGTATGCGATTGAGATTCTGTTGTTCGGCTAATAATAAGTTGTTCAGCAAGTGTCCGCTAACCTCTGACGAAAAGGCTCAGTGTTTCCATGTGGAAGGTTCCGGGGAAAAGGTCGAATGAATAGACGCTTTCAAGCTTATAGCCCATTTGACGTATGGCTTTGGCGTCGCGCTTGAAGGTTGTCGGGTTGCACGAAAGATAAGTGATAATTCTGGGCTTGATGCCGGAAAGGCCATGCATTACGCGTTGCGAAATGCCGGTGCGTGGCGGGTTGAGATGCATGGCGGCGATCACACCTTTGGTCATTGGCGTGTTGAAAATGGTTTCGGCCTTGCGACAGATAAATTTTGCTCTTGAGCTGGGCCGGGTTTTCTGAAAAGCAAGGGCATCTTGATACGATGAAATGTTGCTCTCGACACCATAGACTTCTTCGAACAGCGACTCTAGAAGAAATGTTTGAGTGCCGCAGCCGCAGTAGAGGTCTAGAAATTTGCCTTTGTGCTGATAAGCCTGGTAAAGCGAAATCAGGGTGTGCAGTATGGCCTCGGCGCCTTCAAGATTGTTCTGGAAGAATGAGTTGACCGAAATGCGCCAGTTGCGCTTCATAAAGTTGAACATACCCTTTTCGCGAACCAGGGTCAGGTGATTGCCCATGTCTGAATGTGCTTCGAGACGACTGAGGCTTTCGGTCTCGTCGAAAAAAGCCTGCATTGATACCAGCATGTCCTGAGTTGGTGGTGTGTTTAGATAAAATGCGCAGTGTTGCTGCGGATCAAGTGTTCTGACAATGATGTTTTTGGTATTCTCTGCAAGCGCCCGCTGTTGCGGACTGTTCATGTGGGTGTCGAGTTGATCGTAGACGGTGAGGTTGGCTGGGCACTGAACAATGCAGCCACGCAGACTGACAACATCGTGGGAACGATATTTGTAGTTGCCGAGAATAACCTTGTCTCCGTCAAGAGCTATTTTTAGCTCCATTTTATTGCGGTAGCCGCGGTCGGGCAGGGGTTCCATCGGGTAGATGCGGCCCGGTGCCATGGGCTTTAGAATGAAATCAAGAATTTCTTCTTTTTCGCGGCGCTGTGACTCTGTTTTCATGTGAAGCCAGTGACAACCACCACATTCTGGAAAATTCGGGCATGGTGAGTTGCGTCGGTCAGGCGACTGCTCGATGATTTCAACTATTTCGCCGCGCAGATAATCGCTTTTGTCTTCGGTGATGTTAATCTTGACCTTGTCGCCTGGTGCGCCGTAGGGCATGAAGACAACCTTTCCGTCGTCGGCATGCGCAAGAGAATCTACGCCATAGGTCATTTTTTCGATTGATACAGTTTGCATTTCTTATCCTTTTCCGGTGAGCCCTGCGGGATACATGCTTTAAAGGCCAAAGGCCATAAGAGATATCTAAAGGCTCGTTGTCAGGCTGCATCGCAGCCTATAGGCGCGTGGTAAATGCGCCAGATATAAAGGAAAACGGCACAATTCCATTTTCCTGCCTCACAATAGCGCAGCGCCACATTTTTGTCAACATCAGCGAGCATTAATTCTTTGCTCAAAGGTGTAATCTGTGGTATAATTCTGCCCGTATGTAGAACTAGGGTTGTACCCAATGAGGCAATGCTTGGTTTTACAACTTATTCAAAGGAGTTTGCCATGACTATCACCAAAGATGGAAAAATTAAAGTAATCGAAGATTACAAACTGTCTGACAAAGACACCGGTTCACCTGAAGTTCAGGTTGCCCTGCTCACAGAAAGAATTAACAATCTTTCACCACATTTTGAAAAGAACCCCAAGGATCACCACTCACGCCGCGGACTTCTCAAGATGATCGGTGCTCGCAAACGCCACCTGTCGTATATTAAAAATAAAAGTATTGAACGCTATCAGTCACTCATTCAGAGACTCGGACTGCGCCGCTAAGGGGTAATAATGCAGAAATTTGAAATAGTAGCATGTGAATTAGATTCGAACACCATCACCTTTGAAACCGGTGCACTTGCTGGACAGGCTTCTGGCGCTGTAGTGGTTCGCAGTGGTGATTCTGTGGTGTTTGCAGCCATTGTCGCAAGTAAAGAAGCTCGCGAAGGCTGTGATTTCCTGCCGTTGACCGTAGATTACACTGAAAAAACCTACGCAGCCGGTAAGATTCCAGGTGGTTTCTTCAAACGCGAAGGCCGACCGACTACCAAGGAAATTTTGACCTGCCGTCTTATTGACAGGCCCTTGCGCCCGATGTTTCCCGAACATTATCATAACGATCTGCAGTTGGCAGCCTATGTTCTGTCATATGACAAAGTGAACCAGGTTGATATTCTGGCCATGAACGCCGCCAGCTGTGCCATTATGGTGTCTGAAATACCTCTTCTCCATGCTGTTGCCGCCGTCCGTGTGTGCAAGGTTGATGGTAAGCTGGTGTTAAACCCGTCTCCTGAACAAATCGAGAAAAGCAACATCGAAATGATAGTGGCCGGAACCGAAGATGCGATAACCATGGTTGAATGTGGTTCTTCTGAAGTATCTGAAGAAGAACTCATTGAAGCTCTTGGCTTCGCACACGATAACGTCAAAAAACTTGCCGCTGCACAGAAAGAACTTGCCGCCAAAGTCGGTAAGGCCAAGACTGTAGTCACTGCACCTGCGCCCGAAGTTGAAGCTGAAGAAGTAGTAAAAACGCTGATGGGCGATATTAAAGACGCTCTTTGCACCCCCGAAAAGATAGCAAGAGTCGAAAAATTCAGACTTCTCAAGCAGAAACTGGCAGAACAACTGGTTGCCAGATTTGGCGAAGAAGTTGCTAAAGAAAAGATCGAAGCTGCCAAAGTCATTCTTGAATCATACATTTATACCGAAATGCGCCGCATGATTCTCGAAGATGGCCACAGAATCGATGAACGTGGTCTTTGCGATGTCAGGCCAATCAGCGGAGCTGTCGGCTTTTTGCCGCGCACTCACGGTTCGGCCCTCTTCAATCGTGGGCAGACGCAGTCGCTCGGCATTGTAACTCTCGGTGCCAGTCGCGACTCTCAGGTTATCGACGGTCTTGACGACGAGTATAAAAAGAGATTTATCCTGCACTATAACTTCCCGCCATTTTCTGTTGGTGAATCAAAGCCAAATCGTGGACCTGGTCGTCGCGAAATTGGCCATGGCGCTCTTGCAGAACGTGCTCTGAAACATGTAATGCCAGATTCTTCGGACTTTCCTTACACTGTCCGCATGGTTAGCGAAATCATGTCGAGCAATGGCAGTTCATCTATGGCCTCTGTCTGTTCAGGCAGTCTGGCAATGATGGATGCCGGTGTTCCGATCAAAGCTCCAGTCGCTGGTATTGCTATGGGTCTGATCAAAGAAGGCGAAAACTTTAAAGTGCTCAGCGATATCCTCGGTGATGAAGACCACTTTGGCGACATGGACTTCAAGGTGGCCGGTACTGAGCATGGTGTAACTGCCTTGCAGATGGACATCAAGATCATTGGCGTGACTCTAGAAATTATGCGTCATGCTTTGAAACAGGCCAAAGAAGCACGACTGCATATTCTCGGCAAGATGAATGAAATAATTCAGACTCATCGCCCCGAGCTCTCAGACTATGCGCCCAGAATCGTTACCATCGAGATTGATCCTGAGAAGATAAGAAACGTTATCGGACCAGGTGGCAAGATGATTCGCAAGATCACCGAAGAAACTGGTGTCGAGATCGAAGCCAACGACGACGGTCGCATTCTGGTTATCAGCCCTGATGCCGCTGCCAACGAAAAAGCTATTTTCATGATCCGTCAGGTTACTGAAGAGGCCGAAGTAGGCAAAATCTACGTCGGTAAGGTAAAGAGAGTCATGAACTTTGGCGCCTTTGTTGAAATTCTGCCGGGTATCGAGGGCATGGTTCACATCAGTCAGCTCGAACATAGCAGAGTTAACAAGGTTGAAGACGTTGTTAACATCGGCGATGAAGTAAAGGTAAAGGTTATCGAAGTCGACTCTCAGGGTCGTGTAAACCTTTCTCGCAAGGCTTGCCTGGAAGAACCGGCTGCGAATAATTAGAACCAGCAATTAAGACCAATAAAAGAAACGCCCCGGCAACGGGGCGTTTCTTTTATTGTGTTATTGGTCGTTTCGTTCGCACTTGGCCATCCATGACCTTCGGTCACGGCGCACGCACTCCAGCGGCGCCTTTGCCACTTGGCCATCCATGACCTTCGCGAGGAACGGCGTTACTGAGTGACCTTGCGAGAAACCTCAAGGTCGAGTTCGGCGCGTTTGAGCATCTCGTACATCTGCGGCGAGTCTGAGCGCGAAGCCAGTGAGCGCATTCGCAACAATTGTTTCGATGCTTCCTGGGTAGTTGCCCAGTCGAATGCTATCAGTTTGTCCGCCTTGTCAGGAAAGGTGGCTTGTATGACCTGCTTAAGGCGGCGTTCCATTCGAACCTGGCGGATTTTGTTCTGAATATAGCCGTCATCATTTTTCATTTTGAGATAGCATTCTGCCATCATGTTGAAAAGATCGATGCGATGCTTAACATCCATGTTATCTACCTTGTCGATGGCTGAGTTGAACAACTCAAGCGCTTTCTGGTAATTGCCGCTGGCAAAGTGCTGTATGCCAGACTGAAATTCCGGCAGTGGTTGCATCGACAGATCAATAATTTGTTCGTATTGCGGATTTTTCAGAGGCTTAGGAAATTGCGCACTCGGCGACGGCTTATTTTTAAGAGCCTCGCTCATATGAGTGTTATAAGTGCTTATTGTCGCGGTCATCACATTTTGAAACATTGTTCGCTTGATTTCATTCGCTTCCTGGGCCGCTTTGTATGCGTTTGGATGGCGGTAAGACGGAGCATGGGCCTGTTGTGGCGTCGACGCCGGTTTGCTGCTGTGGCGATAGTCAGAGTAATCGACGAATATTCGGTCATGATTGAAGCGCTTCTGATCTGATTTAAAAACCGTTGTCAAAAAGCTGTAGATGAGAAGAATCATTAGTAGACTTATGCCAATTATTGGCCAGCGTTTGTCTTCCATTTTAAAACCTGCCATCTCTGTCTGTAGAAGAGAAAGAACCTGGGTTAGCTACCTCTGCAAGCTTGATACTGCTGTAGAACTTGGTAACTATGTCTAGCTCCTCGTCGCGTCGCTTCTCTGAGACTTCATCGATTTTAGTGTGCAGCCTGAGCACTATAAAGGCGGCATCGGCGATGGTTGCCGCTGTCGTCGGCACTATTACCTGGTTAATATTTTCACCATCACGCTCGGTCTTTTGCGAATATGCTTTAATTTCGAAATCGGCGATGCCGTGCAGAACTGTCTTTTCCATGGCAGTGTAGCGATCGTCAGTTGGTGGGCATTCGTCAAAGCGCATCGGAACTTGTAGGAATTTAAGAAAGCCCGGCGTTCGTTTTTTTAAGACAGTGCCGTCTTCTTTCCATTGATACTCATACTTTACCATGGATAGCTTTGAATCGCTGTCAACTCCTGTCGTATGAGGTTTGCCGGTGGTGTCATAGTAAACATCGTCTAGATGTGGCGGTGTGACGGTAAAGGCGTAAAATGAGAATTTTTTATTCTGTGTGTCGACCTCGGAGAAGGCGTAGCACGAAGCCATTTCGACCTCAAGGTTGTCGAGAAAAATGCGGGTATCCAGCTGTATCTGGCTTTGTGAGACAGTATGTCGCATGGTTTCCCGGCCGCCGAAGTAGAAGTGCCAGGCAAATCCCATCAAAAGTGAAACAACGGCGACGACCACCATCATTTCGACCAAACTAAAGCCAGCAGGTTTAATTTTAGTTGCCATATTTTCCAACTACCGTTCCAAAGCCCAGATTAAAGGTTCGGTTGGGCTCTTTCCATTCTATGTCCAGTTCTACGCGTATTTTTTTGTTGTTGTCAGTGCTGGCACGCTCAAGTTTAACGCTGGTGTTGAAGCGCTTGTAATACTCTGGATACACGGTTGAATCTGTATCTGAATCGACCAGTCGTCCCTCAACTGGCTTGCTGGTGCGAACAATGTTGAGTCGCGAATTTTCCATTTCCTTCTCGAGTGCCTCAAAGCCTAGCGCCCGAATCTCAGAGATCATGGTGCGGCCAAGGCTGTGTGCAACCATCAGGTTTTTTGCCTGGGCAGTCTGCTTGTAGCTGTTCTGAAAGAGCACAATCAGTGGTAAAAGGCCAAAAGAAAATACCACGATCGTCATGAGCAGTTCTGGAGTGGTAAAAGCGGTGCGACTATTCTTCATTATTGCCACCCATGGTTGCAACGTGCATGATTTTCGGGCTCATAAAAAATTCATGAGATGTCAGCTCGTATGCTTTTCGATTATCCTCGTTCTCGTCAATCTTTTGCTGTGTGGCCTTGTAGCCACTAGGATGCTTATCGAAGAAGAGCGGGTTGTTGAAGTTGTGAACAACCCAGAGATCACCTTCCTGTTTGTCTTTGCACATGAAGAAGTTGATGTAGTTTCCATAAATAATGTTTGAAACTTCGGAAATCTTTGCCAGGCAGTCTGGCGCCCATTCGTTGGTCGGCCGCTCAGGATAAATGCCGACTTTGGTCATGTCAACTATGTCGCCACCAGATGTTCTTACGCCATAACATGAAAAAACGCTGGCTTCGATCATGTTGTGGGTGCCTTCGATGGTAAGCATGCGCGGCGCGGCATCGGTTACGGTTTGATCGTATGGATGATAAAAAATATTGAGGTGCCCAAGTGGCGTTACACGATCTGCCGCCTTTAACGCTACTATGTTGCCACTGATCTTGAAAGGTCGATCTGGCGTAAATTTGCTTACCAGAATAGTTCCGGTGCCTACGTAGGTTATTGAAGTGTCGATCTGGCATGAGTCGAGCCAATAAACACCATTTAGCAGCCAGCGCCCTTCTGAGTCGCATGGGATTTCGCTTTCGTCAGCAAGTTTGCGGGTTGCTATACCACGAAAATTATACTTGAAATTATTTGGAAACAGGTTCTTGAATACCTGCTCAGCGTCAGCTGATACCAGAGTGTCTTCGCCCGGCCAGATCTTGTTGATCAGTGGTGAAGCCAGCACAGTAATGGCTTCGAAAGGCATGGTAAAGTTGCGCCAGAAGCTCTCACCAATCGATGAGAGCGAATAACCCAGTTTCGCTACAAACCCTTCTGGATCTGACTCATTGTAATAGCTGAGTGAAAACTCCATTAGTTCTTCTTTTGGCGGGGTTTCAACATTGTTGGTAACGTTGTTGTATTTGATCTTGAAGGTTCTGGCATATATGCGGCTCTGCTCGGCAATCTTGGTGTCGTCTGGCGACCAGCGATGTTCTAATGTAAGATACTTATCATCTTCAGGAAAATTCCCTAAGGGTTTTTGGTTAGG
>Ga0180007_10003426_pt1 | contig 17682 bp, 11 predicted proteins | sample MM_PC_MetaG_FD_121122 | JGI IMG/M metagenome (GOLD analysis project Ga0180007, IMG submission 121122) | Groundwater microbial communities from the Aspo Hard Rock Laboratory (HRL) deep subsurface site, Sweden - MM_PC_MetaG | ecosystem: Environmental > Aquatic > Deep subsurface > Groundwater... | reverse complement strand
GTTTTATTGGGATCATTGGAGCAGTTATCATTACAATCTAGTATGCCGTCACTATCAGTATCCATTTCAGGGATACCACAACCGCAGACACCTGGCTGAGTTTTCTGGTCATCATTTGGACAATCATCACAAGCATCGCCAAAACCATCATAATCGAAATCAGCCTGATCCACATTGGCGACAACAGGACAGTTATCTTCATTAGCACAAAGTCCGTCCCCATCCGCATCATTACTCCGGTCATAAGGACATTCATCACAGGCATCCCCTTCCCCATCTCTGTCCGCATCGCTTTGATCTTCATTGGCAACGGAAGGGCAATTGTCCGCATTGGCACAACGGCCGTCTCCGTCATTATCATTTAAACGGTCATCGGGACATTCATCGCAGACATCACCAATATTGTCCCCATCCCTGTCGGATTGATCAGGATTGTAGTTAATATCACAATTATCCACATTGGCGCAGCGACCATCGTCATCCGCGTCATCATTACGATCATAAGGGCATTCGTCACAAACATTACCCAATCCATCGTTATCTGAATCGAGCTGGTTAGCATTCGCATCATACGGACAATTATCATCTCCGTTCGCTATTCCATCTGCATCCGAATCCATTACCGGAAGATCGGGATCAATTGGTAAACCACCTACATCCTCATCATCCACTGGAGGAATATAGGCCCGGTACAGGATAGTGTCTTCACGGCCATTGAACAGAAACACTCCACCGACCAGCAGGACAGCCATGGCCATCAGCAAGGTGTATTTACTGATTACTTTGATGCCATCCTTTGGTTTAAGATTTTCGTTTTTCATAAAATTAATCCAGTTGGGTTATTTCGACCACGGCCTTAGCGGGATGTGTCTGATGCTGAGCCATGTATTGATCACTGTTTTGAAAGGCACCGAAAAAGCTAAGCGCCAAAAGCAGACCGAGGGTCATAGAAAGGCTTTCTTCCAGTAAATTGAAATTGATGTGGCGCACAATAGGGATGTGATTCCACAGGCGGGAAAAGTATTGGAAGCGGTCTTTATGAGGGCCGGCCTCACGCAGCATCTGTATGAGTTCACGCTGGGCAAACTGCCCCCATTTCCGTGCGTGCCGTTCCACCACGATGTAACGGACGGTGGCGAAAGCGATCAGCGTGATGAAGTAAACGGTGAGCGCCGTGGCAAACACACCGGCAAACACATAAACGATTACCGTCCCGATTACCGCGAACAAGGCTCCGATGGTGGTCTGAGCGGAACTGATGTAGTCTTCTCTTTGTTTAAAATAAAGCTTGGTGCAAGCGTGGGCAAAGTAAAGCAGGCTGGCGGTCAGCGGTAACGCGTAAGTAACTGGAGGTGTGAGTAAACTGAAATTCAGAATGCTCCAGGAGCCGGTGAGTAAACCGGGTGCTTTTACCATGAGGTTCAGACCCCAAAAAGTGAAAAAGAAAAGAGCCATCTGAATCATCACTATGGTGGCACCGCGATGATGGATTTTTTCGTTCACGTCGTAAAGCTTATGAAGTTCGTCTTCAGTCTGACTAACGGATAGTTCGCCCTTGTTGAAACGGTCCACTAATTTTTTATGAAACAGGTGGATCTTTTTTTGTTTGAGCTGAATACGAAAGCTGGGATAAAGAAGAACCAGTTCCACCGAAAGCGCTAACAGGATGATGGAAAGCAGAACGCTTTTACCAGTTACTGTTAACAAGCTGTTCATGATCACCACAAACAATTTAGCCACCTCCGCTTTAAAGCCGGAGTAGATCAAAGGACTGGCAGAAACTCCGTGAAGCGTGCCTTCTACCGGCGCGTTCAGCAGTGATGCATTCCCCTGTATAAAAGCTAGGTAAACGCTGAGTGCAAAGAGACCAAGGGTGGTGAAAATTAATCCGAATCGTTTCATGTGTGTTTTTGTTTTTGTTTAGTTTTTTTCTGTTGTGATTCAAAAGGGAAATTTGCTTCCCGATTGCAACCTTCAACTTCGTTCAGGTCACATCGGGATCCTCACTTCACAGCGACCTTCGGTCTTTGCTTCGTTCGGAACGCATTTCTCGCTTCTTCTTGAAATCTTAATATTATAGCAAAATTCCTCTGATTTATCAATTCGTTGAAATTGACACATCTTGTATTTATGGTGGTCAAAAAACAGTCAGGCAAAATCACATTATTTTTTATTTTTGATCCGGCTTTTTTAAAATCCATTATTTGACAAAAAAATCCTGCGTTCAGACTAGCGGTTTTTTGGCCAACTATTGTTTGACATATTTTAAAAGTGTGAAGTCTGTTTTTTGTTTATTTAAAAGGAAAAAATGGGGAACATGAAAAAATATTTTTGTAAAATAATCTTGTGCAATAATCATTCTGCCGGATCACGGAACCAGTTCTTTTTTTTACGCTGTAATGCCTTCTTGCTGTCGTCTTTTTGCTGTGTAGCTGAATGGCTATCTTTTGACTGACCAAAAGATAGCCGAGAAAAGTCACCCGGGGGATCACGAACCCAAATCACCACTGTACCTTATATCATCCTCTCCATAGGCGTGATCCCCCCGGACCCCCCTGTGCCTTATGTCTTTGTTCTGCCATGAAAACGTCGGGGCTGTATTGCCGTACCGAGCCTGAAAGATGAGACTAGGGGGGTTAAAAAACAAACAACAAAAAGGAACAACTTACAATGATTATTGGGCGGGATAAAAAGGACAATAGTTTGGGGTAGATTTTAGACAAAAAAAATGGTATAATATTAAGATACTTTTACAACTGAATGAAACCTCTTTCCCATAAAATCATCGCCACTCTTTTTATCGCCCTCATGACGTTCGGTGTTTTAGGAATCGGACAACCGACTTTGGCGCAAGAGGAGCCAGCGGTAACCGGCGGAGATCCGGCGCTGACGAATTTATGGGTCATCAACTCGACCCCGGCCCCGGGTGGACTGGTGGATTTTACGGTTTATTTTACCAATCTTGGAAATGTGACAGCAACGGATGTGGCACTTCGAATCGATTATGACGAAACTCAGCTTTTCAATCTTTCCGTCGGCAGTCCGATCGACTGCCGTGATAACGGCGACAGTATTATCTGTAATTACATCAGTGTCGATTCCGGGGCCTCGGGTACGGTCGGTTTTACCGCACTGGTAGAACCCACAGTCGCCCCCGGCACAGAAATCATCACCACCGCGTCTATCGACGCCAATGAAAATGATTTGATCCGGAATGACTTTGGGAATGTGGTGGTCACCGTCGGCGCCGCCGGAGCTGGCGGAATGATGGTTCCTACTGGATTTTCCGGTACGCCGATTGCCGATTTTGAGACTGGAACACTGGAGACGCCCTCCGAAAATCAGGGAGTCGCCCTGTTTAATGTACAAAACAATCCCAACTGGAGCACCAGCGCGCTGACCACTGCGGGCCTCAAGTTTATGATCCGCGGAAAGGAAGCTTTGGCCTGGTCACTGAATATTGAGGAGGCCGGTTTCGACAGCCCTGCTATCCGCGCCAGTTACAACAAAGTGCTGACAGTGATCAATAGTCTGTTTATTGTCGGCTTACTCGCCATCGCGGCCATGTGGATGTTCAGCCTGTTTATTCCCCGTCGGTATTTACGGCAGGTAATCCTGGTGTACGCGCTGGCGGTGGTGTTTGTGAATTTTGCTTTTCCTTTAAACCAGCTGTTTATCGACGGAACCAACTTGCTCCAAAAGTCCTTTTTAAGCGGTGTGAATATCAGCAATATTGCGGAGACTCCCAGCTATAATGACCAGACGGCCATTGGTTATCTGGATGAAACAAATGTTTTAAAACAGACTAATACTCAGACACTTAATTTTAAACTGCCTCAGGAGAACGAGGCGATGAGCGATGTGGTGATCGGTAAACTGCAACAGGACTTTTTGAGCCCCAGTTATACCGGCACGCTGAGCTATCTGGATGAAGACGGTCAGCCGAAACAGGAGACGGTAACGCTTCGCGCCGCCGGCAATGACCCGCTTCTTCGGCTGAACGCAGATCAGACGATCGAATTAGTGAATGAAAAAAAATTCAATCCGGATCAGGAAAATTCTATTTTCGCGTTCCTGCTTATGCTGCTCACCGGCCTGGCTTATTTGGGAATGGCACTGATTTTTATTCTGCGTATCGTGTTTTTATGGGCGCTTCTTATCGTATCGCCGATACTCTTTTTACTAGCGATCTTCCATGCCACCCGCAGTTATTTCATCAACTGGCTCGGCGTATACGCCCGATGGTTACTGATCGGACCCCTGATGGCATTGGGGCTTTCCATTGTAGTGGGTATCTGGAAAACGGTGGGCCTTCCAATCATCAGCAGTTACCAGAGCATCGCGCAGTTCGGCGGACTATCAAACATCGGTTTTTATCTGCCGGGAAGTGATGTGGTGAATAATTTAAGAACCACTTCACAAATGATGCAGTACTTTTTATTCCTCATTATGCTGTATCTGCCGATTTTCTTTGCGCTTATGCTCACCCGCCAAAAACTGTGGAATTCGGCGGCCATGGCGGTCGCGGAAAAACGGGAAGCCCTGAGAACGCCATCTGTCGCATCGACAATAACGGAAAAAGAAACTATTGAAACTGAAAAAGGGATCGCACTACCGGAAGGAATCCGTGGCCTTTTAGGCGGTAAATTCGCCGGAAAAACCACTATGCCCGAAACCCTAAAGGCTGAAGAAGCTCGCACCCTTCGCCCCATGGAAACCGCCAGCAGTTTTTTACCTGAACACCTGGCGCTGAGCGGGATGCGGGATATGCTGGGATTAGTGGCCGGCAATAAAGATTCACGTCATGTACATGGAGATGCCATTGAAAAAATGGCCAATCCTGCCAGTATTACTGATAATAAAGAACAGCGGAATGTTATGGCTGTCCGGCAGGAAATCGAAAGCCGGGCGAGTGGAGGCGACCCGGAAGCAACACGGATCATGAGTGAAATAAAGGAAGTGGAGACCCAGACGTTTACCGAAAAAGAAACGGCGGCCGGCGAACCGATAATGGTGGAACCGATGATGGAGGTGAATGTGACGGCGCCGAAGCCGGAAAAAGAAATTAAAAAACCCGAACCAATGCCAACAGCCAAAAAAGAGGAATTAATCGGGGAAGAATCTGAACAGCCTGAACCCGACGATACGGCGAAAACGCAAGATGACGCCGTAGAGACGGATCATGATCCGTCTCAGGAGGATGAAAAAAAGGACGACAAATCAACTGATAACCCCCCTGATGCTGATGAAAAATAGAACGCTCAAAATCATCATCGCCACTCTGCTTCTTGTCGCCCTGTTTTTACCTTTCAGCACGTTTGCCCAAGACACCACGCAAACCGTGCTGGGCGAAGTGTCGACCTTTGGTGAATTTATTTCACTGGTCTGGAATTATGGCTCACAAGTGATTATCGCCCTGGCGGTTTTCTTAATCGTCCTCGGTGCTTTCTTTTACGTGGCCTCAGGCGGAAACGATGAACGGATATCTCAGGGAAGGCAGATGATCTTCGGTTCTCTGATCGCCATTCTTATTGTGATCTTCTCCGGCATACTCGTTCGCACCCTGCACAAACCCGCTGAAGGAACCACGGGGTATCTGACTGATGTGCCGAATGTCATCAGTAATGCCACCACGATTTTAGTGGGACTCATCGGTGCCTTTTCCGTACTGATGCTGGTGTATGCCGGCTACCTGTATATAACGGCACGCGGTGATGCAGATAAAGTGAGTAAAGCCCATGCCTCCATCCGCTATGCCATTTTTGGATTGGTGATCGGACTAGTGGCATATGCCGCGGTGAGTACGGTGATTAATTATTTTCTATAAATCGAATTGTGGCTCGAATAATTGGCCGAATTGTGGACCGAATGGTGTTAACTACTATACGAGCCACGATTCGAGCCACAATGCGCTCCACTATACGTAACTATGAAACAATTCCTCAGTAACATCATCGCATGGCAAAAGGCCTACGCCCAGGATCTTATCCCCTGCGCGGATGGCAGTTACGCGGATCCGGGTATTGGTTGTGTGGAAGCGCCGGGAGGTTTGGTTTCTTCAGAAGTCAGCGTGGTAGAACTGGTGCTTAAAATAGCATCCGTTTTGATGACCATTGTGGCGGCTGCCGCGGTTATAATGCTGATTGTGGCCGGAATCATGTACGCGCTATCGGCCGGCGATGAAGAAAAAATGCAAAAGGCCAAACGTATTATTTTATGGAGTGTGATCGGTTTAATCGTCGCTTTGATTGCTCATTTTATAGCCCAGGGAGTGATTGGATTAGCAGGCTAATAGGTTACGATTAAGAAATAAATATGAGAATTGTCCATATTTTTTTTATATTTACCTCTTGTACAATTGTTACAAACTTGTATAATTTTTTTGAACAATAAAAAGTAGCAACCACCCGATGAAAATCATATCTAAAAAAATTATCAGCCTAACTCTTTCGGTTTTACTGTTGGGCTTTTTTGTTGCACCAGCCGCTTTGGCCGCCGTGGAATGTGATCAGGACGGAGACGGTTATATCGTCATTCCCACTTCTGTAATGAAAGCGATTGCTTCCGATGTGCCTTATAGTGAGGATGGCAATTATTCCCCAGCCGAATGGCAGGATTACTTCAAGACGTATCAGGCAGGTGAGCTTACGGGAGAAGAACAATGTATTGGAATCAATTTCAAAAAAGGAGCGGAACCTAAGCGTTGTGATGCCACCATTGTGGGAGCAAACAGCGGAGTTTATGATCCTTCAGTGAGGACTTCTCCCCTGCGTGGAAGCCAAGTGCATCCAGGGGCGCTTGATACCGCCGATAACGGAGTGGATGAAGACTGTGACGGTAAGGATGCTTCCTTATTAGAAGGAACAGGCGGAGCGAAAGATTTGGGTGGATTAGTCGATAAAGTGGTTACTTTATTAAGCCGTGTGGTTGTGGTAGTATCCATCCTGGTGATGATCTGGGGTGGTGTGCTGTATTCCACCGCTGCCGGAGATGAGGCGAAGACCCGTAAGGCTCGTAAAGCCATTATGGGAGCGGTGATCGGATTGATCATCGGCCTGTTGGCGCCGACGATTGTAAACTGGATTGCAGCCAACCTGATCTAATCAACACAAAAACAAAAACAAAGGAAGAGAGCCTGTCGACACTTCAAAGAAATGGCGGGCTCTTTTCATATGCGGCGGGTTTTAAAAAAACCCGTAGAGACGCATTGCAATGCGTCTCTACAAATTTTGTTTAACAAAATTTGCCGCATTATGAAATTTCTAAAATCTTCATAACCATTTCTAATGTCTCAGGATCATTAATCTGGAAATCTTCATCATTTTCTAACGCTTCTGCGACAAAATCGGGATATTTCTCGGCAGACATTATGAAAAATGCTCTAATGTGTGTAGTGTCAACTTCTTCCTGCAAGGCATTCAGCTGAGCAATTACAGGAATAAAAATATCTTCATCCTCAAAAACGTCTGCCATGCTTTCCAAGCCATATATTTCCACAATTTCCTGCCCCATCTCAGTTTTTTCAAATTCCCCTAAAGCAGCAAGCGTATCAATTCCTTCTCTAACCTTCTTTGCTGTTTTAATTGTCTCTGGTTCATCGAATGAACACTCTGGTGTTTTTGCTTTTTCGACTTCCATAGCCATAGATTTCATGAATTTCGGATTTGGTTTTCTTGGCATAATAGTTTTATTTACTTAGTATTATATTATAGCTCATTTTTTATTTTTTGTAAATCATTTTCTCCCCTCTTCAGCAGCACGGCAGGCTATTTCGAAAGCGATCAGATGCCAGCGGTATTCGATTTGGTTTTTAAGAAAATAGTCAGCGGCTTCGGGGCTTGTTCGTACAGCAGAAATCGCCGTGAATTGCCTTTCGACCGGATCCATTTTAACGAATTGCCTAAAATAACGGATGAATTCGTAGGCGGCACGCGGGTGCCGAAGCACAGCAGCTCTAACCGTACTGGTATTAAATCTATCGCATAATGTTTCTTCCGCGCTCCGAAAATTTACCCTCAAAACATTCTCATCTGCTTCATAATAATCCCCATAACCGCCAATGGCTTCGAACGGAGGACTATTCATATTTATTTCTTTAATTCCGACTGCAGATCTTCGAGCTGATCCCGTAACTCCGCCGCCTTTTCGAATTCCAGATTCTGGGAAGCGAGATCCATTTTATTGTTAATCTCCTCAATCAGGCGTGGCAGTTCCTCTTTAGGCACATCTGACTTCTGATATTTCTTCTTAGGCTTGTGGGAAGTTTGTGAGATGTCGTGTACTTTTTTGACGATGGTCTGCGGAATAATGCCGTGCTTTTCGTTGTGATTGAGCTGAATAGTACGGCGGCGATTGGTCTCATCGATGGCGCCTTTCATCGCCGCGGTCATTTTATCGCCGTACATGATCACCTTACCGTTTGCATTTCGGGCGGTACGGCCGATGGTCTGGATCAGCGCGTCACGTGAGCGGAGAAAACCCTGCTTATCCGCATCTAAAATGGCAACTAGTGATACTTCCGGCAGATCCAATCCTTCACGGAGCAGATTGATCCCCACGATGATATCGATTTCGCCTAACCGGAGATCGCGCAATATTTCTATTCGCTCCATTGTATCCACGTCCGAATGGAGATATCTAACCTTAAGATCAGCTTCCAGTAAGAAGTCTGTCAGTTTTTCAGAGGATTTTTTAGTGAGCGTGGTGATCAGCACCCGCTCTTTACGCTCAATGACTTTATGGATTTCATTCAGCAGGTCATCGATCTGATGCTCGGTTGGCTTTACTTCAATCGGCGGGTCTACCAGGCCTGTAGGGCGGATAATCTGCTCTATAATGTCTTTTTTTGCTGTGTGTTTATATTCGTACTTCCCTGGCGTGGCCGACACATAAATACCCTGATTCACAAACTTCTCAAACTCCTCAAACTTAAGGGGGCGGTTGTCCTGCGCACTAGGCAGCCTGAAACCGTGTTCCACCAACGTCTGTTTACGGGAGTAATTGCCGTTATACATCCCGCCGATCTGAGGAATCGTCATATGGGATTCGTCGATGATGATGAGGGAACCTTCCGGGAAATATTCTAATAACGTGGCGGGCGGCTCCCCGGGGCCACGATTATTTAAATAGCGGATGTAATTTTCGATTCCGGAGCAATACCCCGTTTCCACCATCATTTCAAGATCGTATTCAGTGCGGGTTTTCAGCCGTTCCGCTTCAACGATCCTGCCTATTGTTTTGAGCTGTTTGTAACGTTCTTCCAGATCCTTACGAATATCTATCACCGCCTGACTGACTATTTCACGTGTGGTAACGGCGTGTTTAGCGGGGAATATTTTGACCTCATTTAAATCTTTGATCACCTCCCCTGTAAACGAATCCGCTTCCTGCATCGCCTCGATCTCATCTCCGAAAAACTCAATACGGATCATGTTGTCAGAGCTGGGCGGTATGATGTCGAGCGTGTCACCGAGCACATGAAACATCCCCGACTTAAATTCCATATGGGAACGTGTGTATTGCAGATCAGTCAGTTTACGGAGGAGTTTGTCGCGTTTGATGAATTCACCTACCTTTAACTCGATGGCCATATTCTCGTAACTGCTCACATCCCCCAGTCCATAAATGGCGGAAACGGAGGCAACGATCAAAACATCTTTACGTGTGAGGAGATTATGAGTGGCCGCGTGGCGGTGCTTGTCGATCTCTTCGTTGATGGAGGCGTCTTTTTCGATATAGGTATCGGTTTTGGCGATGTACGCCTCCGGCTGATAATAATCATAGTAACTGACGAAGTAAGACACTGCGTTATCGGGGAAAAAATCCCGGAATTCCGCGCACAATTGGGCCGCCAATGTTTTATTGTGAGAAAGAATCAGTGTTGGCTTCTGCACCGCCTCCACTACCTTGGCGAGCGTGAACGTTTTACCGGAACCTGTTACACCAAGCAGGGTTTGATGTTTTTGCTTTTTTTCCACACCTTTAACCAGCGCTTCAATTGCCTGAGGCTGGTCGCCGGCCGGCTGGTAACTGGAGGTGAGTTTGAATTGCATAGTTAATTAGGATTTTTAAGATTATGAGGATTATTACGAGTATTAGGATGGATTCACAGACTCTGGATTTCAATCCTAAAAGTCGTAATAATCTTAAATGTCCTAATAATCTTAACGTTATAATAGAATAACGGAAAGAGGGGTTGGAGGCAAGTAAGTGATGCGCGGAAGGGTTATTTTTGTTACTATTAAGTCCAAGTAAACTATAAAATCATGCTTAAAAAAATCCTTCTTTCCCTCTTATTCACTTTAATCCTGACAATTCCTGCCCACGCCGCTGAGGACTTTAGCCAGATGAACCCCACCGTTAAGGTGGTCAGTTACAAAAAGCTGTTTATCGGCCAAACTTTGGGTTATGGCAGCGGTTCGGGTACGGTGATCAGCGCGGATGGACTGGTCGTTACCAATCATCACGTTATTTTTGATGACGATGAGTTCAAACCGCTCGACACGTTTGAGATCTGCATCACGTTCGACGTGCAGAAAGAACCGGTGTGCCAGTACACGGCGCGGCTGGTGGCTCATGATAAGGATATGGATATCGCGCTTTTAAAGATCAACAAAACGGATGTGTTTGGCAATCAACTGCCCGACCTGAAATATCTGAATTATAAAAACAGCGCCACCCCCAAAGAGCAGACGGAGATCCGGGTGGCGGGGTATCCGGGCAGCGGCGGAAAAACGATTACTATTACAAAAGGGCAGATTAGCGGTTTTGAAGAGTTCAATGACTACCAGTATTTTAAAACCGATACGGATTTTGATCACGGAAGCAGTGGTGGCACGGCGATGGACCCCGAGGGGAATTATGTCGGAATTCCGACTTACATACGCTCTTATGCGGAAAATGTGGGTTATTTTTTAGACCTGCGTGAAGCGCGAAGCTGGCTAGATGAACAGGTTAAAAAAAGTGCGTTTGCGGATCGGGAGGCGGAAGATTACTTGGAACAGGAATTGGCACGCTTTAAAAAAGCGAATGACGACCTGACTTACACGCAGGACCATTATCCTTTTGTTCAGGTAAAATTACCGGAAGGATGGGAGTTTTTAGAAATCAATGAAGACAGTGTTTTTGCCACTCAAAAAAACCTGAGCAATCCCGTTGGTTTTAGCGTATATATTATGCCCTATCAGTTTAAAGTGGATGACGGCTACATGGATAAATTGGAGGAAGAGCTGGAGGGAATTAAAGACACCTTTCCGGATTATAAAAAAGAGGATGTGGTGTTTGCGGGGCAGAGCGCCTGGAAGGTGACCTATACCAGTATGATGAACCGGAATGTTACTTATTACATTCCGTATGGTTACACGATTCTTGGCCTGAGTTATTCGATCGATCTAGACGAAGCGGACAAACAGGAAAAGGCTATTCAGCCGGCACTGGATGCTTTCCGTTTTACTCAATTGCCCGTGGATGATCCACTGCTGATGCCCACGCTTCATTTTGATGAACCGCCTTTCGCCATCACAACGGCCGGGGATTTCCGTCTGCAGAAAAACAACGACAAACAATCGAAAGATCTTTTGGCCGAAGCCGTACAAAAAGATAATTTTGAGGGGAGTTTCACGATTTACTATGACCAGATCTACAAAGATGAACGGCATCTGACCGCCAAAGAACGGCTGGACGAAGTCGTGAAAAATATGGGAAGCCGTAAGCTGGTTTATAAAAATGATGAAGTGGTTTTGGGCGGGCTTGAAGGCTTTCTTTACACGTATGAGTATGAGGGGAGTAAGTACCAGCAGATGCGCAAGCGCATGGTGATCCAGGTGCGGAATGGGGATTATGAATTTTCGCTGGAATACGATGACCTGACGGATACCTTTGATAAGAATCTGCCGACGGTTCAGCAGATGCTGGATTCGTTTGAGTTTAAAGGAGAGGTCACCTCCGGTCTTGAAACATCGTACGGCAGTTTAGGATTCACGTTTAATGATATTCAGAATCACCGTTACGCGCTCCCCATCAGCGACCTGGCCGATAAGGGAATTGTGAAAGGGTATGCGGATGGCGGGTTTCACCCGGAACAGCTGGTGAGCCGGGCCGAAGCGCTCAAGATGATCCTGGAGAGCAAAAACCATCTGGAAAGAGAAAAGGGGTCGAAAAAAACTGTGGATTTTTCGGATTATAAAACGGGAACGACCGACTACTGGGATGTCGCCCAATCAAATTCCCTTTCTCAGTACATCCGTTATGCCACCGAAAAAAACTTTATTGCCGGCTATGCAAATGGTTCGTTTAGACCTAATCAATCTGTGACGCTGACGGAGGCTTTAAAACTGCTTCTGAATGCGTATGAAATCCCGGTGTGGGCGGGTGAAACCAACCCGTGGTATAAAAAATATATGGATAAAGGCTTTGAACTTTATCTGATTCCTTACGGAATGTATGATCCCGGGCAACCGCTAACGAGAGCGGAGCTAGCCTTTTTGATCAATACGGTTTATAAGAAAGCGAAATAATTTCTAATTGTGGATCTGCCCCTCGCTTTCGCTCTGGGCGTGGGCCAAATAGGGTGTCAAATTGTCAAAAAGCCAGACTACAAACAATTAGATCATCAATCTGATCCCCAATTTGATCACCAATTAGCAATATGTACAACCAAATCTCCGCAAATAAACGAAATACCTGGATTCTGCTGATTATTTTTATCGCCTTTTTTGTGGGAATCGGATATGCGTTTGGGTATATCTGGGCAGACGGTCAGCAGGAGGGGGCGATTGGGATTATGGGGATTTTTGGAATCATTGCTATCGTGTACGCGGTGATCAGTTATTATTCAGCCGGCAAACTGACATTGGCCATTTCACATGCCAAGGAGATTGATAAACGGGATAACTTTGGGCTATACACAACCGTTGAAAATCTGTGCATCACGGCCGGCCTGCCTAAAACACCGAAGATCTATCTGATCGACGACACCGCTCTAAACGCTTTCGCGACCGGGCGCGACCCTGAGCATTCCGCTATTGCCATCACCAGTGGGCTGTTGGCGAAACTGGATAAACCGGAGCTGGAAGGTGTGATGGCTCATGAACTGTCGCATATTAAAAATTATGACATCCGGCTACAAAGCATAACTGTAGCCCTGATAGGCCTGATTGCTTTGCTTTCAGATATATTTCTGCGGTCGATTTTTTACGGAAGAAGACGGCGATCCGGAAACCAAGGAAAGAGTGCGGTTATTATGCTTATTATCGGACTTGCACTGGCTATTTTGAGTCCGATAATCGCAAAACTGATGCACATGGCAATCTCCCGCGAGCGGGAGTATCTGGCGGACGCGAGCGGAGCCTTGCTCACCCGATACCCGGAAGGGCTCGCGCGGGCGCTAGAGAAAATTTCAAACGATCACGAACCGCTGGAAGTGGCGAATAAGGCAACGGCACATCTGTATATCGAAAATCCTCTGCGTAATGAAAAAGGAATGAAGTGGCTGAATAAGATGTTCAGTACGCACCCGCCGGTAGCGGAAAGGATTATGAGACTGAGAGGGATGGGGGCTTAATTACCCTCTACTGCCTACCTGCCGACTTCGGATTGACTTCGAATAGATTTCGGATGGACTTATTTTGAGATCCTGATTTTTAATTGAATTAATAAAATTCAACAGTCGAACTGACAAACTTTTATACTGCTTTATTAAGTTTATATATTCTTCTTTTTTAATCAGGCCAGATAAATTGATTAAATTTAAATGGGCCTGGGTCTCATCACAAGAGGCCATGGCATATGTTAAAAATTTTATAAAATCTCCTTTAAGCTGTTTACGTCCAAAGCCCTCAACAATATTAGCAACGATTGATCGGGATGACCTCAAGATCTGATCTACATGTCGAAACGACTCGAATTTTGGCAATTGTCTAACTAGCAGTTCAATTTTGCCAGTTAGCTGATATGCAATTTTATATACCTTTAAATCATTAAATGTTTGACTCATATTCACTTAAATACAAAATAAGAAAATCATTATTTCATCCAGTTCATTCGAAGTCAATCCGATGTCTGTACGAAGTCTATTCGAATATTTAGAACCCCAGTGTATCCGTGCAATCACTACTGGCAGGCAGGTGTCCGATGTCCAATTTTTTAATTGTCGCCTTATCCAGTCATAATCGGACATTGAATTAGTATTGCGTTCCTGTGCAGGTATCATCGGCCGTGGTCGTAAAGGTATTCGTGCCTGCGTATTCACCGGAAGCCTGCGTATCAGGGATTTTTAATTTCCACCACACTGACTCATCATTGGCCGTGGAAGCGTGAGCGTCACGCACGGGAATATTTCGGTTTGCACAGCCGCCGACTCCCGTGGTGTCGCCATTTGAACCGACCAGGATATACGGACCTGGATCGGTCGCGGCGTCATTCCAGTTGAAATCAACATCGGAATGGTACCATTTCTGCTGAGCTTTACCGATGATGTTTGATCCGCACCCCCCCGCTGTACAGGTCATATCCATACCTGTGATATATACATCAATTCCCTGATTTCCTACATTACCCATGGCAGTCTCTTTGCGTACGGACACCTCGCCCAGCGCCACGGTGCCATAAGCGATACTGCTGACATTACTAACCGTAATCCCCTGCAAAGCAGAATTGGTCTGCCCGGAAGAATCACTGCCGTCGGTCACCGTGGTGGTTTCATCTGCCGGGTTTACATGACCTTTCCACGCAGTGCTGGCGTTGGCGTTAAACCACACGTTCATAGAACAAGTCGCTTCGACTTCTACATTCGTTCCATAAGAAGTGTTCAGCGAACAGTCGTCGGAATCTTTGTAACAATCGTTCTCATCTTCCGTACATTCACCAGCGGTTAAGTCGATGGCGGTGTCGTCGTAGAGCCAGCCAGCCACGCCAACAATATCTGCTTCACCATTGTCGTCGGAGATGACCGCGGTGTAATCGTAAGTATCGTAACCTCCAGCTGCTATACTGAGAGTATCGGTCATACCGTAAGATCCTATGACAGGAGCGACGTCCGTAACTGTTACAAACTGCTCTTCTGGTGTATTGGTAGTGCTGTCATCTGTGAAATAATGTGAATCAAATGCATGAACCGTATACTTATTAACGGCAGGCGCATTCGCATAAGTGCCATCCACATCATGAACTTGCGGTATGCCGATATAAACAGGATTCGTATCTCCATCGTTAGGATCGGAATCGCTTTCAAGACAAGAGCCATATCCAGAAGGATTGGTTGCAGCTAAGTTCTTACGACAAAGTTCTTCGCCAATACAAGCCCTAGTGGTGTCATTGAACCCGCTATTATCACAAACCACCACTGTTATAATATCGGTATCTGAATCGGTAGTCTGGAATTTATAAAGAAGCTGTTCACCTGGTTCAGTAGTACTGCCCGCTTCAACTACCGACATATCATCAAATTCGGAGTAGCCGGCACTTCCACCATTTACTAAATAAAATCCAGTTGATTCCGAAACACCTGTAACATCAACCTCTTGCCATGAAGTAGAAGTGGTTCCTGTCCATACAATATGACCGTATCCGGTCTGAACCCTTGGAGTACCTGTTCCGTCACTTCGCGCCCAACCTGTAAATTTATAAGTATTGCCTGCCGTCAGCACATTCTGCCGTACTGACGCACTAGCTGTATCGTTATAAGCAACTCTTAAAACCTGACTGCCTCCATGAGGTGTGCCTGTTTCCTTGGTATAAGTTGGATTGTTCTGTGGTAACCAGGCAGTAGTACCTGCCGCTTCCATATCGCCATCGGTCAATAATTCAGAACCTGTAGCAGTAGTATCTGATGTGGCAAAACTGGCTGAAAATTCCGGTCGATGATTGACTTCAAACGGAGAACCGCCGTCACCGCTTCCTTGATCCGCGGATGAACAACTGTCTGCATCACAGGCAAAGGCGTACCAGTCGTTGGACGTGCTATCACTCACCTGAGTAGTATAAGTAACACTGCTTACCGGATCACCGCTGGTGGTGGCGGAGCTTAAGGCCCAGCGATTGCCGGAACCGCCGTTACATTCAGGAGGTGTGCCAGTGGTAGGAGCACTGTTGTTGTCGCAGACGAGTAAATAATAATCATCGCCGTTGTCATCGGTGGCGGTGGCGGTAAAGGTGACGTCATCCCCTGCGTCTGTCGGAGTGGTAGAGGAAGAACTGCTGTCAGTCGGGCCGGCGGTGAAGGCGGGGGCAGTATTCTCGACTGTATAACTTTGCTGGTTGGTACCGGTCCCGGCCAGGTCATGGGAATCCTCCACATAGACCTTGACGTTATAATCACCGGCTGAGGTCCCTGTGGGAACAAGGTTGTTTCCCGATTCGTCACAGGTGGCATCGGTGGTGGCAGGATCCACAGCGGTGTCGGAACAGATGAGGGAGCCGCCTGTGCAGGAATTGGTGGAATAGTTAAAGGAGGTGGTGGCATCGGAACAGACGTACATACTGACCGTGTCCTGGGTCCCGTCCGCGTCGGTCTCGGTCATCTGTTCCTGGAGGAGGGTGAAACGGAGGGTGTCGCCGGGTTCGATGGTGCCGACCTCGAAGACGGAGACGTCGTCGAATTCGACGTAGCCGGCGGCAACAGCCGTACCAAGTAGAAACACAGCTGTATGATTCGCTGTAAAAATTACATCAAAATACTGCCAATCTGTACTACTGGTTCCTTGCCAGAAATACCCGCCACCTGCTTTATACAACCTGGGGACAACGGTTCCGTCTCCTCTGGCCCATCCCGTAATTCTGTATTCTTTGTCTATAGTAAGGGAATTTTGCGCACAATATGGATAGTTGACACCATTGTAAGCTATTCTTATTACCTGGCTGCCTCCATGAGGATCAGTGGTCTCTTTGGTGAGGACGGCGCCATTCCCTCCTGCCCACGAAGTGGTGCCGGAGGCTTCCATGTCCCCATCGGTCAGCAGTTCATCGGGGGTGAGGGTGTTGTCGGTTATGGCCAGGGCGCCAAAAGCGGGGGCGTGGTTCACGGCAAAGGGGGAACCGCTGTCGCCGGAACCCTGGTTTACAGAGGAACACGTGCCGCCGCCGGAGACCTTATCACAGGCAAAGGCGTACCATACATTCGATTCGCTATCGGAACTGGAAGTGGTGTAGGTGGCAGTAGCTTCCGTCTGATCAGTGGTAGCGTCACTTACATCCCATGCCCCGCCGTCACACGTGGGCGCTGTATCATCCCCTGCCGTGACCGCGTTGGTCTTACAAACCGCCAGATACCACTGGCTGGAGCCTTCCACATTAGCTGTGGCTTTAATCGTTACATCATCCCCTGCGTCGGTAGGGCTGGTGGAGGTGGAGGCAGGATATTCGTAAGGCGCGGTGGAAAAGCCGAGGATTTCCGCGTCATTTGATTCAATCGGCACGCTGTCCTCACTATCACCTTCCCCAATCGTCACTTCCGCGCTCCACACATCACCAATACTGGTTTCCGCGTAAGCGATGTTCTGGCAGTTGGGTCTGCCGGCATTGTACATCAAGGTAATCTGATCGGCTGAAAGGGCGCGGTCATATATACGGACTTCATCGATATAACCATCCAAAAGAGTGTCCAGATTGCCGGATGTGTTTTCTTTACCGCCGATATACAGATTCGAGGCGTTGTCATCGATGCTGGCGGGGACGCCGGAGGTTTTT
>Ga0180007_10003425_pt1 | contig 17683 bp, 24 predicted proteins | sample MM_PC_MetaG_FD_121122 | JGI IMG/M metagenome (GOLD analysis project Ga0180007, IMG submission 121122) | Groundwater microbial communities from the Aspo Hard Rock Laboratory (HRL) deep subsurface site, Sweden - MM_PC_MetaG | ecosystem: Environmental > Aquatic > Deep subsurface > Groundwater... | reverse complement strand
GACTATATGTGTTACGTTGATATATAATATTTTCGGTATATGTCGCTCTATTCCAAGAGGTACGATTCATCCTCATCCTGAAGGCGTGAGGCTTTCTCTACCTCTTGACCCCATCAACGTAATAACATCAGGGATAATAATATCGCCAGAAGAAATACCACTCATATCGAATAAAGAATACGAAATAGATACAAGACCTGTCGTGATTCAAAGAGCACGAGTATTAAAATGGCGACCGAGATTTAATGAGTGGAGGTTAAAATTTACAATCGACATTTTAGATGACAAAAACATATCCATCCCGAACCTAAAAGAGATTTTAGAAAAAGCAGGGGCAACCAAAGGGATAGGGGATTACCGTCCGAGATTCGGGCGATTTATGGTCACATCTTTTCAGGAGGTGTGAATAAGGAATGGTTGGGTGTGGTTAGGTGAAGAAATGCGAGGCATGGTGGCGTGATGTTTGGTAGCGTGATGTCTGGTCGGGCGAGGTAAGGTGCGGAGGGGTATGGTTAATCATTTCAAGAGAAACAAAAACGAACTTCTAAAGGAACAATGTCTTGAATATCTCGGAGGCAAGTCGTGTGCTGTATGCAAGACCAAATGGCTTCCGATAGGCTGTTATGATTTTCATCACAAAGAAGGAGCAAAAGAAGAGAATATCAGTCAAATGATTCAACGGAAGCGAACACTCGATGATGAACTCAAAAAAGAACTTGATAAATGTATTATTGTATGTGCAAATTGCCACCGACAAATAACAAGCCGAACAATCAGGTTGTGAATACAATGGAAAAATTAGTTGAAACCAAATGCAAAAACGGTGGCAAGAAGATAGTTATCCAAAAGAAACACCTCAGAAGCAATAGGTTCTGCACACTCGGTTGCATGAACCTCAGCAAGAATCCAAATTAGAAAAATTTAGTAGATAGGAAGGCTTATAAACTACTTATTATATACCATAGTATAACTATGGATGCAAATACCTTCAATCTCAGCAACCTTAAAATACGCCCGAAGCAGATTTTAAGAAATCTTGGCGACAACTGTTTATGTCTCAAATGTTTCCACTCATGGTTTTCGAAAATGCTTTTCTTTACTGCCGTTGCCCCGAAAACGTGTCCTGCTTGCCATCGTAGTGATTGGCAGGAAGAGCGGGTAAGGAGATTCAAGATGAAGACCAAAAAGGCATTGAAGAACCGATGCAAGAGGAGATGTAAAAGATGAAATTCATATCCGAGCGAAGAAACAGTGAACATGTGGTCGATGAATGGAAACGGTCAAACCCCTGTGCATCGGGAAATTTACGTACAGATGGGTCAAACCTGTTCTCATATAGAACGAAAATAGGGTTTACCCAAAACGGAAGCAAGGTCGTTATAGATTTCACAAAGGAAACCGGAAAATTTATCAGCCACACCACAAGCGTTCACGTTAATATGGCAAAAAACGTAGCTGATAAGGTTGTAAACCCATTCCAAACAGAGCACATAGAACGGGGTGCTCACGTTCGGGAAAGGATTGTCGGCTCGTATGATGATTACAAAACCGTAACTCATCGGGTCGGGAGGAAATAAATCATGGCAAACGATTTAGTAAAACTTCAGAGAAAATACGGGCATCTAAAAATAGCGGGAGACAACCTGATTCTTGGAGAACGTGGTGGACTTGTATTGATTTCGACCGATGACTATTTTACGGGAAAAGCCATCGTGAACTTGAGTACGGGCGAAAGGTATCCGGTTAAATATGATGGGTGGAACATTCCATACAAGCGATTATTCGAAGTTTCTAAAGCCCTCAGTGGCGATGTACGATATTCAGTAAGGATACCGATGTACGGGCGTGGTTACGAGTTAAGGCACGGAACCTATAGGGTAGCCGAACTGACAGATGGTAAATTAGAGGCGATGCGGTTTCCGACCGTAGAAAAAGCAATTAAAATGGCATTACATCTCACGAAAAACAACCTAAAACCGGAGTTACTATGATACCCCACGGACAGATATACATCACGGGCGGAATCGAGAACGCACACCTTCATAAAGCCAAATATTTCAAAGGCAAAAGGTTCATGCATCGCAGAACATTCCTGAGCAAATCGGAAGCCAACGGCGCAGCAGATGCCAATCGTGGTCAAGGGCATCTCGCAAGGGTCGTACCAAGAATGGTTTGGATAAATCATGCAGGATGGGAACTCGGCACGGAGAAAGTTCAGGGCTACGTACTGTACGTACATTATAATACTGATGACAAGCCAATTCGAACAAAGAAACAACAGAAAGAGGATTATGCAGATTCGTCAGAATCACGCTATCTTGAAGCCATGGATAGGGCGGATAGGGCGTACCAAACAGAGTGGTGATTAAAATGGTGAAACAAAAACCAAACAGCAGACCGAACTTCAAGGTAGTTGTAGTCGATAACGGCGAGGTCACAACAACAGAGGGCAGATTCAAAACCCATCGTGCTGCCGAGAAATTCATTGATGTGGAAACCGAATACGGTTTCAATACCGCTTACGGTTCGGAAACAGGGATGTGGCTTAAAATCAAGAGAATTAAACATAAACGAAATCGTATGCGGAGGAAATAATAATGGTATCAAAAAAACACAAGACCATAACACAAAGGAACTATCTGCGTGGTGTTAAAGTTTACGACAATGGTGGCAGGTCAATGGATAGATACACCGTTGTATTACCGAATGGCGATGTATACGGGATGAGCGAGCATCCAAACCACCCACAAGGATTTAATCAATACTCAGGCACAATCGGAATGGATGAAGGGTATTCGATATTTAATATTGAATTAAACAATAAAAGAACAGACAAATCCAAACTATCGGCAGAGGTAAAACAAGCAATAAAGGAGCGACAAACATGAAGAACACACGAATCAAAACAGGAACTAAAGTTCGCCTAAATCCCAACTGGGAACCCGCAAAGCGTTTCCACCAAAACGCAGGCATCGGAAAAGTAGTAGGAACATGGGGTAAAAAGTTCACAGTGAACTTCGGTACTCATAGGGCTGCACACAGCGGTCAGGTTATGCCCTACGAGGTTGTAGTTGAACCCGAAAACCTTATTATTGTTCAGGCTGCTCCGAAAGGATACAGACACCCGAAACACCCGACATTAGAGAAAGTGGAATCGTTCACCAATCAGCTTCACGGCTCCGGGATAGATGGGGACTGGAAAATAGAGGAAACAAACACTTCGTTCCGAGCATCGAATTTCTTTCACACGATGGATGAGTGGGGTGGGTACGATGGCTATGCAGACTTCACAATAATCTACCCAAAAAAAGAATCAATGGGTGAGTTCAGACTCGAATTCAACGGGCAAGATGCTCAGAGATTGAATCAGAAACACATGCTTCGTGAATACCTCGAAGAAACGATAGCATACGCACTCGACACACGGAATTTGAGGTAGATAAAATGGAAAATATAGATAACAAATATGATATTGTAGATGGCACAGCAATCAGAAAAGGTACATCACCAATAGTAAGGGATATTAAATTAAGGTTCATACACCGAAGAACGAGATTAAGATTATATCTTGGCGACCCGACAACTGGCAGAGATTGGGACGAACAGTATGATGTAGAAGGGGCTATAGGAAGGACAGGTGGAAGATTACATACACCCATACTGCTTGCAAATGCAAGAAGTATTGGTGGGGGCGAAATTCTCACTCAGAATATAGTAAAAATCAGATACGCCAACAAGAAACAGGGAGGGGTATTATATCAGCACCCGAACTATCATAAAGAGGGATAAATCAAATCATGCCAAACAGAAGATTCCGTCACCCAATCGGTATGCCCCTGAATTCCCTTGAAGTGCCTCACGGCGAAACATCGTTCGTAGTTAACGTGCCCGCACACGGAAGGTTCGGCTACGTAGGGAATATCCCCATCGCATACTTCGGGCACATCGAGAACGGAATCTTCTACGTTGTTTCGTATTCATTCTCAGTACAGAAATTCCATCAGGATGTACGAGAAGCGTATGGTTACAGACCACAGCACACGGCGATGCTCGGCTTGAAGATAGCGGGAGTACCATTACGCAACGAGGGATAAAATCATGACACCACAATCAAAAGAACTCCAATACCAAAGGATGCAGGAGCTTGCGCTCTTCATAGATAACGATTTCCCAATGTATCAGCGCAAAGTGAACTGGTTCAAAGTAATGTGGAAAAAATATCAGGCAGGGGTATTCGACCCCGTAAAAGCAGAAATCGGGTTCGGACACCTGACGACAGAGGCAGCCCGAAAATACAACAACCAAAACAGCCCTGAATACCACATCAGCACATCTGTACGTAAAGTTGTCAATAAAGAACTCGTATCGGAGTTCATCGTAGCGGCAAAGAATCGGGAATATGATTTCATGAGGTAAATATTATGACATGGCACGGCAATACACAAGGACACAGGGAAGCGGCACTCAAAGGAAAAAAGAACACGGGTGGGGTAATGAAGACCCCAATGAAAAAGAAACCCGAACATTTCATTATCAATGAAGACCGAAACGGGAACGTAACGATATCTCACTCAAAAGAAATCGGAGAAGCCTTTTTCCAATTCGAGAACGACAAAGAGCCGATATACGACCTCCTCAAACCCGCCGAGCGAAAGGAACTGAACGGCGGGTGGGATGTCGAAATACCTGACAATCAGCCTCGTGCATCAACACTACAGGAACTTTTCGAGTTCGGTGACTCTCAGCGTGCGGAAGTTCTCGGCATCAGCGTAGACACGTTAAAGCAGGCGGAAAAAGAAGTAGGTTCGAAACTCGAAAAGGTAGAGAACTACTTCAGAGGTGGGATGGGTACGTTCATATTCGAGGACAAGACTGAATACATTGCTTTCGAAAACTCGGATGATGCTGAAAAGGCAGCCATTGACCAAGTAAGTGAAGACCTGAGAGAAACACCCGAAATGTTCACTCAAAGTTGGTTACAGAACTTCTTATCAGTATCCCCGACCGACCGCAGAATAATCGGTGGCGAGGAAGCCGACAACATCGTCGACAACATGAGCGATGATGACCTCATAAAAGAAGCAGAGATGGAAGAGGAATACGAAGAGGTAGGGAACGAAATTTTTGAACTCGAAGACCCGACAGGACTTGGCAAAGACAAATACGATGCCCTCACAAAGAAACAGATGAACATCTTAGAAAATGCGAAAGATAAACTTCGTTCCGATAAGCAGCAGGAGATAGAGGATGCCCTTGAAGACCCGATAAAATACTTCGTGGATGACCAAGGGATATACACCAAAGAAGACCTGCTGAAACAGAGCTTCATATCCATCGACATCGAGAAAGCCGCTCAGGATGCCGTTAACACGGATGGGATTGCTCACTTTTTGGCTACATACGATGGGAACGAAACCACTCTGGACAACGGCACGGTAATGTATAGGACGGGCTGATATGATTCCGCCCCAACGTATTAATGTCTTAGACCAACATCACGGCTTCACGGCAGTCACGACGAAACGTGGCGATACGTTATGGCGACCGGAATATGTTCTTCGTGGTTATCCCCCGACAGGAACACTTATACGGTTTGATGAGAATTCCTTTTATCAGAACCGCCCACCCAGAAGTGTAACAAAAGCGATATACAAAGTAAAAGGTTACAAATATATCGTGGCGATATGGTTCGACAACAAAACAAGCAGGAGGATTGCGTAACATGAAACAAATACTTTTAATTCTGTTCATACTGACACTTGCAGTGCCCGTATCAGCACAGAACGAACTGACTTCGATAACCAACCAACTCGGAAAAGCCGATGTATCTTTGAACTTCATCACTCCGAGTCACATCCTATATGATGCTCGGATATCTGTGGAAGACCTTCAGGAAACCCTGACCTTCGACCCGACCCGTAGAATCCTTCTCAAACAGGCTCACCTGAACGCTCGTATAAAAGAATTGGAACAGGATGCAATCACGAAGAACAACAAGAACGCAGCGAAAATCCTCGCCAAACTTCAGATGAAGAGAATGGAAATAGATTCAGCCCTTGAAGACCTGAAACCGAAATGCGCTGATATCGAAACGGGCGGGATAACTGCATGTAAAGATTTCGGAACGGACTCGGCGAATCTCGGAAAGAAAAGCATCTACGAAGCCGTGAAACGTCAGAATTATGCTGTATTGGGTAAACTGCTCGAATCGGAAAAGATGCCTGAGCAGTCTAAGAAAGGATTGACCAATGCGATTGAGAAATCCGGTCTGAAATCCGAAATAGCAGAGGCGACAACGACCATTTCAGCGAACATGACCCAATCATATCGGTCATCAGCAATCTCATACATCCCGTTCAAGACCGCAATGATTTTCATCAAAGGCACGGACAAGAAATACGCAATAGTCATCAGGTCGAACGAGATAACAATCTCGGATGAAATGGAACTCTCAAGTCCCGACTATTATTTGTACCCGACCCAATCACAGGTAACTGACCTTTTCAAGTTAGCGGAGAACGTGAACCTGAAAAAGAAACTGTCGTGGCAGGACTCGATAAAGCTCATGAACTTATGGATGGAAATCCAAAAGAAGCAAGGAAATTAAAGGAGGTATAAATGGCAAAAAGAATAGGCAGAAGCGGTAAAAAGGAATTGGATGTGAAAGGAATCGTGCTGATAATCATAGCATTGGCTGTTGTGTACATAATCTACACCAATCTTACAATGCTCATCGCAGCACTGTTAGGGTCAACGATTCTCGTAATCATCATCCTGATAGTCGGGGCGTATTTCATCATCCCACGACTCGGAATTGCCGGTCTTGCAGCACTATTGAACTTTGGCAAGAAATAATCCCACCAACCAACAAAACCACACAACGACTTCTCGTGAGTGGTTCTAATCTTTTTTTCTCATACTTACAAACACAGAACAGCGGTTGGTGTCTATAATCTGACCACACACATAAGTATATAAGCGCATAAACCCAAATGAATACTCATGAGATGCAAGTGTGGTTCTCCACGAACAATCAAACACGGAAAGCACAGAAACCGAAAGGGTTTATTTCAGCTTTACAAATGCAAGAAATGTGGTAGGACTCGTGTAGGCGAGAGGATACGATAACATGGCACGGAAATCAAAAGAACAGAACTTTGGATTTCAGTTGGCGATAGTTTTAGTCTTATCCATCGTGGTTACAGGCATCGGGGCATACGCAGGCATCTTCGGGGACACTCTGAAACTCGGCTCGATAACGCCACCGCCCGCATGTGACTTCACAATCACAGGAATCAGTGACATCAAAACCATTAGCAACGAGCCGACCCTGAACAACGAGAAGGTCTACCTCGTAACTGTACGTGCAGATAAGGGTGGAGAATGTATCAGAGCCACGCTCACTCAGGAAGACATGGACAGAATCGGGATACCCGACACTCTTCTTGGGAACGTCACTCTTTCAGTTCAGCTTCAGGATATGTCATTGGAATACAAGCTGTACAACGATTATGTCATGTACAAAGTCTACGAGAGTACGGGTGTAGACGACTTATCACAACCCGTTCCTTATACGAAAGCGGATAAGCTGACGACCCGTTCATCAGCATTGGGAACATACGAAGACCCGACAGGTCAAGCACCGAAGATGAATCATCTCGGAAACTTCCCATCAGGCGGGGATGTCAATCTCATGGTCGATATTGGAAGATGGGCGTATGTGATGCCGGAAGCATCAAACATTCCATTCGGCGCAGACAAGAACGGGAACTGGTGGGTAACTCACTTCGGAGGAGTGCCCTACTATCGTGGATATCTGATAGACACGATGGCATTCAACAAATACAAAGTTCAATTCACATTATCTCGTGGAGATGAAATTCTTGCTCAGACTACAATGGATGAACAGAATAGAGTAAGTTCGCTCGGAACATTCGCACGAATAAAAGCAATTGGTGGGAAAATAGAATCCGTATTTCCCCCACAACCCGGTGTGGATTTCGCTGTAGTTCAGGGTCTTGAAGGAACGCCCGTAAAAGACAAACTTAAATTCGTTACTAAACCGAGATACAGCAATTACAAGACCACGTTAGATGAACTCATCAACTTCGATAACAACTATTTCGTATACAGCTACTCGAATCTTGCAGGCACGTTAGAAATCAGTTCGACTCCGATAGGAGCAACAGTATACATCGACAATCGGGCAGCAGGCATAACTCCAGTCACGATTCCCGACCTACCTGTAGGTCAGCACACCATTACAGCAAAGGCAACAGGGTACAAGGACTTCGTGCAGACAATAAACACAGTACCCGCAATCAACAAACTATCAATCACAATGGCACTTATCCCGCCACCACCCCCGCCACCACCACCACCACCCCCGCCACCCATAAGGCGTGACCCCGGTGTAGGTCGTGAAGTAATCACAGACAAAGAGAATACGCTTAATAACATGCTCGGTCTGATGGCATCAGAAACAGGTACGCCGAGAGACTGTATTCTCGATACGTATGCACTGTCAGTGATATGCAGACCATCATACCCCGTAACATATCCTGAATTCCAACTGCTCATAAAAGCAAAATCAATTGCAATGCAGGCAGACGCAGGGATTCCAAAAATAGAATCTGCGGAAGTCGGGAAAACCATAGAAGGTGTATCAGCATATACGATTGTGAAATTCAAGAACATCGGAAAAGTTTCAGACTCTTTTGACATTTCGCTTCAATCAATTCCCTCGTTAACTGCGGGTGTTCAGACATTCACTCTGTCACCCGATGCATCAGGAACGGCAACGCTCCCATTCTCAGGCGCAGCGGGAAACTATTCGGCGAAAGTCGTAATGCAGTCAAGGAACAACCCATTATATAAAACATCGATGCCCGTAAGTATCACGATTGAGAAGAACACATTACCGACAGACCCTGAGAAACTTCAGAAGCAGACAGATATCCTCGAAGATTTAATCAGTAGCGGATACTCGTGGGTAATCAAGGCGACAATAATAATTATCATCATAGGGTTCATCGGAGTAGTATATTATTTGAAACGGAGAAAATAACATGAAATCAACCAACCACAAGAAACAGAAATCCAAAACGAGCAAACCCCCAATAATACAATTGATTGCTATTTCATTATTGATAATACTGATTGTGCTCTTGGGCGCATTCGATTTAAAATTAGGCTCATGGTTCGCCCCGACCCAATATTTGAAAGTAGATTCGGCGGGCATTCATTTCTATTCCGGATGGAGCGACCCATCAGCACTGACATGGCATCTTGAAGGCGCAGACAGAACCGAGGTAAGCAAAGTATCAGTTACATCGCTTGGGTACTATAATTTCCCCCTTCCGACAGTATCGGGGGATTACCACCTATACTGCACGGGCGCATCAGGGTGCGATGCAGGGGATTGGTTCAGGATTAACTTATCCGTAGTTCCGAAAAGCCCCGCAGATGTAATAATTAGTGGGTGGTGTACGGATGGGAACAACAACGCACTATCATGTACGGGAGCAAGCAGTACATTCAGATTTACGGGCGGAAGCGGAACTCCTTCAAATTGGAACTGCAATACGTGTTCGCCTCGTGATGTAAACAGCGTTCCCGGTTACGACACATCAGCAAAAATAGTATCAGCACCACCAATACCAACACCGACACCAACACCGACATCAACACCCGTAGTAACTACGATTCCACAGCCGACATCAACACCCGTAGTAACTACGATTCCACAGCCGACACCAACACCTATAGTAACTCCAATAATAATAACAGAGGAAACGAAATACAGCAACGAGGATGGAACTGAATCGGGCGGGGTTGTAACGACAATAATAACTTGTCCTGAAGGATTTAATATAACAGAATACAACACATGCGTACAAATACCGCAAACACCCACCAAGCAATCGGGTACGAACGGAATACCTGCTATCAGTATGACAAGCATAGTTCTTATAATAGGGCTATCATATCACATTATAAAGAAAACCAAGAAGGGATAAAATAATGGCAAAACAGAAATACAGCGACCCAAACGTAACCCTCGCAATACTCGTAGTGGTAGCACTGATTATTTTCTTTGCTGCGATAACGATACCAATCGGGGATAAGAAAGACGTGTACATAGACTTCACAGTTCAGAAAGAGTTAACATCGTCTCCGAAACTGATTGAAGTAACTGCACGGGTTCAGCCATCGACATTAATGGAAGTTCCCGAATTCATGGGTGCTGTATGGGGTCTTCAGGCGGGAGATGTATCCGTATCAGCAGAAACATCTATGAACCCCAAAGTCAGTAAAATCGTAAAGATGGGTGATGTAACGACAGGATTCGATGTCAAGAAACAGATAGTCCTGAAAGAAGTTCAACCAACTGAAATGATAGTGACTCTTACCTTATACGAAGGTACTGAGGTCAGAGAAAAGAAGGTGATTAAAATATGAGAAACAAATCACGAACGGAAATGAATACAAGACCAATACTGATAGGGGTAGGCATAATTATAGTAATAGTGTCGCTTCTCGTTATATCGGGAATAGTGGACATCAGCAACCTGAATCTCGGATGTATAACGTGTGCGGGGGGGTTCACCGTGAACAGCATCTCGGCTACAAAAGTCATATCGAACGATGCAGACCTTGAAACTGCCAACTTCATAATTACAGTCACGGCGAACGGTGGCGGTCAATCGCTCTCAGGAACAATACAGCCGTCAACGATAAAATCATTGACAGGATACGATGTAAACGTTCCAATTACAATCGATATGAGTGGGGTATCAGAGCAGTTAGAGTATGCGATTAAGAACGAAGGTTCATTATATGTTTATGGAACAGCGTATTCTCCCGAAACCTCAACACCATTCACAGGTGGCTGTCTAACCGGATTCGAATATTGTTATAGTATGGTAAAATCATCATGGTTCGGGTTCGTACCATATTTAACAGTTCGTTCATTGAACGTGAAGAAAGTACCATCAGGCTCAGTCGGTTCAATAGAAAACCCGAACGTAAATTGGAAGGGAACAATAACATACACCGTAGCCGGAGTTCCATACTCTCAGGACGTAGGGTCAACAACAGCACCAAAGGACTTCTATATGGGGTCGGAATGGGTTGCGAATGCAAAATGGACAGGAAACCTTCTGACTGGTCAGGCTACACCGAACCAAAACAACTACAAGGCGATTTATGATTCGAATGCGTGGAGGATTGCGCCGATGCAAACATATTTGGATTATAGGGATTCAATGACGAAAGTGGATACCCTCTTCACCTCATATACAACAACACAGAACACATTATGTAGTGATTGGCTATGTTCGGCAATCATGAACCCCGTCGGACAACATCAGGCAATCGTTGACAAACTCAAAGGTTCTAACGAGCGGATAACCTATACCGCAAGCACAGCACCATCACAAACGACGACAACGATTAACGGGATACCGACAATAGTTGAAACGACAGACAGACGAATATCGAATCCTCAGCTTGTATTCACGATACGAGCAAAATCACTCGGAGTCGTGATACCCGTTGGAAAAGTTGGCGAACTTTCAGCCACAGCACCAACATTTGCAAGCGGCGATGCGAACGGAGTTGTGGTAGCGACATTCAAGAATATCGGAACGGGTACGGGAACATTCTCAGGAACGTTCACAGACCCATCAGGCACGTTTACCATGACCAGCAACACAGAATCAAACAAGGTTACGGTTCTGCCCGGAAACACGGGAAAACTGACAATATATGTGGGTCACGGAACGACCGCTCAACCGACAACCAAAACGGGAACGGTACGTATATTTGATTACAACAAACCATCGAACTATGCCGAAACTCAGGTCACGATATCGATGACGACACCGAAAGCGTGTGTTCCAGAATCCACAAGAACATCAGGAAATATCCTTTACAAATGTAAACCTGATGGAACCGGTGAAGTCGTAGTAATAGATTGCACGACTCAGGGTGGATTAGGGTACACAAACGGACAATACTCATGCGGACAAGCATCGGGAACGCAATCAGGCGGGGTAGCAAATAACACCAACGCTGATGGCAGTATCGATGCAGAAAAACCAAATTGGTACGACACCACACCCGCAAAAGTATTAGCCGGTCTGATAGTCATATTAGTGGCTTTATTATATTGGAGGAAGCAAAATGAATAATAATACACGGCTGATAATCAGCATTCTCATGGTTTTATCCATGAGCACAGTATCGCTTGGAAAAGAAATCGTATCGAAACAGCTTCTCGACTCTCAATTCGGGGTTGTCGGCGATTGGCTGAATGTCGGCGACAGGTTCTACCGTGTCACTTACGATGATGGAACATCCGAAGAGGTTATTATCACGGGCGGGTCATTATTGAATATGGGTGCAATCACAGAGTATGTCAGTAGCGGAAACGTGGACTCATCCAAATGCTACAAGGCTATCCTCCAATACAGAGTAAAAACCATTCAGGATGGAGCAAACTCATACAGCACGACCCACAAGGTCGAGGTGTGGAGGAACGATATTGAAGGTAGCATAGACTTAATAGAACGTGAATTCCCGAATTGGAAAGTAGCATACACGCCCGAATTCACAGCATCAACAACCCTTTCCGTTCTCCAAACGATTCAGGTTCCATACGAACCCGGATACTCAGGATTCGGTCGGGTACAATTCGATGTTGTCGAGTATCAGCAGAAACTTGATGGCACATGGGTACGAGTCCTTCCCGGCTTCGCAACGAAGACGAGAGTAAGTATTCTGTGGTACGACACCTACCAATCAGGCAGTGGTCGTGGCGACTTAATGCCGGGTTGCAGTGGAGCACCAACACCCCCAATACCATCAACACCGACACCACCAACGACTGTAAGTGTATCATCAACACCAACAGGAGCAACAGTAACGGTTGGCGGTTCAGAAGTTGGAACGACACCATTCACATTAACGCTCGCTTCGGGCGAAACCAAGATATTGACATTCTCGAAAAACGGATATGTATCACAGGCGCAAGGAGTAGCAGCGGGAACATCTTCGATATCCACAACTTTGCTTCCAATAGCAGTACCGCTTCCCACCCCACCCCCAACCCCGACAGGAACGCCGAGTCAGGGAACACCCGTTCAGACCACTATAGCAGGCACACCCGTTCCAACCTCATCTGATGGAAGTTCAACACTTAAAACCGAACCCGCTGAAGATAACGGGAAGGCAGCCGTAACCTACGAAGAAGAATCACTATTAAGTACCACGAATATACTGATGGTGCTCATAGTTGCATTGGTTGGATTTGTAGCTTACACTAAACTGTACGTACAGAAAGGCAAAGGAAAACGGAGAAAATAAATCAGTGAAACCAAGCAGGAAAACAATCATGATAAAGAACAAAGGTTGGAGAGAAGCACCCGATGGGTCGGGGAAAGCCCCGAAGCACGTAATAGCGGCAAGTAAAAAGAGAATCGAGGGAGTATCTAAGTTCCCCATGAAAAAAACAACGAAGGCAGTATTTAAGAACGGGGAAGGAACAAAGGTTCATGAACTGATTAACAAACAACAGTTCGTCATAACAAACCCCGATTGGGTAGCGGAGTTAATTGATAAAGAAATTAACATCGTTGCCTACGCAGAAGTATTGGATTTTAATGAAATAGACTCATCAGGCATCCCGATAAGAGTCGGAAAAGATGTATATAAAAACATTGAAGAAGCCGACAAGCACCTTGAGAATTACGATAATATCGAAGAGTTCCCGGTAGTAGTCGAGGTTTCGATTATGGTTCATCCGAAAGACCTTTCAAAGACAATAATCGATTCAGCCACACACGGTAGCGGTATCGATGAAAAAATCGTAAAGAACCGAGAAATCATCCTTCTTTTCGATATATACTCTTACGGTGGTGGAGTACCTATCAACATGGAAAGTGTATCGGGAAGTCACAACTCAACCGTGGACTCTATTATTTTAGATGTTCCATCACGGTTCGGAGGCTCGATTAAAGTCAGATACTTCAAGAATGATGATGATGCCGAAGATTACATCAGGAATGTATATGCTCATAATCTTCAGGCAGTAATGACTATGGTAGGATTTTATCTTGACCAACCCGTAAACCTGATGGGAACATCTGGATGGAACATACTTGAACACCAACACAAAGGAAAAGAATTATATCGCTAAAGGAGAGGAAAACAATCATGACAACCAAACACAAAGGGTGGAGAGAGAAGCCCGATACATCGGGGAAAGCCCCACGTCATCAGGCGGTACAGACAAGGAAGAAGCTCAGTGGCACATCACGAGAGCCGATGAAACCCAAATCACCATATTCTCACTACAATCGGACTGAACGGCGCATCGCAGAGATGCTGACCGAGAATACCGGAATCAACATGCTCGACAGTGGCGGAGCATCAGGTCGTGGCTGGCAGCAGAATCAGGGAAAGGATTTCAGGAGCGAACCCGCAACGAAATACAGTATCTACAAAAACGGGGAGGTACTTATCAGCTTCAACGTATTCCATTACCTGAAAGAATACACGGAAATCACACAGACCTGCGAAAAACTTCAATCGAAGTTCATGAAATTCGCACGCTCTCCTGAACAGGCAGATAAACCGTGGCTTGCATCTATGGAGAAATTCGCAGCCGCTATTGATGAAACATCAAATCGGGATAACTTCTTGCGTGGCACAACGAATACCTACAATTACGAAAACATCCTTTCCCAAATCTTGCAGTACGTAGGGTTTACATATCAGGGAAAAACGTATCTCTTGCTTCAGATTCATAACGGTGCAGATGCGAGGGGCGGGTACACAGCCCCGCAGGTATTCGGGGTCAAAGACCAAGAATACTTCATCATGGCTCAGAACGATGTAATGGCAAGCGATGACCACGACCACAGATGGTCTTCCGATGATGGTGGCAATCATTGGCAATCAGACTCGGATGCTTCGGATGAATTAGAACTCGAAGAGAGGAATGGCAAAGCATACCACAAAGGATGTGGTGCAGAAGTCACGTTCAGCGTAATGGAATCATATTAAGAGGCAATATCATGAAAGGCGACATAAAAGCAAGCATAATAGAAAAGAACCTGATACTTCACGGAATCAGGTTCAGCAAATGGAGTCCCGGTGATGGCAAGACTCGGTACAGAATCACAAACATGGAAGGCGGTCGGGAATTCTCTCCGAACATGGATTTATCAGAACTCAGGGGATGGTTCAGAGGGTTCATGTTCGCCAAGACGGGTAGGGAATATTAAACCATGCGTTTCCTACTACTGATATCGATACTGATTCTTCTGGCATCAACACAGGTCGGGTCAGCAGTAGAGCAGAAAAAAATCATCAAACAGGAACTCATCGAGAGCGAATACGGGGTTCTCGGTGACTTTTTCGGAGTGGGTGACAGACTATATCAGGTTACGTATCAGGGCGGGGCAAGTGAACCGGTTCTTCGGAGAACGAACTCATTCCTTTCGAAAGCGACCATCGTATCATCTCCACCCGAAATTTCAGTAACGGAAGGTCAACCCGTTTCCATTAACATCGTAGTACAAGCCCCGAACCTTGCACGGTTCACGGGTAGTATAGGATTCGCAGAACACAAATTCAAACTCTTTGATGACACAGCAGCCCAACAGATACTTATCACCGAAATATCAGACCCGAACGTGCCACTCAACACCACAAAAACAATAACTTTCATAATATCGAATTTTTCAACTGTAGGGCATCGATTCTATTACTTGCAAGAGTTTGTTAAAGACCGGACTACGGGAACATGGGTTTCAGGAAGCGAATCGGCATCATCAGAAATGAGGTTCGAAGTAATCGTGAACTCGACTACCCTATCCTCAAGCCAATTATCACAGCAGACAATAAGGGTAGACACAGTTCCAACAGGAGCAAACGTATCATACATGGATACGGTATTGGGAACGACCCCAACAGATATCCGATTATTAGCGGGAGAATCAAAGATACTGAGCATTTCGAAAGAGGGATACATCACCACCAAGAAAGGAATATCAGTAGGTACGACATCTCCATTTGTAATCACATTATCATCAATCGAACCGGTCGGAGCGACCCCAACACCGACCCCGACCCCTACGCTTCCGCTCGAAAGCGAACTCGAAATCCAATCATCCGTATCGGATTCAAGTGGGAACTCACCGAGGTCGAGTTCACCTTCTACAACCACACCCACACCAACGGAAGAGGCGGGTTTGGACACGACCGACAAGCCGGAATTGGAAAAAGGCAATCCACTTCTCTACAACATCGGAGTAGCGGGATTCATTCTTGTATCACTTATCATAATCGGATACTTCGGATACACTAATCTGTACGTACAGAAAGGCACATCAGAAAGGAAGAGGGTACGGAAACTGAAAAAGAACAAAGGAGGAATGTGGTTTGATTAAACATAGGAGTAGAATATGGTAAAAGAAAGAAAGAAATTATCGAAACAATATCTGAAAAATATCATAGTCGGAGGAATACAATCCGAAAGAGCCGCAATATTCTATTACGAGCATCTGATATCCGAAATAGAAAATGGAAACGACAGGCGGTCAATACAGCACATACTAAACGAAGAGAAAGACCACTTGAAAATATTGGAAAAAATAAAGAGGAAACTTTAAAACCAATGCCACTCACCACACCACAATTAGAAAAATTAGATAAAATCTTCTATCGGGCAATTCTGATATTAGCCTCTATCGTAGTGATATTGGCTCTTATAGGTGCAACGCAACGGGAATATTATGACCTCTTGAGAATCCCCGTACTTGCGACATCAACAATATCGCTCTTGGTCGTTGGTGTAGGATATCGTATAAATCGGATGTATTTGGGGCGACCATACTGAAGGAAGAAGAAAGGGTGTGATATGAAAAAGAAGCAATATTCCGCCGTGAAAAGCCATATCAGGATGGTCAAGAAAAAGAAAATTAAAGTTCGTGCTCATCTGCGCCAAAATTTCACGACCAATTAAAGCAATCTATATAAGTAAGTAAGTAAATAAACACTTACATGAATTGTAATCATTGTCATTCGAACGACACCACCAAAGCCGGAATTCACATCAACAAATCCGGGAGATTTCAGCGGTGGAGATGCAAAAACTGTGGTCGAATAAGCATCGGTGGGAGGAAAAGGTTATGATAAAGGATATCAACGACCCAGAAACCTATCCAAAACACAAAACAATCAACGGAAAACGGTATGAACGGGGACACACAGTATTCGAATTAAAATTAACGGCACAGTTTGAAGCGAACTATATTAGAAGTGGGAATAAACTTGCCACAGCGATTCAAGTCAGAAAACCGAGAGGGAATAAAACAGGACGTTGGATAGTTTATGCGAGGAAACCATGAACGCAAACGATTGGAACGCACTCAGGAAGCAGCCCGACAAAGCCAAGAAGATGCTGTCAGCACTTCACATGTCCCCTGCGTACCTGAAAGTTTCGTGGGGTACTCTATCTGAGGATGAACAGGCTAAGGTATCCAAATGGATAGTCAAGAACGGCTCTGGATGGTTTGAGAAGGGCGAACTCACCGCAACCCCGACAGGAATGAGGCAAGTCGCCCCAAAGCACCGCAAAGCCTCTATAAAGAAGAAATCAGAGGGTATTCTCAGG
>Ga0180007_10003424_pt1 | contig 17685 bp, 20 predicted proteins | sample MM_PC_MetaG_FD_121122 | JGI IMG/M metagenome (GOLD analysis project Ga0180007, IMG submission 121122) | Groundwater microbial communities from the Aspo Hard Rock Laboratory (HRL) deep subsurface site, Sweden - MM_PC_MetaG | ecosystem: Environmental > Aquatic > Deep subsurface > Groundwater... | reverse complement strand
TGTTTTTCAGCTACTCCGCAAACAATAAATGTTTTATTTTTATTTGCTATCTCTATCAATTTTTTTGTAGTAGGCCCTTCCGGAATATTTTCTGATAATTTTTCGACTTCATTTTTTGAAGTAAAAATATATCCGGAATTACTAAGTTCAGGCAGAACTAATAAATCAGCGTGAACATTTCGCGTATGTTTTTCAATCTTTTTAAGATTTAATTCAACAGCTCCGAATATTGGCTTAAACTGTAAAAATCCTATTTTCATACTTATTGGTTCGCCTTTTTTATTACTTTTTCCAGGTTATTTTTCCAATTTGACTGTGTCATCATATACCTGGGAATTTCATATAGTTTATCCGCTGAACTAACCGGCAAAGAAATTCCGCCGCCATCAATTGTAAATGCATATTTGAAACCATTATTTTTTAGAGTCTCTATGGTGATTGGCGACCTTAATCCAAATGGATATACAAATATTGTTATAGGCTTTTGGAATTTGTTTTCCAGTACCTTTTTTGATTTTTCTATTTCAAAGAGAAACCTTGCCTTACTTTTATCATAAAATTTCTGGTTTAATTTTTCATGAAAATAACCATGAGAGGCTATTTCCCAGCCATCAGCGGATAATTCCTTTAATTGCTCCCAAGTCATGGCATACTTTTTTCTGCTTATTATTGCCGGGTATATTGCAAGCAGCGGCTTGATATCTAATGGCTTTAATATTTCGTTGTAAATCCTGAACACACTTTCATTCCCGTCATCAATGGTAATGAGTATGTTTTTATTTCCAGTTACTTTGCTATTAATAAAATCAGAAACCGAGATAACGCTAAACCCGTTATTTTTGAGTATAACCAGGTGATTTCGTAATTCTTCAGGAGAAAAATCCGTAGGAAATCTTTTATTGCTCAAAAAAGAATGGTAGCATAATACGAATACCTTTTGGCCGCAAAAACCAATATTTGAAATAAATAACACAACTAAAGTTAGCAATAAAAATATTTTTTTTCTTTCCCGCAGTTTTTCCAGCTGTTCTTTTGTCGGTTTTCCCATTTCAACCAGGCCGCTTGTAAGCTTTTCCTGCCGGAGTATTTCCTCTTTGAGCTTTGGCAATTTTGACCTAATCTGCAATATTTCCCCCCGCAATTCTTCTATTTTTTTATCATTGCTTATTGCGTCAATTTTATTTAAGGACTCTGCTTCTTGAGCTATTTCATCCAATTCTTTCTGCAATTGATCAATTTTCATTTGTCCAAGTTCTTTAACTTTCAATAAAGAATCGGTCAAAACACCCTTTTTCTTGCCAGACAGCTCGTCCTTTAGAAGCTTATTTTGTTATTCTATTTGTGCCGTCCTTTTTTCATGTAAAACACATCTGTACTCAACACTTTTTGCCAAAGCTGAAATAATGCTTGTTAACTGCATGGAAATTCATTGCCTAATTTCTTCTTTTGCATATCAGTTATTTTACCTATTTTTTCAGCATAATGCAAAATGGGGTTGAATAAAAGACTATAAAAATATATAATCAGTTATGTATAAAAAAATGAAAATACTGACAAAATGGCTGTTTATTGTTTCTTTTGTTCAGGCTATATTACTTTACACCTTTTTCGGTTTAATATATTTGCCAGCTCAAAGAAATTTTCTTCAAAACTCCCTTCTTGATAGAATGAAAGCAAAAGCTGGCTTTTACTTTCCCGCGATTAAAAAAGCACTTGAATCAAAAAATGATATTTTGATTATGAATTCGCTGGAAAATCTGTCACGCGATTCTGAGGTTATGTATGCCAGGCTAATCGATAACAACGGCAGAGTAACAGCGCATAATAAAATCCAGGATTGGGGAAAGAAACTTGACAATGCGGTAACAAAACAAATTATCGCATCGAATGAACCTGAAATTATAAAAATAGACGATGGCTACGATTATTCCATCCCAGTTGTCTCATCAACAACTAAAATAGCAAGTTTTTCGTTCGGTATTACCTTAGATAAGGTAAATATCATTTATATTCAAGAAAAAAACAGGGCAATAAAAACCGCTCTAATAATTTTTATTATTACGACCGCAGCTTATTTTTTGGTCTTTAGGGCTTTAATAATTCTGCCTCTAATTCAGCTGCAAAAAAGAATTAAATCTGCTATTTTAGGCCAGGTAGGCGAGAGATTGGCTTTAAAAAGAAATGACGAGTTAGGCAGTCTTGCCGCAACTATTGACAAACTTATTGAAAAACTTACCAAATAATCTTATAACATCCTGTAATTCATTTTAACAACTTCCCCGTTTTCAAAAAAGAAGGTTTTGTTCCAATTGCTCCTTGAACCGTCTACGCTTACGGTGCAGTCAACATTCATTGAGCCTTTTCCGTTTTTCACAGCATTGGTTTTTACGGTCATTTTTACCGTATCTTCACCATAGGTTTCTTTTAAATACTGCTTTGCTGTTTCTGTTAACTCCGCTTCATTGTGTTCCATGTCATCCCTCTCCTTTACTTCAATTTGGAATTTATGTACTTATTTTACTTTTTTCGGAAAGTTTTTTCAAGACTTCTTGATACAGATGTCAGTTAAACTGGTTTATTATTCATTTTTTAAAACCCTCCACCTAAAAAGGAAAGCACAATCGGGGCGAAGATTACGATAAATATTGTAGGAAAAATGAGGAGAATCAGCGGGATCATCATCTTTACCGGCGCCTGCGCGCCAAGCTTTTCAGCCATAATAGACCGCTCTGACCTGAATTGCTCAGAAAGCATTTTTAAAGTAGCCGATACCGGAGACCCTGTCTGCAAAGCCTGCGTAATTGAACTAATTACACTAGAAAGGTATTTATTATCTATTCTTGCCGACAAATCCAACAAAGCAGTAATACGATTTTTACCAAGTTTTACTTCCTGCTGGTAAAGATATAGCTCAGTAGTTAAAGTATTCTTTTCATTTTCAATTAAAATATTTATTGCTGAGTTAAAATCTACTCCTGCTTCCACTAAAAGTGTCAGTAAATCAAGTGCATCAGGCAAACTTCTAAAAATAGCTCTCTGCTTCTTGCTGATTTTATCTTTTAACCAGAGATATGGCATAAAAAAACCAATTGCAAACAATACTAGTAGTAAAAAAATATCAAAAGAATTAAAAAGCACTAGGCCTAAAGCTATTCCGCCTAAACCGGCAATAACCTGCATACCTGTAAATGTCTGATCACCGATATTTGCAAGCCCTGCTGTAGCAATTAACTTATTTATGTCTGATAGGTACTTTTTAATAGCAGGATACTGCATTTCACCTATTTTTACCCCGACTTTCACCGAAAGCCTTTTCAATGTAACTACAATTCCCTTTTCTTTATTCACAACCACCAGCGAACCCGAGTTTAGCCTCCGGTTAATTCTCTTTTGCTTTGCAGAAGCAAATAACCAAATACTAAGCAGATAAACACCAACTCCAGTTAAAGCTGCTATAAATAAAATCATATTAAACTCCTATATATCTATTGAAACAATTTTCATAATGATAAAATTCCCAACTGCCACCATCGCAACTGCAAGTAATAGCAATAACTTCCCAATCAGTGTTTTAAACATCAATCCAAACAACGAAGGTTCCATGAAATTTAAAACTGCCAGCAGCACAAACGGAATAAAAGTAATTATCCAGGCTGACATCCGGCCTTGTGAAGTAATAGCATCAATTTTGTCCTGGATTTTCTTCCTTTCGCGGATCGTTCCTGATATTTTAAAAAGATTCTCGCCTAAATTTCCGCCATATTCTTTTGCTACATTAATTGCGAGCACAACAATGCCCAAATCCCTGCTATTTACCCTCTGTGCCATATTTTTCATTGCCTGGTCAGTACCTGTACCCAGCTTTATTTGTTTCAAAGTCTCTGAGAATTCCAATGAAACCGGCGGCTTGCTTTCCTTTACTACAACTTCAAGCGCCTGCTGCAAGCTGGCCCCGGAGCGGACACAATTGGCAATCACACCAAGCGCATCAACCAGCTGTTCCTCAAATTTAATTTTCTGCTTCTTCGCTTTACGGTTTATTAATATCGTTGGCGTAAAGTATCCAGCGGCAGCAAAGATCAAACTAAAAACAAAATCCTGAATCAAGCATAAAGCAATACTAAAAAAAACGGCCGACAATATCAGCTTAATTTTGGAGGCTTCTTTTGACTTGGGAGCGTTTTCAAGAATTTCTATATACTTTTTCGGCTCAAACTTAAATTTTTTTGCCTTAGAACCTAGTTCATTGGACACTTTAGAATACGATTGGGCAAGTTTACTGATTAATTTATTAACCAAATAAAACGCTATAACTCCAAAAACTGCTGCTATTAAATATTTCATTAATACCTTCCTAATACCCCATGCTACTCGCTTGGAAGAGTATGGGGTACATCACCCTTAATTTATTAGTTTATTTTTATCAAACTCAAGGCCATGCGCTTTAATTTCTTCAAAAAATGTCGGCAATGTGCCTGTAGCTTTCATTTCACCGATTACTTTTGTGTTTTCGAGGCCTGTCTGTTTGTAACGAAAAATATCGTACAAAACCATTTCGCTTTTTTCATTTGTAGCTACTTCGGTTATATGCGTAACCTTCCTTGAACCATCGCTAAAACGGCTTATCTGTACAATTAAGTCAATAGCACCCACGATTTGTTCCCTTATGGCCCGCTCAGGCAACTCTGTACCCGCCATGATAACCATAGTTGTAATACGTGAAATTGTATCTTTCGGTGTATTAGCATGAACTGTAGTCAACGAACCGTCGTGACCGGTATTCATGGCCTGTAACATATCAAGAGTTTCCCCAGAACGGCACTCACCTACAATAATCCTGTCAGGGCGCATACGCAATGAATTTACAACAAGCCTTCTGATGCTTATTTCGCCTGTACCTTCAATTGAAGGAGGCCTGCTTTCAAGTGTGACTACATGATCCTGTTTAAGTTTCAATTCTGCGGAATCTTCGATTGTAACGATGCGTTCATCAGAAGGAATAAAAGAGGAAAGCATATTCAAAAGAGTTGTCTTGCCCGAACCAGTACCTCCAGAAACTATAATATTTTTTCTCAATAGCACGCAAACCTTCAAAAAGTCAACCATATCCTGCGTAATTGAATTAAATTTTATCAGTTCCGGAAAACCCAGCCGGTTTGCAACAAATTTTCTTATGGTTATTGTCGGGCCTACCAGCGCCAATGGAGGAATAACCACATTTACGCGGGAACCGTCTGAAAGCCTGGCATCCACTAAGGGAGAACTTTCATCTACGCGCCTTCCAATTGGCGCCAGAATTCTGTCAATAATGGTTACTATCTGGGAATCTGAGTCAAATTTTATATCAGAGAGCTGAATTTTGCCTTTTTTCTCTATATAGATTTTGTCCTTACCGTTAACCATTATCTCAGATATCTCTTCTTCCTTTAACAATATCTCCAAAGGCCCTAACCCGAGTATTTCATCCAAGAGTTGACTGACAAGCTGAGACCGTTCTTCGCGCGAATCCAATTCTTTTGCTTCCTCTGCCAGCAGGTCTTCTATTTTTTCGCGGGTTAAATTCCTGACTTCCTGAAGTTTTTTCGGATCAGATGAGCCCTTTAAATCCAGGGATTTCAGGTTAAATTCACTTATTAACCGCTTGTGGATCCGTTTTTTCAACTCAGTTATAATCTGTTCTTTTGATACATCTGAGCCTTCAGTTATTATTTGTTTGGAATCAGGTTCTTGATTGAAGGTGTAACGTTCTTTTAGGAGCTGACCAACCTCCGAAAAAAAACCCGCCCCTTCCTTTAAGAATCGTTCCTGTTCTTTGGTTATGACAAAAGCCAGCTCCTTTATCGAACGCGAATAATCTGAATGAGGGAAAAGCTCAACGGCTGGTTTGCCTTCATTTACCGAAGGAATTGTTGATTCAGGGTCATAAAGGATTTCAGCAAATATCTTATATCCGATAAACCTTTCTATTTCTTCCTTTTCAATGCTGCCTTTTATATTACTGTTACTGATGATCACCTTGACTGCCTGGACAGGGTAATGAATTGATTTTAATCTCTCAATTACTATTTTTGTTCGGTTCATACTAAAAATATGAGGTTCAATTACCAGCAAAACCATATCGCTCAAATCCAGAACACAAAGGGCATTTTCATCAAGGTTGTTATTGATGTTCGCAAGAACCCATTCATAAGTTTCCTTCAATTGCGCGGCAGCCTTTTTCATATTCCGGTAACTGCCGTCACTTTCAAGACCTTCGGGATTTTTCCCGGCAGCCATAAATAGAACTTCTGATTTATAACGCCCAAGAAAGCTTCCAATTGAAATACTATTTGATTTATCATATGCTTCCAACAATTCACCAAGCGATCTTTCCGGCTGAAAATTGAGAAGTACAGGAATATCAGAATTATTAACAAAATCAAAATCGGCAATAACCGTTTCTTTTCTTACCTGTGCTGAAATTATTATCGCAAGATTCACTATAAGAAGCGATTTACTATAACTTTGATCCGTGTCAAGAACAGAAATTAATCTTCCCATTTTCTCTCTCATTTTGAGTACCCCAGTCTACCCGCTAGGAAGAGCCTGGGGTGTTTTGTCCTTATTTCTGATATTTTTCTAGAAGTTTAAGAGCCTGCTCCTGCTGTTTTTGGAATGACTTCATCATTTCAATAGAATTGTTTCCGGTGTTGCCCGCAGAAGCCTTGCCTGACGGCGATGCGCCGGAGCTTCCGCATAACTTTGCCAGGCTCACAGAAGCGATATCTTTTATTTTGTCATCACCGGTAGGACGGAGAGAAAATGTGAGAACACCTCTGCTTGAAGTAAGAGCTAAAACCTGAGATTCCTCAGCGGTAACTGCAAATGATACTGTAAGCTGGGATTCTGCCTCATCAGAACCTGCAGCGGCTTCACCTTCCTTTTTCTGGCCAATGCTTGAAGGTTTTACCATCCCGAGTATCTGTTTTCCAACGCTTAGAACTGTGATATTCTGTAGGATAGTTTTTGCTTCTTCAAACTTTTGGCCTTTATCATTGTAGTAATCAAGAGTTGCAATAATGTCCACCTTGTTACCCGGGCGGATTATACCCCGGATTTTGTCTTTTTCACAGGTTATTGAAAATGCGCGTTTATCTGTAGGAATCACAGCGGCAAGCCCTGTTTCCTGGCCTAGGCCAAAAAGCTTTGTTGTAAGGACCTGTTCACCCTGCATTATAGGCACAACAGCCATATAAAGAGGAATGCCGTTTTCTCCGGTAACTTCCTTAAACGTTTTTATTGCTTTTGGCTGGATGTATTCCTGAGGTACTTTGATTTCCTCGACTAGTTCGGGTTTTATCATCGCTCCCTGGTCAATATATTCCTTCGCAACTAAAACGGTAACCTTTTTAGCACCTGTTTTGTATTTGTTTTCAAGCCCCGCCAAATATCCGCCGACTAATAAGGCAACAAACAGTGAAATGAAAACCGACATTAATACTTGAGTCTTCTTATTCAAACAAATCACCTCTTTTGTTTATATTATTTACCGACTTCAGCTGTTTCTTTTGAAAGTTTGTCCTTTGAAGTTGTTATCAGATTTTTTATCTGGGTTCCAAACAACTTTATTGACACTACGCATATAACAGCTATGAGCCCTATAATCAGAATATACTCTGTCATGCCCTGCGCTTCTTCTTCCCTTACAAATTTTTTGAACAACTCTCTTGCATTCACCATTTTATCCTCCTATGGATTTTGGTTTTAATTGGGGGGGGGCGCATGGGCGCCCCCCTTTCTCCGGGTTTTGGCGGAATTTCACCGCCATTTCTCTATTTCTTCTTACTTACTGTAACTGTTATTGAAACTGCTGTTTTTTTGCCTTCTTCGGTTTTATACTTCACTGTGACTTTCTCTTCAGGTGCTATTTCAGATGCCTGGATAGGTTTTTTAGCTTTCTTAATAGCTGTTTTTTCGTCAATTGAGAACGTTTCAATTTTACCTGATTTACCTATAACAGAAAGCTGAACTGCATCAATGGTTACCAACTGTCCAACATACTTTTTTGTTTTGATTTTCGTCTGGGCAAAAACCTGTGCCGATAAACCAAAAACAAAAGCAAACAACACTGAAAGCAATAATATTTTTTTCATTTGTATCACCTCCCCCCTTATGAATGATTTTCAAACAAAGGCGTTCCGGTATCATTTAAAACTTCTGACCGGCCTGACACCCAAAATTCTTTTTCACCAAACATTACTGGTAGCGAGAATTTGTAGTAAACTTCCACCCAGGAAGTTGGCGGAGTCATACTTTTTGGCAAAACTGCCTGGCTTATTTTTACCTTAACAATAAGTCTATTCTGATCCAGTTTTCTAACGTTATCTTGGTTAAAATATTTCTTTATTTCGGCTGTAACTTCATCCTCATTTAAATTCATATGCCTTATCAAATCCGTCCCATATCTTGCCGCTATTACCATCTGTTGCCTTGTTATCATCACTCTTGAATACCAGCAAATTGCTACTAAAATCATTGCTAAAGCCGGTAATAATAACGCAAATTCAACTATTGCCTGACCCTTTTGAGAGTTTGTACATTTTATTTTCATTTTTAGTGTGCGCACTCAGAACCAACCGGCACCAAGTGTGCTTCCCATCCGCCATCCATGGCTTCAATGTATTTTGTAAATGCCGCCATTGGTGTGTTACTGTCCCCTGAAGTTGGAAACATAGCGCCCTTTGTATTATAAGAAGCCGCTGCTGCAACCGTTCTAATGTCAAACCATTTATTTATACCAAACATTTTGCCGGCGAATGGGTATCCTTTGTTGGAATCAGAACCTTTATTTTTATATGCGATTATTTTTACTTTCTGTTTATGGAAATCATCGGCTTGTTCCAACCATCTTTTCCCGTTCTCTTTATTAACTATACATCCGCATATTTGCGGAAATACAGGATAGGGCCCGTAGGTTCCAAGAAGATAGGTGTTCACCCACATAGTTCCGTAATACCAAATTTCCCCTTTGTTTCTTTTTAGGTGCAGAGAAAAAGTCCCCTCATCAGTCAAAATCCCATCAGCCCCGGCTGGATTACCATTTGAATCAAGCTCCTGCCTTTTTGCAATATCTCTTGATGCCATGAAAGTTGTGCCTCCGCCATAGGGGGAATGAATGCCTTCTTGTATCTTTATCATTCCTTCTATAGTGTTCTTTGCACCTCTGGACCCGCACCAGCAAATAGAAAGCGGCGCCCCATGATTCGGGCATGGAACCCATACATGGCTTATATCTGAAGGTACATTTGCTCCCAATGATACTCCGGGAAGACCAAGATATGCGTTTAGCGGGCCCATATAGTTAAGCGCTCGTGCTCTCATTACTGCTGCGCTGATTGCCGCATTATCTGCTGCATTTTGCATCATCATTCTGTCTTTTACCAGTTTGCCAAGGTTTATAAGCACAAACCAGAACAGGCATAAAACCATTATGCAGACAAAAAATAACGGCAATACCTGGCCTTTTTGACTATTTTTACCAATTATTTGCATTTGAATACGCTTTTTTAAAATATGTCGGGTCGGGGGTGCGAACCATCCTGCTGTTTGCACGTAAATTAAGCACAGGGAGTCCGCCGCTGAAAAATTTACTTCCAGGAAACGGGTTAATTAAAGATGGAAACATTACGTTTTGGATATAGTTTTGAGTTACATCGTATGCATAAATTCTATTGCCTTCATGGTCGGCTATGTATTTATTTGCCGGAAAAATACCTTTTACATCAACTGTAGTAGGAACTATATTTTTGGTGCCGGAAATTTGCGTAGACATAACATAAGTACCGGCTAATAGAGCTTTGGTTTTTGCAAATCTGTCGTTAGTTTGTACTATTGCGGCCCGATTGGCTGATTGTGCGGCATCATAAGCTACGATAGCGCCAAAAGCGATAATCGACAGCTGGATTGTTGCAAATATTATGGGTATCAGAACAATTAAAACAACGAATGTTTCTAAAACAGCTTGTCCAGATTCATGTTTTATTTGTTTCATGGCAATATCCCTGAAATACCTGTTCTTTTTGAAGCTACTTTGTTGAAATATGCGTTTAAGGTATTACTGAAAACATTTATGCTTACCCAGCAGACGAATATAAGAAAAAAGGCTACTAATGCATATTCGGTTATAGTTTGTGCTTTTTCTTCTCTTAATATTTTTTTCATTATCTTACGATCTTTGGAGTAACGAAAATCATTATTGTTGTTTCTACATCTACTACTGAATGCCTGCCGAACAATACCCCCAACAATGGAATATCCACAAGTATTGGGATTCCTGTTTTTTTTGTTTCTTTGTTTGTTTCTATCAAACCTGCTACTGAAATGGTTTCTCCGCTTTTTAAATCCACATCAGAAGTGATTTTGCGTATAGCTATTGCGGGTATATCCTTAACCTGGTTTGCCCAATCCAGTCTGCTCACTTCTACGGTTAGATCAGTTTCAATTTTGTTTTCTGCGCTTACGGTCGGCTTTACATTAAGTTTTATCCCATATTCTTTCCACTCTATGCTTCCTCCGGAAACACCTCCGGAAATTACCGGAAACTCACCTCCTACAAGGAATTTAGCCGTTGAACCGCTTTTTGTAAGCAATTTTGGTTTTGACATTATTTTAGCTGCGCCTTTTTCAGTCAGCATCTTTAAGTCTGCGGTTAAAGCGGAATATCTAAACCAATCGCTGGGGCCGATTAAAGCAGGCAGATTTACATTTTTTGCCGGCAATGTGCCGGGAGTATATCCCGGGATTTCTCCTGATAATTCTCCCGTTTTTATTTCATCAATCCATTTTATACCCAATTCTCTTGCTTTATTATTATTGACTTCAGCTATCTCTACAGAGACTTCTATAAGGTTTTCAGCAAAACAGCTGCAAGTAAGCGCACAAAGTGCAATTAGCAATAAAAATATCTTTTTCATTTCTTCCCTGCCTGGCTTATTTCTGTTCCAGCTGTTTCTTTTGCTTTTTTGGCTCTTTCATGTTCAGGGTTGAGCCTTATAGTTAATTCCCACAACCTTATAGCTTCGCTTATCTTTCCTTGAGCGTAACATACAAGGCCTTCGTTGTAATATTTTTCGGCTGAATCTACATCTAACTTAGCTTTTTCTGCTTTCTTTGTGTCTTTTTGGTGGTTTTTGCTTGAATTTATAGTTTTTTGGTATGCATCCCGATTTTTTTTGATTTGCTCTAAAGCAATTGTTATTTGGTGTTGTGCTTTTATGTTCCAGTCTAAAGAGGAAAGCATGTTTTCTTTTTTTGCAAGTTCAATAACTTTCTCCCACTCATTTATGGCCGCTGCATATTCCTTGTTCTTTGATTTTTCTATTCCATTGCTATAATAGCCCGACAATTTGTCTTCGGTTTCCATCTCTTTTAGCAACATTTTTGTTTTATCAAGATATTCCTTAATTTCATCATTCTCCGCATTGAGGCAAAATATTTTTCCCCATTCATTTATTGATTTCTGCAAAGATCCTGAATAATAACTAACATAGGCTTTGGCATAGGATAGTTCTTCCATATCTGAATTTTTCTCTTCTTTAGCTATTTTTTTCATCGTTTTTTTTATATCTGAAAGGTAGAACGACGCGTTTCTGTAAGATAAATCTTCACTGATGACTGTTTTCAATTCATCAGTAGCTCTCAAGTAATATTTCTTAACATAATCTTCAACTGCCTGGTTATATACGGTTTCAATACTAATTTTTTGATCAGTGATTCTTTGTTTTGCCTTTTTTGCTATTTCTCTTTGTAGTTGTTTTGTGCGCCTGTGTTCAGCTGTTAATAATTGTTTATCTGATTTTATGGCCGGCTCAACTTTGAATATTGTTGTGCTTGTTGACAGCTTTATATTCTGACAATAACCTGCTAAAGAAAAAAACATTGAAATAATAAATCCAAAACCTAAAACCTTAAACAACATACTGCTTTGTTTCAAATCCCCGAAGAACAACATTGCTTAGCTCCCTTTAATTTTTCTCTAAAAAATCGTCTTTGCAACCTAATAGACGCAAAAACCTCAAAAAAGTTCCCCAAGGGAACTAAATTGCCAACAAATGCGTTTATTTGACAAGACAAGCAAACCATAATAGTTTAAGGATGAAAACAAAAACCAATAGGGGGTTTACCAAAACTTAATAGATGGTTATTTATTACGAAGAACTGGGCTGGAGATGGTTTTTAAAATCTTCTTTATTGATTGGCGCAATTTGGGGAGTTTGGCATACACCGCTTATTTTAAAAGGGCTTAAGTAAAGAGCCGATAATGAAAACTATTTCTTCCTCAACTCTTCCATAAACTTATTAACTTTTCCTTTGTATTTAGCCTCATTTTTCAAGTCACCGCCGCTCAATCCTATGCAAGCAATTGCTTTTTTTCCTGAAAGTTCTTCAATTGATGGGACAATTGACAATGCAGAACCGCTGCCGGCTGTTATTATACATGCAATTGTCTTAAATTTATCTCTATTTTTGTTTATATAAGTCCTTATCGCGGGAGTCATCCTTCCTGCCCAAACGGGAGTGCCTAAAACCACAATATCGTATTTAGATACTTCTGTCTTGATTGGTTCCAGCTCAGTCTCTTTGTTGCGCATCGCACCCCTGCCGCCGAAAATAAACCCAAAAACACCTGAACGTTTCGTTTTATCAATAAGTTTTTCAGTATCAGCCCCAACCGCTGTTGCCACATCTTTCGCTACCCTTTCAGTATTACCTGAACGCGAATAAAAAACCACCAGAATTTTCTTTCCTGTTTCCATTTTTTTTCCTCCTTGTGAATACCCCATGCTACTCGCTTGGAAGAGTATGGGGTACGCCCCCTCTTTAGCATAAACATTCTGCTGAAATAAAACACTCACTGCAAATAAACAACTTAAAATAATTTTCATGCCATTTCTACCCTTTTACCTTAAAAAATATAGAATAACCGGAATACTAAACGCGCTTAGTACTGTTGACCAGAAAACCAGCTGGGATGCCAGTTCTGCTTCATTATCATATTCTGCCGCAAGCAAATAGGCATTTACTGCAACGGGCAACCCGGAAGAAAGTATCATAATAGGGCCGATATTTCCGGTGAATTTGAAAAACGGGACTAAAAGAACCGCAATAATTGGCGCTATAACAAGCCTCATAAAAACGCCGAGGGAAACAAACTTCAAATCTTTCCCGGGTTTGCTTAAAGCAAGCTGGGCGCCCAAAGTTAAAAGCGCTACGGCTATAAGCCCGTCAGCAAGATGCCCGATAGGTATCATGATTTGATGCGGCGGGTTCAAATGAAAAAAGCGCAAAGCAAAACCAATAAAAATTGCATATATCACCGGGATTTTTAGGAGATTAACCATTGTTTTACTCATATCTTTGTGTTCTGATTCCATCATGAATATTCCCATCGTAAAACATAAAAGGTTGAGGGCTATCATAATGATGGCGATAACGCTTACACCCTCTGTTCCATAGGCCAGCAACATCAAAGGAATGCCATAATTTCCCGCATTGTGAAAAACCGTACAAAGAGTGAGCGTTGTCCTTTTTTGCCTGACAACCTTTGGAGAAAACAATATAAACGAAATTGCAAATAAAATGGCAAAATGAATTAAATAGAACAACAAAATACCTATTGTTTTTGAAGGCTGAAGGTCTGAATCGAGCATTTTTACAAAAATCAGGGCTGGCACAAAAACATAGAAATTCAAGTCTGAAAGCGTCCTCATATTCAGTTTGAACTTTTTTTCCATTATATAACCCACAGCAATGATAAAAAACACAGGAATGATAACATTCATGAATATTTCTATAAACATTGTATCCCCCGATTTTCCAAAGGATTATACAAAAATGAAAAAACAAATGGAATACCCACTTGCCAGCATTATGCATTATTAGGTATAATTGATTTGGAAAAATGGCTACTAATCTAATGAACGAAGAAAAAGATAAAAGCAGGGATTTTATAAGGACGATAATTGACGAAGACCTGAGGTCCGGCAAAAATGGCGGGCGTGTAGAAACACGCTTCCCTCCCGAACCCAACGGTTACCTGCACATAGGCCATGCAAAAGCCATTTGCATTAATTTCGGCATTGCAAAAGAATATAACGGCTCGTGCCACCTGAGAATGGACGACACGAACCCCGTCAAAGAGGATGTTGAATATATCGATTCGATACAGGAAGATATAAAATGGCTGGGTTTCGGCTGGGGCAAGCATTTTTATTATGCATCAGATTATTATGAAAAGTTACACCAACACGCAGCTGAATTGATTAAAAAGGGTAAAGCATATGTCTGCCACCTGAATGTTGACCAAATACGCGAATACCGCGGAACCCTGACCGAGCCTGGCAAAAACAGCCCCTATCGTGACCGCTCAGTTGAAGAAAACCTCTCGCTTTTTGAAAAAATGAAAAGCGGCGAGCTTAAAGACGGAGAATGCTCGCTCCGCGCAAAAATAGACATGGCACACCCAAATCTCAACATGCGCGACCCTGTAATCTATAGAATAAAGCACGCAATCCATCACAGAACCGGTGACAAGTGGTGTATTTACCCAACCTACGATTATGCGCACCCGATTTCAGATGCTCTTGAAAAAATAACCCACTCATTATGCTCCCTGGAATTTGAAGACCACCGCCCTTTGTATGACTGGGTATTGAATAACATAACTATTGACTGCCATCCTCGACAGATTGAATTTGCAAGATTGAACCTGACATATACTGTAATGAGCAAACGCAAACTTCTCCAGCTGGTTCAGGAAAAGATTGTCACGGGATGGGATGACCCGCGGTTACCAACACTATCAGGACTGCGCAGGCGCGGGTACACGCCCCAATCAATTATAAATTTCTGCGATCGCATAGGAATTGCAAAATCAAACAGTACAGTAGATTTTGGTTTACTGGAATACTGCATAAGAGAAGATTTAAATAAAAATGCACCCAGAGTAATGGTAGTGCTTGACCCGGTTAAGGTAATAATTACAAATTATGCTGACGGATTAGTTGAAGAATTGGACGCAGACAATAATCCCGAAGACATATCTGCCGGTAAAAGAAAAGTGCCCTTTTCAAAAATTATTTATATAGAGAGAGAGGATTTTCGTGAAGTTGCGCCAAAGAAATTTTTCAGGCTGGCTCCGGGACAGGAAGTGCGTCTAAAGCACGCTTACTACATTACTTGCGAAAAAGTTATTAAGGACGAAAAAACCGGAGAAATACTGGAGATTCACTGCAAATATGACCCGCACTCCCGCGGCGGCGGAACATCGGATAACAGAAAAGTCCATGGCACTCTACACTGGGTGTCAGCGCAGCAGGCAATCGATACCGAAGTTAGAATATATGAGAATTTATTTACCCTGCCCGGCCCGGACAACGTTAAGAAAGATGAAGATTTCAAAAATTACATCAATCCCCTATCACTAAAAATACTCTCTAACTGCAAAGCAGAACCATCCCTAAAAAATGCAAAACCCGGAGCGCGATATCAATTCATACGCCACGGGTATTTTAGCATTGACCCAGACACCACAACTGACAAACTTGTTTTTAACCGTACTGTTACTTTAAAAGATTCCTGGGCGAAACTGGAAAAGAAAGGCTAACAGTTATTTCTTTTTCTCTGTTTCAACAGGCACATCATTATCTTTTACGAATTTCTTGATTTCTTCAATTGCTTCGATGCATAGTTTCGCTTTTGACAAGCCCATGGAAAGGCCGTATCTGTCGTTTTCATCACGCTTAAGCTGGATTACCGGCCTCTCTTTGAACGTCGTAAATTCTACAATCATTGTACTCCCCCTTGTAATTTTATTTGCTTCCTCAAATGTTCAGGTCAAAGTTATAGCATATTTTTGACTGGATTGTGAAGACCTTCACACCATTAGACGCAAAAAAAGCGAAAAAGTTCCCGTAGGTTTTAATCTTTAAGTATACTCGGGGTAATGAAAATAAGCAGTTCTGTCCTGGCTGTTGTTTTTGATTTATACCTGAAAAGATACCCTAATATCGGCAAATCACTAACAACCGGTACTCTTTCAATGCGTCTTTCAAAATACTTGTCCGATGGTAAAATAGAATTCAGGAGGATTTTGGCCTGGCAGACTTTGTACTGGCCAACCCCAGTCAAGCCTTATCGGAAATATCGGTGTTGTAAACCTGATGCCAAAACCATAGCCGGCTTTCAAAAGATTATCCCATTTCCCGTTTAGCCTCCATTGGTCAGTTTCTCCTATGGTAAAATTAACGTCTTCGAGCTTATCCCACGCACCTCCGATATCATAAAAAAGTGCCTGTTGCTGAATCATTTTTCAGTACGCTGAAAAAAGAACTGGTGTACGATGCGACTTACGAAACCAAACGGGAAGCGATGAGCAGTATATTTGAATATATTGAAGTGTTTTACAACCGGATCAGGCGGCATACAACAATTGGCGGGTTGAGTCCGGCAAAATTTGAGGCGATGTTGCTACAAAAAGTAGCTTAACTGAGTGTCTAAAAAAAAGGGTAAAGTCCAATAACTGTTTTTGTTATTGATGTTTAACACAGAAAAGATATTTACAGATAAACAGAAAGCTGTCACTATTTCTAAAATTTAAGTATGCTTCCCAAAAATTCGGAACTCCAAAACTTAAAATCTTGCAGTGAAGGAAATTCTTTTAGTGTCTCCTAAGTCTCCATGGGGGACAAAAGCGTAATCTATATTAAATTTGTTAATTTTAAGACCAAATCCTGAAGAAAGCCCAGATATCGCGTTAATATTGCCCATTGACGCACTATAGCCCAATCTTGCGCTTAACTGCAAATTCCATCTCTGCATTGGTTTATACGTATATTCGCCACCAGTATGCAGGTTTATACTGTTATCAATAAAAGCGTCCACGTCAGTAGCAAGGATAACATTATTTAATGTGTAAGAAATTCCAGTTTTCAGATTTAGAGGCATTGATTCTTTTTTGTCTGTGTACTTCAAGCCTGTTTCAATATTCTGAATAACCACCCCTAAGTTCAGGTTTTCAACAGGCGTTTTATACAAGGTCCCGATATCCATACCAAATCCGCTTGTTTCATCAGTATCCAGCTTTGTATAAATGGTTTTCAAATTTATTCCCATAGAAAGGTTGGGATTTATCCAGCTGGCATAACTTAATGAAACTATTCTCTCTTCGTTTTTAAAAAATGAACCCATTGTTCCATATTCATCCCTGCTCATATCACGCATACCCAAAAGGGATATCTGAAAACCAAGTACTCCGGAATTACCCAGCGGATTGGCATAACTATAATTTTCATTTGATATATCCATTAAATAGTCAAAACTCATCATTGATAGTTCCCTTGAACTCAGTTGTGCTAGCCCCGCAGGATTCCAATATGTAGAACTGACATTGTTGGCAATACTACAAAATGCCCCTCCCATACCTATTGCTCTTTCTCCAACTCCTAATCTTAAGAACTCTCCGCCGGTGACACCCAAACCTGCTGCAAAACAAGAATTAGTTAATAACAACTGAAAACATAAAATAAATCACGTGTGTCCAAATTAGGATTGAAAAAGCCTGAACTATTCCCTATAATGGTGTGATTCAAAACCATGCCAAAACCCGATTACTGTCGGGTCTACAAGGAGGTTCAGGCTTATGAATCA
>Ga0180007_10003423_pt1 | contig 17687 bp, 13 predicted proteins | sample MM_PC_MetaG_FD_121122 | JGI IMG/M metagenome (GOLD analysis project Ga0180007, IMG submission 121122) | Groundwater microbial communities from the Aspo Hard Rock Laboratory (HRL) deep subsurface site, Sweden - MM_PC_MetaG | ecosystem: Environmental > Aquatic > Deep subsurface > Groundwater... | reverse complement strand
TTCTGTGACTGCTTTAATATTCCCCTGGTAAATTTAGTGGATGTGCCTGGATATTTTCCCGGAGTTGACCAGGAACATGCCGGTATCATCCGTCATGGTGCAAAAATGCTTTATGCATATGCCGAAGCCACCGTGCCCAAGGTCACCCTGGCATTGAGAAAAGAATATGGCGGGGCTGTCATGGCCATGTGCTGCTCCGGAATGGGAGTTGACCTGATGATGGCCTGGCCCGTGGCACAACTGGTGGTTCTGGATACAACGGCTGCCATCAATATCATATACCGTGCAGAAATCCTGGCAGCAGATGATCCCCAGGGTTTTAAAGCACAGAAAATAAAAGAATATGATTACAAGTATTCAAATCCCTTTCATGCGGCTTCCAATATGCTGGTAGACCGGATTATCGAACCGTCTGAAACCCGGACCCAGATCATTAAAGGGCTTAAAATGCTGAAAAACAAGAAGCGGCCCGAGCCTTTCAGGAAACATGGCAATATACCGCTTTAATGGTGAATGGAAAATTGTGAAAAAAGGTAGGTCGATTGTTTTTCCCACGACTCAGACTGGATATCTGAAAACCTGAAGGAAAATTTAAAATCACTACTCAAAAATATACACAGGGAGGCTGAGGCATGGATTTTTTACTGACAAAAGAACAAAAATATATTCAGAAAGCCGCAAGAGAGTTTGCCCGGGGAGAAATGGCCCCCGTTGGCCGGGAATTTGATCTGAATGAAACCTATCCTGAGGCCATTGTTAAAAAAGCCAGGGGACTGGATCTGATCGGGCTTTTTATCCCTGAAAAATTCGGGGGCCCGGGATTGGGCTATCTTGAGCAGGCAATGGTCATGGAAGAGTTCTGGAAGGTGGACCCGGGTATTGGCCAGCAGCTTTGCTCTTTAACCTTTGGTGCTGAAGAATTTTTGCTGTTTGGTACGGAGGAACAGGGTAAAAAATTTCTTGAACCCATTTTCACGGGGGATGCCGTCATGGGTTTTGCCATAACAGAGCCGGATGCGGGTTCAGACACCCTGTCAGCTGGCACGACGGCAGTAAAAGTGGGCAATGAATGGGTTTTGAACGGATCAAAGGTCATGATCGGAAACGGGACCCGGGGAACCTTTATGCTGATTTTTGCCTTGACTGATCCGGATGCCGCATCCAGATCCAAACGACACAGCATCATCATTGTTGAGACGGACAGGCCAGGGTACAAGGCTGACCCCATGCACGGCAAAATGGGATTGCGCTGTTCAGACACGGCAGCCATTTATCTGAACAATGTAAGGGTTCCGGAAGAAAACCTGATTGGTACCCGGGGAAACGGATTTCACCAGCTCATGGCCTTTTTTGACCGAAGCCGGGCCTATGTTGCCGCCCATGGTGTCGGGCTTGCCCAGGGAGCGCTTGACATGGCTGTCAAGCATGTCAGAGAGCGAAAACAGTTTGGGAAACCCATTGGCAGTTTCCAGGGGGTACAATTCAAGATTGCTGATATGGCAGTCAAAATAGAACTTGCCCGGAACATCATGTACAAGGCTGCCTGGCTGCTTGACAAAGGCATGCCCGATACCCATGTGACGGCCATGGCAAAAATGTATGCTGCACGCATTGCCGTTGAAGTGGTTGATGAAGCCTTGCAGCTGCACGGGGGATATGGATATTTTAATGATTATGATATTGAACGCTTCTACAGGGCGGCAAAAGTCCTTGAAATCTATGAAGGGGCAAAGGAAATTGAAAAAATGATCATCGGGCGGACCATTGTAGGCAGATAAGGTCCATTGGTTAACCTTCCAAACATAACAATTTTAAGGATCCAACTATGAAACAAGAATTTTTATTGGGAAACGGGGCCATGGCCCTTGGACTTCTCGAGGCCGGCTGCCAGATTATGACCTCATACCCGGGGACGCCATCTTCGGAAATCCTTCCGGAAGTTGTCCGGTTTTCAAAGGCAGCCAACCTGAATACCAGTATTGAATGGTCTGTGAATGAAAAAGTTGCCTTTGACAATGCATTTGCCGCTGCCATTACAGGCAAGCGGGCTGCCTGCTGCATGAAGATGGTGGGCCTGAATGTGGCAGCCGATTCGTTTATGTCTGCTGCCTATATCGGCACCATCGGCGGGCTTGTGATTATCTCCTGTGATGATCCGGGTCCCCATTCCTCCCAGACGGAACAGGATTCACGGCTCATGGCACGCCTGGGCAAAGTGCCCGTGCTGGATCCTTCCAGCCCTGAAGAGGCAAGGGCGATGATCAAATTTGCCTTTGATCTGTCTGAAGAGTTCCAGGTGCCTGTGATGGTTCGTCCTGCCATCCGGGTCTGTCATGCGCGCCAGAATATCGAATACGGTGTGCTTCAAAACAATCCTACCAAGGCGGATTTTAAACGGGAGCCGACCCGTTGGGCATCCACACCAAAATTCAGATTTCTGCAGCACAAAGCCTTGAATGAAAAGCATGTAAAAATCAGTGAACGCTTCAACACCCTGATACCGTTTAATATGCACAATCTTACACCCAAAAAATCCTATCCGTTTGGCATTGTGACGGGTGGGGTCCCCTCAAGCGTGGTTCAGGATCTGTTTGAAGAATACGAAAGGGTTGATATCCCGGTCCTGAAACTGGGTGCCCCCTATCCTTTTCCGGAGCGCCTGGCCGACGAGTTCATGGATGCCTGCGACAGGGTATTGGTGATTGAAGAAACCGATACCGTGATTGAATATATGTTAAGGGACAAGCGCAAAACCCTTGGAAGATTATCCGGCCATGTGCCCATGGAAGGTGAGCTTGTGCCGGAAAAAATTGAAGGCCTTTTGAACAAAGCCCTTTTAGACTGTGGGCACCCTGCCTTGTCAGATTTTGACTGCGGACAAACCGCTTTTGAGCTTGTGGGAGAACTTGCCCTTCCCATTAGAAAGCCAACCCTGTGTTCCGGATGTCCCCACAGGGCATCTTTTTATTCCATTCGAAAGGCCCTGCCAAAGGCAATTTTCCCCTCTGACATCGGCTGCTATACCCTTGGCAGCAATCTTGGGGTTGTGGACACGGTGCTGGATATGGGGGCCGGGATTACCATGGCCTCTGGATTCTGGAATGCCTATATCCAGGATGATGTTAAAAAACCCATCGTGGCCACCATGGGAGATTCCACCTTTTTTCATTCCGGCACAACGGGTCTGATCAATGCCGTATATAATAATTCCCGGTTTGTTCTGGTGATCCTGGACAATCATATTACTGCCATGACGGGCATGCAGCCGGCCATTACCCAGGGTGATCGGGTAGATGGATCAAAAGGCAATGCCATTGCCCTTGAGACCATTGTGAAAGGATGCGGGGTGAATTACATCAAGGTGATTGATCCCTTTGATACCAAAAACATGATCCAGACGGTAAAAGATGCTGCCGAATATGTGAATGATCCTGACGGCGGCATTGCCGTGATCATATCCCGCCATCCCTGTGTGATCGGATTCAGGGATCAGGCCATTCCGGAAAAAATCGAGATAAAGATAACGGATGAATGTGATGAATGCGGATTCTGTCACACCCGGTTCGAGTGTCCTTCCATGTATCAGGATAAAGAAAAGGGAAAGACTCAGATAAACAAAGTGCTTTGTGCACAGTGTGGTGTCTGTTTACAGATCTGCCCGCGGGATGCCATTGAAAGAGTATAAACCCTTTACGGAGAAAACTTTTATGAAGACAATCAATTATGTATTAACCGGTCTTGGCGGTCAGGGAATCCTTTTCATGACAAAGATCCTGGCCACCACTGCCTTAAATAAAGGATATCATATTTTAGGCGCTGAAACCCATGGCATGGCTCAGCGGGGCGGATCTGTTGTCTCGCATTTAAGGATCGGGGATGCCCGTTCCAGCCTGATCCGGGCAGGTGCTGCAGATTTTCTGTTGTCTATGGATGAATTCGAAGCATACCGGTATCTGCCATACCTGAAAAAAGGCGGCAAATTATTTGCCAATGCATCTATACAATTTCCAGATACGCGTGTGGCAGCCTATCTTGAGAAAAATGAGATTGAATTCAAGGCCATGGAAGCAGCCAAAAAAGCCATGGAACTTGGATCTCCCAAATCAACCAACCTTGCCATGGTGGCTTTTTATGCAGCCTTTGGTTACGGGCCCCTGGGGTCTGATGACCTGAGGACCACGGTGGATGATATGAGCCCCGGACCGTTTAAAGAAAAAAATCTCAAAATTTTTGACACCTGTTACGAGACGGGCAGACAAATGGTTTAAAAAACATCTTACCGCTGAACAATGGTAATGGGTATGCCTTATCCCCATTGTTCCAAAACATGATACCCTTTATCCATACTATATGGAGGCTTTTATGAAACTTTTGAAGGATCTTACGGTACTCTCCCTTGAACAGGCAACCGTTGCCCCTTATCTCACCTATCGGCTTGCCCAGGACGGCATGACGGTCATACGCCTTGAACACCCGATATATGGAGACCCCAACCGGTTCATCGGCGCAAATGTCCTGAATGAAGACAGAATGAATGCGTATTTTCTGTGCATCAACTCCGGCAAACAGGCATTGACCTTAAACATGGCTGATCCCAAGGGCCAGGAAATATTCAAACAACTGATCAAAGCGCTTGATGTGGATATTTTTGTCACCAATCAATTGCCAAAAAATTATACAAAACTTGGCATTGCATACGAATTACTAAAAGACATCAAACCCGATATCATCTGGCTGGGACTGACAGGGTTTGGCCCGGATTCCAATGAAGGGGCATATGATCCCATCCTTCAGGCAAGATCGGGATTAATGGAACTCACGGGGGAAGCCAAGGGCGATCCCCAGGTTTTAGGAATCCCGTTGCCAGACATGGGAACCTCTGAACACGGGTATGGACTTTTAATGAAAGCACTTTTTAAACGGGCCGTGACAGGGGAAGGTACCCGTATTGATCTGTCCATGTTTGAATCCACCGTATCCTGGCTGACCGTTCCCATTGCCCTTTCAAAAAGCTTTGGCGCAAATATTTGCCGACGTGGCAACACCCATGAATTTTTCAGCCCCGTGTCTGTTTACAAAACCAGCAACGGTTTTGTTTACCTTGCAGTAGGCAATGACCGGCAATGGGAATCCATGGTGGGTCAAGAGATGTTCAAATCCCTTGCAACGGACGCGTACAGGAAAAACAAGGGCAGGATTTCCGATGTTATCAATCTGAACCGTGCCATTAATGCCATTACTGAACAGCATACATCAGAAGAGCTCATCAAGCTATTTACATCCATTACCGTTCCCATCTCAAAAATTAAAACCGTCAACGAGGTGATAGAAGATCCATTGGTTGCAAAGAAAATTCTGTGTTCAACAGATCCAAAGACCGGCACAAAGATAACCCTTGCGCCCCCACCGAACATGACTCCTTTCCTGGATCAGGAAGACCGCAAACTTTCCTTTCCCCCCCGGTTTGGTGAACAGAACGAGAAAATATATGGTGATGTTCTGGGATATGATGAGGCAAGCCTTGCCGAATTCAAGGAAAAAGGAATCATTTAGTGTTTGGTCATGAATTATTTAAAGGAATGGGTCGCCCAAATGAAGCTGGACAATCATTTTAAAGACAGAAAATCTCTGGGTCAGGATGTGTTTGAGTATTTAAAAAAAGCCATCATTGACCAGACCATTGAACCGGGTGCGCGACTTGTGGAAAACAAAATTGCTGACATGCTGGGTATCAGCAGGACACCTTTGCGCGAAGCCTTGCATAAACTTGAAAGAGAAGACTGGATTGAAAAAAACCCTTCCGGCGGATTCCAGGTGGTCAACCTGACAAAGGAGGAAATTGAGCAGACCTTTGGGATCAGAAGTGTTCTTGAAGCCTATGCAGCAAAACTGGCGGCTGAAAACCATACGGCCCGGGATCTGATTCCCCTGGAAAAGAAGATGATGGAATTTAAACGCTGTCTTGAAAAAAAAGACCATGATCAACTTCAGACCATCAACACACAATTCCATGATCTTCTTTACAGTTTAAGCAAAAGCCCGAAACTGATCAGGATGATCAACCAGCTTCGGGCCCAGATTTCAAGATTCCGGCAGATTATTTTAAAACAGACCGGATATGCCCATGAGAGCAATGAAGACCATTTCAAGATGCTCGATGCCATTAAAAGCCGGGATGGCGATGCCGTTGAACGGCTGGTACGTGAACACATTATCAAGGGAAAAAACGCTGTTTTAAATCAATTAAAACAAGAGGGAACAGATAAAAAAAGTGCCTGATGTCAAGGAAATATTGCAGGGGAGTCAGATTGCAGGAGCAAGGGCGATCCGTCTGATTGATGACAATGATCCAAAAGCGTTCAGCCTGCTCAAACAATTGTACCCCCATTCTGGTAATGCCTTTATTATTGGCATTACGGGATCACCCGGTGTGGGCAAATCCACGCTGATTGATGCCTTGATCTTTGAATTCCGCAAACGGGATTTTAAAATTGCCGTGATTGCCGTGGATCCCACAAGTCCCTTTTCCGGCGGGGCGATTTTAGGAGATCGCCTGCGCATGCAGCGCCATGGCGCAGATGAAAAGGTCTTTATCCGGTCCATGGCATCACGGGGACAGAAAGGCGGTCTTTCCAGGGCGACAAAAGACGCGGCCATTGTCCTGTCTGCCATGGGGTATGAGATCATTATCATTGAAACCGTGGGGGCAGGCCAGGCAGAGTTTGACATTGCCGCTGTTGCCCATTCAATTGGAATTGTTACCATTCCCGGCACCGGTGATGGCATCCAGGCCGTAAAGGCCGGCATTCTTGAAATCGGAGACATCTTTATTGTCAATAAAAGCGACCGGACCGATGCTGAGGCAGCTGTACATGAACTGAAAATGATGCTCAGCATGCGCAATTCCAAAGGACAGGAGTCACATCTGTCCCGACCCTGGACTGCCCGGGTTTTGAAAACAATCGCCCAGAACGGAACCGGTGTAAAAGAACTTTTTGACACCTTTTTAGCCCATTTTGATTTTATGAAACAAAACGGCCGTCTTGAACTTAAAAAAAAACATTTGGAACGGTTGTATTTTAAATCCCTGTTAAAGGATCTGGCCCTGGAAAAGATAGAATTGTTCGTGCAGGAATCAATGGCATTTAAGGAAACACTCGATCAAATTGAGTCTGGCACAATTGACCCCATAACGGCTGCAGAAAATGTGACCAATGACCTGAAGATCACATGTAACCTGAAGGCCATACGTAACCTGAAGGTCCGGGATAATTAATCACCATGAAGGACACGAAGAAAACGCCAATGGAAACAAAGCAAAAAACTTCATGCGCTTTATGGTAAAGAAAGATATAAAGGAAACACAATTATGGAAACAAAACATAAGATTCGGGTATTGATCGCCAAACCCGGCCTGGACGGACATGACAAGGGTGCCAAAATTGTAGCCCTTGCCCTAAGGGATGCTGGCATGGAAGTTATCTATTCAGGGCTGCACCAGACCCTTGATCAGATCATTCAGACCGCCATTCAGGAAGCCGTGGATATCATCGGTTTAAGTATCATGTCCGGGGCACATCTGCCCATATGCGAAAAACTCATGGCCATGATGAAAGAAAAGGGGCTTAAAGATATCTGCCTGACCGTGGGCGGGGTCATTCCCCATCAGGATATTCCCAAGCTCAAACAGATGGGGGTTTCAGCCGTATTTCCCGGCGGAACATCTTTTGAGAGCATTACTTTGGGCATGAACAAATTGTTTGAATAATATGAGAGGTAAAAAACAATGGGTGTAGCAAAATATATTAAAGATGAACGCGGTGCCATAAAAGAGGTCATATACCAGTCTGGCATAACTGTGAAACCGGCGTATGGCCCGGAAGATCTTGAACGGGCAGGATTCGTCTATGAAAAAGACCTGGGCGCTCCCGGCGAATTTCCCTTTACCCGCAGTATTCACCCCCACAGCTATCGCAGCCGTGCCTGGACCACAAGGCAGTACACGGGTTTCGGCACCCCGGAAGAGACCAACCAGCGCTTCAAGCTGATGATCGCAAATGGCCAGAACGGACTGAACGTGGCCTTTGACCTTCCCACCCAGATGGGCTATGATTCGGATCACCCCCTGGCTCAAGGGGAAGTCGGTCGGGTGGGGATGGCCATTGACTCACTCAAGGATTTTGAGACGGCCTTTGCCGGAATCCCTTTGGACCGCATCGGGTCCGGGTTGACCATCAATGCCGTGGCCACCATCATGATGGCCATGTACCAGGCAGCAGCAGAAAAATTCGGTTATTCCAAGAATCAGATTTCCACCACACCCCAGAATGATATCTTAAAGGAAATGATCGGCCGGGGTGCCTGGATTTTTCCCGTGGAGCATGGGGTCAGACTTGTGGGAGACTCCATTGAATACGCCGTCAAGGAACTGCCCAAGTCCAATCCCGTGAGCATCTGCGGATACCATATCCGTGAATCCGGTGCCACCCCGGCCCAGGAAATTGCCTATGCATTTGAGATTGCCAAAGCCTACATAGACAATGTAACCCAGAGGGGTATTCTTCCGGAAGCCTTTGTGGGACGATTTTCCTTTAATTTTAATGTGTACGGCAATTTGTGGGAACAGATTGCCAAATTCAGGGCTGCCAGAAAACTCTGGGCTAAAATGCTGAAAAATGAATACGGCGTTTCAGACAAAAAAAAGCTTTTCTTACGGGGATTATTTGGCGGTGGCGGTTCAGGCCTTACCAAGGAACAGCCGGAAAACAATATCATGAGAGGAGCCTATTATGCCCTGGGAGCGGCCCTGTCCGGTGCCCAGACAACGGCCCTGTGTTCTTTTGATGAAGCCTATACCATCCCCACCCCGCGATCTGCCCTTCTGTCTTTGAGAACCCTTGAAATCCTTATGGATGAAGTGGGCCTGAGGGATACAGTGGATCCCCTTGCCGGGTCCTATTTTATTGAAACCCTTACCCTTGAAATGGAAGAAAAAATCCTTGAAGAGATGAAAGAAGTTCAACAAATGGGCGGCATGACCAAATGCATATCAGACGGCCTTATCCAGAGAAAGGTATCCAGACAGGCCTATGAATTTGAAAAAGGGCTCCAGGCAGGAGAATACAAAAAAGTTGGCCTCAACCAGGAGGCCGCAGATAAAGAAGCCGAAAAAACCGATGTAGAACTCCATGAATACAATGAAGCATGGGCTGAAAAATCCAAGGCCAACTTAAGGGAACTTCGAAGGACAAGAAATGACAGGGATGTAAAAGATAGCCTGAAAGCGCTTGAAACAGCAGCCAGGGGGAGTGATAATGTCATGCCGTATCTTGTAAGATGCTGTCACGCCTATGCCACGGTGGGTGAAATGACCGGCGTATTCAGAGATGCGTTTGGAGAATGGGATGAGCCTGAGTTCTATTGATATTTAAGGAGGTTTAATTTGGAGCACGCAACATATCGTCTGGGCTGTGACATTGGCGGAACCTTTACGGATTTTGTTCTGGTCGACAACCAGACCGGACAGTTTCATACCAACAAATGTCTGACCACCCCTTCAGATCCATCAGATGCGATTGAACAGGGCATCAGGGAACTTGATAAAATTCTGCCGGGATTTATGGATCATGTTGAAGAGATCATTCATGGGACAACCCTGGTTATCAATGCGATTATTGAAAGAAAAGGCGCCAGAACAGGATTGATAACAACAAAGGGATTCAGGGATATTCTGGAACTGGGAAGGGAAAAACGCTATGACGCCTATGATATTTTCAGCGAATACCCTGAACCCATTGTGCCCCGGCCTGACAGGGCTGAAATAGATGAGCGGATGACCTTTGACGGGAGGGTCCTTAAAGATGTGGATGAACAGGAAGTTCTGGCTGTCCTTGAACGGTTTAAAACAGATGGCATCCAGTCGATTGCCGTCTGTTTTATCAACTCCTATGAAAATGCCGTAAATGAAAAAAAAATAAAAGCAATCATTGAACGACAGGCGCCCGATGTATTCCTTTCCAGTTCATTTGAAGTCCTTCCTGAAATCAAGGAATATGAACGAACCTGTACCACGGCCGTCAATGCCTATGTAAAACCCATCACCTACTGGTATCTGAACAAACTGATCAACCGCCTTGGGACCATCGGATTCAATGGCAAATTATTTATCATGTTGTCTTCTGGCGGCATCACGTCCGTTGAAACGGCAAAAGATTTTCCCGTGAGAATCATTGAATCCGGACCCACCGCTGCCGTTATTGCATCCCAGCATTATGGGAAAATGTTTAATATCAAGGATATGTTCTGCTTTGATATGGGCGGCACAACAGCCAAATCCTGCCTGATTCAGGATGGCCATGCAGGACTGGTATCCACCTTTGAAGTGGGCCGTGTACAGCGGTTCCAAAAAGGCAGCGGTCTGCCCATCCAGGTACCCGTTGTAGATCTCATGGAAATTGGTGCCGGCGGCGGAAGTATCGCTAAAATCAGCAATCTTGGATTGTTACAGGTTGGTCCTGAAAGTGCCGGTGCAGATCCCGGTCCTGCCTGTTACCGATTGGGGGGAGATAAGCCCACCGTAACAGATGCCGACCTTGTCCTGGGATATCTTGATCCTGATTTTTTCCTTGGCGGCACCATGGCCCTTGATATTGCGCTTTCCAAACGGGCCATCGATGAAAAAATTGCCAAACCCCTGGGCACAACAATGGTAGCGGCCGCCTTTGGCATCCATGACCTGATCAACGAAACCATGGCATCTGCCGCCAAAACCCATATAGCGGAAAAAGGTGGCAACCCCAACATCGTTACCGTATCTGCTTTTGGTGGTGCAGGGCCGGTTCACACATACGGACTTGCTAAAAAAATCGGTGCCCGAACCATTCTGGTACCGCCCCTTGCCGGCGTTGGATCAGCTCTTGGTTTCTTTACCGCCCCTGTGGCGTTTGACATGTCCCGCAGCCACAGAAAGGTTCTGGATAATGCTGATTTCAAAGAAATCGAACTTCTTTTTAACGCGCTTGAACATGAGAGTGCCAAGATTCTGGAAGGTGCCCAAACCGGTGATAACATCATATTTGAACGAACACTTTTAATGCGCTTTGTCGGTCAAGGTGCTGAGATTGATCTGTCAATTGAACTCAAAGACTTTACAACGTTTTCAAAGGCTGAAATCAGAACCCTGTTTGATGATGAATATAAACGGCTTTACGGCAGGACCAGCGCTGAATCCCCGGTTGAATTCGTAACTTTCAAGGTGCGGGCAAGCCTTCCTAAAAAACCATTTACGATTCCACGACTGACCACCCGGAACCGTGACCTTCAATCCTGTATCAAGGGTCATCGCCCTGCATTTTCCGTTATTAAAAAGGATTATATCCCCTTTACCGTGTATGACCGGGCCAAACTGTTTCCCGATGCCGCGTTTGAAGGACCTGCCATTATTGAGGAACGTGAATCCACCATTGTTATGGGAGAGGATAGCACGGCCCGGGTGGATGAATTTGGTTTCATCTGGATACAATTGGCCCCGTCCGGCGGACCGGATCAGATAGGAGGTGCAGACAATGAATAAAAAAAAGCGCAAATTCGACCCGATTACATTGGAAATCCTGTGGAAACGGCTGGTTTCCATAGTGGACGAATCTGATGCATCTGTTATCAGAACTGCCTTTTCAAGTCTTTTAAGGGATGCCCACGATTACACCTGCATGTTCACAGACAGCCGTGGACAGGAGCTTGTCCAGGGGACATTGTGTACACCCGGCATGGCTGGTGCCATGGCGCTGGGCATGAAAAAAATTGTCAATTCCATCCCTTTTGAAGAGTACCGGGATGGCGATGTCTTTATCGTCAACGACCCCTGGCTTCTGGCCGGACATTTAAATGATGTGTGCGTATGGAGCCCGATTTTTTTCAAGAAAAAGCCGGTTGCATTTACGGCCTGCATCTTCCATCACACGGATATTGGCGGAAGACCTGCTTCGGACAACCGGGATGTCTATGCAGAAGGCCTTTATATCCCTTTAACAAAACTCTATGATGCCGGAACGCTGAACACGGATCTGGTGAACCTGATTCGCTGGAATGTCAGAACGGCAAAAGAGTTTGACGGGGATATCCGGTCCCAGGTGGCAGCCAACCATGTCTGTTCTCAAAAAATCATAGAAATGATGGAGGATGAAGGGCTTGATAGTCTGGATGATCTTGCGGATGAGATTATTGATCGCACTGAAATCAGCATGCGAGCTGCCATTCAAAAAATTCCCGATGGGGTCTATGAGCACAACGGCATTATTGAAGGCGCGGGCAACAAACCCGATATTCCCATCAAGTTAGCCGTCAAAGTGTCTGGATCTGAAATTCATGTGGATTTTGACGGGACCTCCAAGCAGGTCCAGTGGGGGGTGAATGTGGTTTACAATTTCACCTACGCCTATGTGTTCATGGCCATTAAATCCGCTTTTGACCCTGGCGTACCCATTAATGAGGGGGCCATTCGCCCCATTACCATGTCAGCCCCTGAAGGATCCATTGTCAATTGCAAATTTCCCGCAGCCGTGGCCGCCAGGATGGTGGTGGGTCATTTTATGACGGAGATGGTGTTTAAAGCCCTGGCAAAAGCGGCTCCCGATAATATTATTGCAGGAAGCGGCGGAACCCCTGCCCAGACCAATATTTTCCACGGTTCTTTTGCAAATGGGAAACCCTGGCACACCATGATTATCCGGGGTGGCGGAATGGGTGCGTCTTCACGATTTGACGGCCATCATTGTGCGATTTTTCCGGCTAATGGTGCCAACACACCCGTTGAAATTCTTGAAAGTGATACCAGTATGATAGTTGAAGAAAGAAGCCTGATACAGGACTCCGGCGGCCCTGGCCGACAGCGTGGCGGTATTGGCAGACGTATGGTGTTCCGTTCTCCAGATGATGGGGATAATTCCTGCGGAACAACCTCCATTGCCGTTCAGGCAGGACGGTACATTTATCCGCCCGAAGGCATGTTTGGGGGGAAACACGGATCATTGGCCAGATTCCAGAAAAACGGGGAGAATGCCGACCCAAGCACCCTTACCTTTATGGAGCCGGGTGATCGGATTACATTTGTCAGTGCCGGCGGCGGCGGATATGGAAATCCGTTTGAACGGGATGCAAAATTGGTTGAAAAAGATGTTCAATATGGGTATGTGAGTATTGAACGGGCACGACAGGATTACGGTGTTATTATTGACCCTGAATCTGGCACGCTTGATCTGGATGCAACGCTGCGACTTCGCAAAATGAGTGGGGAGTGATGGGCAATGAGATTTGCACAACCCATCGTTCATCACTGACAACCAAATGGGGAGTATTACAATGAAAAAAACCTTTATGCCACAGTTTAAAGATCTCGGGCAATTGCGTGATCACCAGCTTCAAGGGCTCACGTGGACAATTGCCCACGCCTTTAATGGATCCTCTTTTTACAAAAAAAAATTTGATGCAGCAGGCGTAACCCCTCTGGATATAAAATCCCTGGATGACCTGGGCCGTCTTCCCTTTACCACGGGGACCGATCTGAAGGAAGGATATCCGCTGCCACTGTTGTCTGTTCCTGAAAAACAGGTCGTCCGCATTCATGCCTCCTCCGGAACCACGGGAAAACGCAAAATTCTCGCCTATACGGCCAAAGATCTGGATGTATGGTTTGATATGTTTGCCAGGTGCTATGAAATGGCCGGACTGACCCAGGAGGACCGGGTACAGATTGCTGTGGGGTATGGTGTCTGGACAGCAGGCATGGGATTTCAACTGGGGTGTGAACGCTTTGGTGCCATGGCCATTCCCGTGGGTCCCGGCAATATTGACATGCAATGCCAGTTTCTCGTCGACCTGCAGTCCACGGTTTTCTGCTGCACTGCGTCCATGGCCCTTCTCATGGCTGAAGAAGTGAATAAACGGGGAATTAAAGACCAGATTAGTCTGAAAAAAATTATCCTGGGATCTGAGCGAAGCAGTTCTGCCATGCGTGCAAAAATCAAAGATCTGTTAGGGCTTGACGACATGTTTGACATCACCGGCATGACCGAGCTTTACGGCCCGGGCACGGGACTTGACTGCCACACGCATGAGGGGATTCACTATTGGGCTGACAAATACATCCTTGAAATCTTAAATCCAGATACACTGGAACCTGTTAAAGACGGAGATGTTGGTGAGATGGTGGTCACAACCCTGTGCAAAGAAGCCTCCCCCCTTGTGCGATACAGGACAAGGGATCTGACACGGAAAATCAGCAGCCCGTGCTCGTGCAAAAATATCCTGCCCATGCATGACAAAATTATGGGCCGTTCCGATGATATGATCATCTTAAGGGGAGTGAATATCTATCCCGGACAGATTGACGAGGTATTGTCTTCCATACCTGAGGTGGGTAGCGAATACCAGCTGCATCTTGAAAGAAAGGATGATGGCAAGGATTATATGACCATTATGACGGAAATACGGCAGGGACTTGATCCAACACAAATGGATGATATCAAAGCCAAAATTAAAAAAACCGTGCAATCAAAGATCATGGTCAGCTGTGATGCTCACATCTGCACCTATGGTGATCTGCCCAGGTTTGAAGGAAAAGCCAAGCGTATCTTTGATAACCGCAGTTAAAGAAAGGAAATAATATGAAAGAATTTACGTATTTATCCCCTGAAACCGTTGAAGAGGCCATCGCGTTTCATGGCCGGCACAGCGAAACTGCCAAATATATGGGCGGGGGGACAGATGTGATTGTCAAAGTCAAGGAAGGATGGATGGAGCCGGACTTTCTGATTTCCCTGAAAAAAATAAAAGAACTGGGGGAACTGCATAAGAATGATGCAACAGGAGTGCTCTCCATTGGTGCCATGGTAACCCATGCCACCCTGGAAAAATCTCTCATGATCCAGAATGAATATCCCATTATCTATGATGCCGTCTCCAATATCGGGTCTTTACAGGTCAGAAACGTCGGAACCATCGGCGGCAACCTGATCAATGCCGTGCCGTCAGCTGATGGTGCCATCCCCCTGATTGCCCTGGATGGTGTAGCCCTGCTTCATGGTCCTGAAGGAGAACGGTCTGTTGCTGTGAAGGATCTGTTTGTTTCACCCTATAAAACCGTTTTAAAACCCAGGGAAATCCTTAAACGAATTACGATTCCGCCCCAGGCCCCCCATACGGGAAGCGCCTATATCAAATTCGGCCGCAGGGCTGCCATGGAACTGCCCCTGATCGGTATCGGGGTGCTGTTAAGCCTGGATGCGATCCAGGGAAGATGTACCAAGGCAAGAATATGCCTGGGTGTTGCCGGCCCTACCCCAATGCGGGCCTTTGATGCGGAAAAACTGCTGACGGGTAAAAAAATTGATGAGGCCCTTTTAATTGAAGCAGGTTCCATTGCAGCAGACGAATCCAGGGTCAGGGACTCTGTCCGGGGAAAAGCCTGGCACAGAAAAGAAATGATACGGGTCCAGGTGAAAAGAATGGGCCAGAAATGCCTGGCGCAAATAAATGCCCGCCATTAATCACATATGAAGGAAATTTTACCCATGACAACACATATATCTTTTTTATTAAATGGTGACACGATCTCGGTTGATGTCAAAGACCACTGGACCCTGTTACACCTTTTACGGGAGGAAATGGGGCTTATCGGGACAAAAGAGGGCTGCGGCAATGGTGAATGCGGCGCCTGTACGGTCATTATCGATAAGCTGGCCGTGAATTCCTGCCTGTTTCTGGCTGTTGAGGCTGACGGTAAAATTATTGAGACCATTGAAGGTCTTGCTTCAACGGATGGGACCCTGCACCCGATTCAACAATCTTTTGTTGATAACGGCGGTATCCAGTGCGGATTCTGCACACCCGGCATGATCATGAGTTCCAAAGCATTGCTGGATGGAAATCCTGATGCCGATCATGAAGCAATAAAACATGCCCTGGCTGGAAATATCTGCAGGTGTACGGGATATGTACAGATTTTTGAATCTGTACAGGCAGCAAAAAAAGGGACTGCAGAAAATAAGGGAGGGAACAATGAGTAACCACAATAGTGAGGTAAGCCACAACTTTAGCGTGGTCGGGAAACGCATCCCAAAACTGGATGCGGCTAAAAAAGCCATGGGCAGGGCTGAATATATCCAGGATATTCGAATGCCAGGTATGCTGTACGGAAAAATCCTGTACAGCAAATATGCCCATGCCCATATTGTTAAGATTGATACGGCCAGGGCCAGGGCATTGCCCGGTGTTCATGCGGTTCTCACGGGAGAAGATGTGCCCAAAAAGATGAAAATGGGATTTTACAAGGACAACCCCCCCCTGAAAAAGGGCAAGGTGTGTTCGTTTCGGGATGAGGTTGCGGCCGTGGCAGCCACAACGCCTGAAATTGCTAAAAAAGCCCTGGATCTCATTGAGATTCAGTATGAAGAACTCCCCGGCATTTTTGATCCTGAACAAGCCATGGAAAAAGAGTCCCCCCTGGTTCATGAATATCATAAAACCAATATTTTAAACCTGCCCTGGAAACTGCATTACGGGGATGTTGAAAAAGCCAGAAAAGAGGCTGCCTTTGTGGTTGAGGACAGATTTACCACCACCTGGGTCACCCATTGCTGTCTCGGGACCAGCGGTGCTTTGGCCCTGTTTGATGCCACGGACAATTTAACCATATATACCAACACCCAGATCCCTTCCCTTGCCCAGAAGGATTTTTTAGAAGCGCTCAAGGCCATGGGTCTTGAGAACAAACGGGCAAGGGTTATCAAACCCATTATCGGCGGCGGGTTTGGCAGCAAGCTGGATACCTATGCCTATGAACATATTGCCATTCTGCTTGCCTACAAATGCAGAAAACCCGTTAAAATTCTCTTTGACAGGGTGGAAGAATTCAAGGCAACCTCAACCCGGCAGCCGGCCATCATGGATATTGCCCAGGGTTGTGACAAGAACGGCAAACTATTGTTCCGGGATATCAAAATGATCCTGGACAATGGCGCTTATACCTCATGGGGTGCCACCACACCGTCCGTCATGATGATGCCCATCACATCCCTTTACAGGGTTGAAAATGTCCGATATGATGCCAAATGTGTCTATACCAACAACACCTATGCCCAGGCCATGAGAGGATACGGGAATCCCCAGGCCACATTTGCCATTGAAAGCAGCATGGATATGCTGGCTGAAAAGGCCGGGATTGACCGCATTGAAATACGGCGGATAAACCAGAACCAGCCAGGGGATCTGACTCCCCAGGGATTTAAGATCACCTCCTGTGGTCTTGCCCAGTGTATTGATGAGGTTGAACGAGAGTTAATCAAAGACCATGTCAAGGAAAAAGGGGTGGGGATCGGTGTTGCCTCCTTGATTCATGTTGGCGGTGGTGCCAGGATTTATAAATCTGACGGCTGTGGTGCCATCCTGAAAATGGATGATTACGGCAAGGTGGATATTTTCACGGGTGGCACAGACATGGGTCAGGGACTTGACAATATCACGGCCCAGATTGTAGCAGAAGAATTGGGCCTTTTGGTTGAAGACATCAATGTGGTGCATTCTGATACAGATGTCTGCCCCTGGGATGTGGGTGCACATGCCAGCCGCAGTACGTTTGTGGCAGGCAATGCCGCCCTTGGAGCGGCCAGGAAAGTAAAAGAAAAACTATTGGA
>Ga0180007_10003422_pt1 | contig 17694 bp, 19 predicted proteins | sample MM_PC_MetaG_FD_121122 | JGI IMG/M metagenome (GOLD analysis project Ga0180007, IMG submission 121122) | Groundwater microbial communities from the Aspo Hard Rock Laboratory (HRL) deep subsurface site, Sweden - MM_PC_MetaG | ecosystem: Environmental > Aquatic > Deep subsurface > Groundwater... | reverse complement strand
CTACCGGCACTCCAGCCGCCCCAACGCTCCATGCCGGTGGGAACGCGGGCCGCCGCTACGCCCGCGTTCGTTCCGGCCGCCGCGCCTAGGTTGCCGACGGCGCCGCCCACCGGGGCAACATTCTTGGCCCGCAGGTCAGCAATTGCCGCCCCTAAGTTGTCGATCAACTCCTTGCCCTTCATACCCGCTGCGCGCAGTTTCGTCTCTATGTCTTTCATCCGCTGCATGGCCTCGGCGTCCAGCTCGCGCAAGGCACGCTGTATAGGCCGCGCGAAGTCTTCTATCGGGAACTTCGGGGCATCTTCCAGTGTGTCTTTCAGTTGTTGCCAATCATCAGCAACACCCGCGACCATCGCATCCCATTCCTGCGCGAATGCCTGCTTGAACGGTAAACGGCCAGCACCTTGAGTCAATGCCAAGCCGAGGTTTGCAAAGATGGCGGCGCCCGATTCGAGTAATTGCTTTTGCCAACCGCCAAGTATGCCGCCCTGCTTATAAGTGGCGATAAAAGCCTCGGCAATCTTGGTAGCGATTGTGCCGATTTCTCGCAAGATGGTCTGACCTATCGGCTTGACCAATGCCGCCATCCCACGCGCCGCAGCTTTGAGGGCAAACCACACAATACTGATGACATTGTTGACTTTATTGACAAGCCAATCGAAACCGAAGTCCAATATAGACTTGACCGCATTCCAACCACCGCCTAGCATGACAATCAATTTGCGAAATGGTATATCAACGGTTGCCATATGCTTTGCGAACCCGATCCACAACTCACCCATCGCCTCTGTCAGTGTCCGGTACGGTCCGCGCACCATGTCCGCAAGCTGGGCAATCAGCCCCCGAAAGCCTTCAGCTATTCCCTGCCAGACGATAGCCAATTGGTCCTTGACACGATCCCATACCTTGACGGAGAATTCACCGAGTTTAACGAGCTTGTTTACAAACCATTCCTTCATGCGCGCCATGCGGAAGGATAGCGTATTCTGCATCTTGAGGAAGGCTTCCATCGAGCGGCCACCGGCGGAAAACGCCAAACGTACATCCTCCTCGAACCCGGCCACATCTTGAAGAATCGCCGCAAGAGCGGTGAATCCCTGAATCCGGCCGCCTATAATACTGCGTTCCTTGACGCTCAGTTGCAGCATGTCTTTGAGAACTGCGACTACGCCTTCACGCCGTATACGCTCCAAACCTAACTCAATGTTGTACTGCCGCGCGAGCTTCAGGGCATCCTCTTGTGGGTCCAGTAGCGCCACCAACAACCCGCGTACCGCTGTAAGTGCCTCAGCCGGTTTAAGCGTGCGCGTGGCCGTGGCGATCATGGCGGCCAGCTCTTGAAAAGTGATGCCGGTGGTTGCCGCTACGCCGGCAACGCCGCCGAGACCTTCAGATAGTTGGTCGAAGGTTATCTTGCCGCGATTAACCACAAGAGCCATCACGTCAGCAACGTCAGCAGCGCGACTTGCCCCCAACTGAAAGGCGTTCAATGCCGTGGTCATCGCATCGGCCGCATTTTTGGTGGTGGTCATACCGCCAACCGCGGCGCGCACGGCAACATTGAGGGTGTTTATTGCTTTTGCGGCTGGCACACCAGCACTGAGAGTATCGTATAGCCCATCGGTCAGCGTGGCCGTTGACTGCCCAAAAGCCATCGACATATCTTCCAGCTCAGTTCGAAAACCCTTCATTAAGGGCATTGTCTGGGCGTCCAGCATCGTGCTGACTTTCGCAAGTTCGTGCTCAAAGTCGGCCCACTTCTTCACGCCCACGCCGACGGCGCCCGCTAGTCCTAAGCCGCCAATGCCCCCCAACCTTTTGAAGCCCTCCATAGCCTTGCCGATGGTGCCCGTGATAGCCCCCATCGCACTGCTGACCATGCCGCGCGCAGCGGATAAGCCTCTCCGCAATGCCCCAAAGCGGGCACCGATCGTTACGTGAGCTTGTCCGAGTTCAGTGGACACCGAAGGGTGACCTCAGTTTGATTATCCGCTCCGCGTTGCTCAGTAGTACATTGGCTTGCAACATCGTCAAGTCATATACCTGTGCAAAGGTCATACCATACAGGTGCATCAGGGAGGCTATGATTTCTCCCCAGTCGGGGCCGAACCCGCCTCCGCGCCCGCCGCCGGAGGGTTTGCGACATCCTCCGGGGTGACCAACCCGCTCACCAATAGCAACTTGTTTACAACATCCGCCAGCGCGGACAACGGTAAGCTCAAATCCGTTTCGGACAGCGCTGGATGTTTCTTGTTAAGCGAGCGAAGGAGAATCCAACGTGCCCCGGCGATAGAAGCCAAGTTGTCGAACACGTCGTCAAGCCCGAAGGCGCCGCGCAGAAGACGCAAAGACACCTGCGTCTGCGTCTCCAGCGGGTAGTGCGCCATGTTCGCATAGAAGGTCTCCAGCCGCTCATCCCGCAAGTGTTTCTCGAACTCAGCGATGTCCCCCAGCGTCAACGGAGACAACTGGTACTGGTTGCCGTTGATTGTGATGCTTACTGGCTGCCCACTCAACTGGTCTAGCGATGACTTCTCGCTCACGCTCTGGTCTCCTATTCGGCCCCCAAAAGCTCGTCAAGGTCAACGGTATTGCTTACCACGGTCGTATGCGGCTGGAGCTTGGTATAGTCGCGACGGAACTGAAACGTTTTCAAAACGTCTTCTAACTGATACATCGGCTCCGAACTGTCGTGTATGACAATGACCGCGGCATTGTCGCGAAGCCGTTCTAGGTCGATGCGGCGTCGTGCCGGGGGTTTGTGGTCGATAACGGCCAGCCCCCAGCCGGGTTTGTCGATACTCTCGGCCTCTGCCCAGTCCACCACAAAGCGCAATTGCACGGTATCCGACACGACCGGCTGTAGAGCCTGCATTGTCTGCATATCGCTTTCCAGCGAGAGCACCTTGCGCCCGCGGCAAAGGCTGGCCAGTAACGGCGTGCTGTACCAACCGGCGCCCAACTCGAGGACCGGGCCGCTAGTTGCCGCGGCACACGCCGCGAGCACCGGGACAAGTGTGGAGTAAGGGTCAACGTTCGACCGTGCATCCGGGTGCGGCGGGCAAAAGTCCCCGAGGCAGACGGTCTTAATATGATCGCACCGCACGGATGCATCACAGCGCAAGCTCAAGTTCTGTAGCAGCGCCTTAGCGCAGAAACTCACGTCTTCACCTTGGCGCCGGCCGTCCCGAGTCTCTTCCCATGTAAACCATGGGTACTCGATGGCATCGAACACACGCCGGGCAATCAGCATACAGGCCGTGCCGGCATGTGTAATGTCAAACGTGCCCGTGGGCCAGGGCTCCAACCAGTCGCCATTCTTCTGTACATTGACGATCATGTGTTTGTCTGGGCTGTGCCACCACGGCACAACACCAGAGGCAATGTCCGCGTCAAGCGCAAGCAACCGCTCCACCGTCTCATCGCAGAGGAGTACGGTGTCGTCATCGACAAACAGCAAATGCGTTTCGTCCCCTTTGAGGAACTCGTTGACGCACGAGTTGCGCGCCAAGGTCACCGGCTCGCGTTCAACTACATGGAAGCGACAGTTGCCCTTGGCGGCGACGATCTGGGCACGGCCTAATACCGAGATATGCGGCTGGCCGCGTGTGGGCATGTACACAACGGGTTTCGGCGTTGGCATTACTCACCTGTTAGACGCCCTCGGTAAAACTGAGCGATATATCCGATCCACCGTCAATAGTGGCGGTCACGGTCAGTTCGGTGATTAGAACGCTGAGCACCTTCGTGGCCGATCCGTCAAACAGTGTGGCAGTCACGGCGACCGTGGGCTTAATGGGCTCGGTCGTGCCATAGCAGACTCCATCCGCAGAACCGGTGATGGCCGACTCCAGCCCAAGTACAAACTCTTCCTTGCCACCGCTATCTGCGTTTGTCACCTCGACGGTACGGTTGCCTTCCGTGTAGGTGAAGCTCTTGGCGTGGAACAGAATCGAGCCCAGTGCCACCGTGAGTGTCTTGGCTGCATAAGCACCGCTGGCCATGGTCTATACCTCCGGCGGCTAACCCGCCTCACGAATCCAAAAGAAATAGTCTTGCGTGAACATCGAGCGCTTGTCCGTCTCGCCGGGGTTGGCGGGCAACGGCCCCGTGGCCACGTCCGGCCGCATACTGACCGTGCTGTACTCGTTTCCGGTAAACGTCAAGGTTGCCCAGTCGAACCGATTGCGCAGCTTGCTGGCAATCGCCTCTGCGGCGCCGCCATCGGGATCGTCGGCGGTGAAGATCGTGAACTGGAACCGGCCCGTTTCGTTATTCAACCCCTGAGCCCAGTCGGGCGCGGAGCTTATCCGCTGGAACACGATAAAAGGCCAGGCCGTATTCTCAGGTACACTGCCGGTGTAATACAGCCGGCCGGACACGGCCGCATAGACCGAGCCTGCTCCTTGATCGCCAGCAAACCAGGCATAGATTGCATCCGGGATTTTCTCGAGCGCTACGGCCATTAGGGTAGTATCCCTTTCAACGTCTCTTGCAACGGCTGTTTTACGCGATCCAAGACGGGCCGCAGAAACGGGCGCGCCAGCATGTTGGGCGTGCCCATTTCCAGATAGAACGCATACGGAGCGGCCCCGGTAGCGCCGACGTACACTACGTCCTCTGCGTCCAGGTCACTGGCGTCCATCTCGATAGAAGCGCGGAGATGCCCATATTGAACGGCCGGCGGCTGTTTCGGCCGTGAGCGCGTTCGCATGGGGCCTTTCTTCGTGCCGGGCGGTGTCTCCGTCATGGACGTTTTCACGTCCCGGACCATTTGCATGCCAGTGGCGCGCAGCACGGTATGAACCCGCCGCCGGGTCAGCTCGGTCAGTTCCTTGCCCTTCCATTTACTGATCGTCGCCACGGCTCAATCCTCAATCGCCCGCGAGAGCAGGAACTTGTCCACCTCGCCCATGCCAGCCTGATCCATCGCGCCCACAATCTGATAGACCGTACTGTTCTCATGTACACGGTCACGAGCGAGAATGTCTTGACCGGCCGCCGTGTACATCTTGTAGGCCGCCTGCGGAGTGACCTTGCCGTACTGTTCCAGCTCACGTACACTTAGCGGCTGGATGGCAACCGCAATACCCACAAGGCTATTCGCCCACGTGTCCGTGCCGGCCGCACTCCGCCCGCTCGCCGCATGCGTAACGCGCTTCGTAGTGACTGTACTGAGAAACAAGTCATCCCATTGTGTGGTCATAACATCACGATCGTCTCTTCGGCGCCCCCGCTCTCGGCACTCACCTGGGCGTGGTAATAGGCACGCAGGCTTTGCAGCGCCGCAACCGTCGCGGATTGCGTGATGCCTAGATCGCCCAGGCGCCGATCGGTCAGCGCATCCCAGGACACGCCATTGAGCTTGTTATAGATCGCCAGGTCGATGGCATCTACAATGTCCTGTGCCGCAGTTGCCACAACTACACCTCGATGTACCGTAGCCACCCACTTAGCAGGCCGGGTGTGTGGTCGCCAAGGGTAACGTTGAGCGCCTCGGCCGCCTCAGTTTGTAGCCAGCCGGCCTCGTTGAATGGCAGGTTGATGATGCTGCCGACTGCCAATTCGATTGTGCCGGTCAGTGCCGTCGTCGCGCTCTTGAACACGGCGTCCATTGCCGCGCCGCTGCAAATAAGCCAGCCGGCCAGCACGATGATCTTTGCGCCCGCGACGGCCGCGACAAGCTGGCGTGTGCCATTGAAGGCCGCATCAACGGTAACATTCTTGACTTCGCCAAGCCACGCCTCAGTAATCTTGCCAGGAGTGTACATAGCTATGCTTCCACGTATCGCAGCCAACCGGAGAGATGACCACTGGTATCGTTGCCAAGTGTGACGTTTAGTGCCTCACCGGCCGCAGTCACAAGCCAGCCGGCTGGATTGAACTCCAGTCCAATCTGTTCCGCGTTGGCAATCTGGATCGTGCCAGACAGCGCGGTCGTGCCGCTCTTGAATACCGCGTCCATTGTGCCGGCCACAAGGCCGGAACATATGATCGAAGCGGCAACGACCACAAGTCTTTTCCCGGCAACGGCCGCGATCAACACGCGGGTAGCGTTGTAACGAGCGCTTACCGTGGTGTGTTTAATCTCACCAAGCCAAGCCTCACCACGCTTGCCGGGCGTGTACATACGGCCATCCCTTACGTGCCGGGGCAGTGAATGAAGAACTTGTCGTCACTCGCAATGACCTGACTCTTCCGGCGCGCGATGAACATCGTCACAATATCGCGCCGCGGATCGCCGGCAACCTGCTCAACGCCAGTCGGGATGATGACCCGCTCCAAGAACTCGCGCTTGGGATCGCCGATATACCAGTCAGCCGCATCGATTGCGTCCAGGTAGACGGAGGGCACGATCGTGATTCCACCAAGGCCCATCGCCTGCATGACAGCGTTGGCACTTACCGAGATGTTCGCGGCCGTGTCGGTGCTCTTGCGGAGTTCCGTCGCGTTCACAATCTGCGCGGCCGTCGGCAGCAAGGCCAGCGGAACGAGCAGCGTGGTCGGCGCAACCGTGATCGGGTCGCCGTTCTCGTCCACCATGTCAGCGAACAATAACCAGGCTTCCTGGATGTCCGTCCAGTCGGTCAAGTCCTTTGTGCCGCTCTTGGTGACGGACTTGTTGTACCAAGCCGCACCGGCCGCGGCCGTCCGATAGAGGTCGGTCTGCGTACCTTTGCCCCCGACCTTCGGGTAAAAGCACTTGTAGCCGGCCTGATCGGTGATTGAGTAAATGCCGTGCTTCTCACGGTCTTCAGCGATCTTGTTGCCGTTGGCTTGTGCGCGTGAAGTGACTTGCCCGGTCTGATCGAACTTGACCGCCTCGAAAGTAAGCGGAATCGCAAAGCCACGCTTGTTGGGCTCGGGCGGCTCAACCGCCCGATCCGACATCGTGGACAACGGATACTCTTCGCCCTCGGGTACATCCGCAGGGCCGTCGCCGGCGGTGAAGCCGACAATGGTTTCCGTCCGCTGGTCAGAGGGGTAACTGGTCACCAGCTTGCTGAGTTGGCTGGGGTAGCTATTGTACCCTTCCAATACGCGGTTGATTAGAACGTGGCCGGTTACATCCGAAAACGCGCCGGCGCGCACCTGCTCCACAAGCGGCGAGGCGCCCAGGCCGCCGCTGCGAATAATGGCAGGAACATCGTCAACATCACCGATGAACCCTTCCCACATTCGCCGGAGGCTGAAGCGCTGCCAAGGCAAGTCGCCACTTGTGAGCCCTTCAACCAGGCGCTCCGCCATCACCTGCGGCCCGTAGTTCTCAACGTGCTCCCGTAGTCTTGAAATCATTGTTCTTGCTCCTAGCTGTCGAGTCTTCAGGCCAAACAAGAGGAGGCGTGACAGCCATCTCTGGCCACCACGCCTCCGCATAGGCTGGTGAAGCGGCACCCCGCCGGCGGGAGCTACCCGCCAAGGTGCCTATGTTGTTTGGCCTACTTCACTAAGTCTCCAAACCCGGTGTAATCAAGTAGCGCACAATCACGATCGCCTTGCCAGTGCCTGTCGCTCCGCCATCCGACACAATGTCAAATGTATCGTCGTGGGCCAGTAAATGTTTCGCGCTGTCCGCACCAACAAGTGTTGCACTCGATACAGCACCCGCAGCGCCAGCAGTCGCAAGCGTCAATGTGATGTCAGATGAGCTGCTTTGCAATGTAGTTGCGCCATTCTTGAAAGTCAGAACCGCGTTGGCTGTCCCGGGCGGAACCACCAAGATACCACGCGCATCAATGAGCGACACGTTCTGCTTGAATGTCCAGTCTGTGACAACGTTGCCAGCAGCGGCCAGAACGGTTTCGTCAGCGAAGAATGACACCTCCTTGACCCGCCCCATCAAACCGCCTTCGCTATCATACGGCGAGAAGAGCACACACTCGACAGTCGTTGTCGCGGCCGTGTAGCGCTTGACGCAGTAACCGATCGCGTCAGCCGGGTCGGTCACAATCTGAAGTGTCTGAGATTCCAGCGTGTCGCCAGAGGCCTTCTCAAAACCCAGCAGTGTGCCGACCACCGGCGTGCCGCTGGTCATCGGCATCGAGAACACGCACCCGCTCTCGACGATCATGGTCGAGTCGTTCGCCTCCCTGCCGGTACGCTTCTCCGCCGCAACGCCGACAAAGTACGGGATCGCGTTTCGCCGCGTAATCTCTTCGCTGGTGTCCCACGTGAAGTCCGCCATCGGCTTGACGTACTCGACGCTTGTGTCATAGAACAGCAAGTCGCCGATCTCGAAGTCGATGTCCGCGTCGCAACGCCATTCAACTGTGTTGGCCGGTCGGCGTATGTGTCTGCCTGCCATGTTTGCTACTCCTGTTGACCCCAGTCACTACGGAGGCGCCGGGGTCAGGTTGGTGAAAGTATGTCCGAGGGTACCTACGGGCGGTCCCTACCAGACTTCGTTTTTGACCGGGCCGGCCCAACACTCCAGCAAGTCTCTTTTGGCGTGCTGGGCATCCGGCTTCGCTTTCAAGTCCGGCGGCCGGCTCAGTGGGCGGCTGCTCTTGACGTTGGTGGCCTCCAGCAACGCTCGCATCGCCTTGGCGTCTGCACACTGCTCAAGCGCCCGCATAAGCGGCTCGGCACACTCGGAGACGCGCGCCTCGCGCAACACCATTTGCACGGTCTCACACTGGCGTGCATCATCCAGTTCCTTTTTGAGCGAATCGATCTGTTCCTGCAACTTCTGTTCACCTTCGCCCTTGTTGTCGCCTTCGCCACCGGCGTCCTTTTTGAGCCGCTCAGTGAGTTCCTCTTGCAGGGTGGTGACAAGCTCGCCGCAGTGCTCTTTCAGGTCATCGACCGTGATTGCATCCCAGTCCATTTCTGTATTCTCCGATTCCGTGGTAACGTCCTCAAAAAGCCCCTTCAGCGTGGCCGGCTCACTGACCAGATCGACGCTATGCGCCTTGCGAATGTTTACCACCTCGCGGCCGTGCATAACGCCTTCGCCATCGATTGACAAGCCAAACGCCGCCGGATCGCGTTCGCTGATCTGGACGAGTGGCCAGTGATTCTCATTGACAACGTGTAGGCTATCCGCCCGAACCTTGCCGTCGCCGGCGAGGTGTACGCCCTCCAGCCGGCCCAAGTAATCCCGCACGTCTCGCGGCTCGGTACGCCCGTTTGACCGCCTGCGGTGATTGACGTAGACCCGCGCCCCCTCGAATACGCGAACCGCGTCCTCAAGCGCACGCTTGCTGTAGGTCCGGCCGTTGGCCGACTGTGGCCCGAGAATGGCTACATCGTGGACGGTTTTCTTCTCAATGTCTATCCGGCCGGCCAGCCCGGTGTCAACAATCTCGGTAAACTGCATCACCTGCTCCTGTGTCTCTGCCGGTTTTTCCATGGCGTCCATCAACCGGCCGGCAGCATCGAACACGGCCTTCGCGTTCTGTTGCGACGCCCGGCTGCGAATCGCCGCAAGGGCCGCTCGATACACGACGAACTTGCCATTGCGCGCCTTGCCAAGCGGATACTTATAGTGAGCTTTGGTATCCGGCGGCGCGCTGGGCTCCAGGCCCAGGAAGGCACGGCTGTAGTTGGCCCAGTTGGGCGGGTCACCAAGCAAGCGGCTGCTGTCGGTGGACGTGAATGACCAGCTTCCGGATTCATTTACATCTCCCGCTTTGATGCGTGCCCTAGCAAAAGACGCGGCCTTTCGATTCGCTGTCACCGGCATGGCGTTTCCTAACGTGTTCCAGCGCAAAGACTGTACCCGCGGGGAGTAGGCTGTCAATAGCTATTCCAGAAATGTTCATTGGTCAGTACGTGACGCCCCGCTCATATTCTACAGCGGGAATGGCTGTCACCAGCTCGCCGCCCAGCATATCCGCCGCCTGTCGGGCGGCTAGTGCGTCCGGGTCCGGCGCGTACCGGACAGGGCGCGACGCCATCCAGGTACGCAGAAGTGCCTCTAGCCTGGGGTCGGCGGATGCCCACTCGCCGGCAAACACAGTAGCTTCCACACCGCCAGCCTCTTGGCCGAGACGGATTGTGTAACCCTCTTCCGTTGTCATGGCGTTCTCGCAACCTGCAACACAAACTTGAAATAGTCAGGGTCTTCAAGCGCGAACCGCGCAGCGTCCTTGTACATCCGCTCCATGCCCATCGATACCAGTTCGGTAGCCTCGTGCTCGTAAATCGTCCCGCAGTACGGGTCGAAAAACTTGTCCGGCTTGGCCATCTCAGCTGCGTTATAGCCCTGGCCTGGGCGGATAGCGCTTAGCCGTTTGGCAGTATCACCTTCAGTTCGGCGAGCCAGAAACTCTTTCGCAAGCTGCCGCCGTTTGGGGCTCATCTCTTCAATCGCATGTCCCATCTCGTGGATGATTTTGGAGGTATCATCGGCCCGGCTTACCCAGATTTCACCTTTGCGATGATACGCCCGTACTCTCTTGCCGGCCTTCGTATGTGACATGCCGTGCGTGGCGATGCGTGACGTTTGGCCGGCTTTCAATCCTTCACCTTGGATGACGTGTTGTTCCATCCACGTTGCTGCGTCATCGACCTTAGTTTGCATCTCGCGTTGCCAAGCGGCCGTGCGGGCCTTGCTACGGGCGGCTTTGCCAAAGTCCTTCTCAAAATCCATGCGGCTATCGATTTTCATGCGGGCCTTCGGCGATAGACGCGTCATGTTGTTAAACTTTGCCTGAGTACTTTTCTCCAGGCGCCGTATGGCGCTCCCTCGTCTCACTTGCCGTCGCGCGAACCGGTTCATTTCGCTTTCAATCTTCGCCAGACGGCTCCGAAACACCTTATCATGTGTGGTAAGCCAAGTCTTCCCACGCTGCTTTAACAAAGCCGGATCAGCACCTGTCAACGCACGGTTGAACTTTGCGATCTCCCCCTTAAGCGTACTTGCCTTGCTAAGTTGATTTGCCTGCATCTTTAGCTCGGCTTTCGACGGTGTAAGCCGCCGCAATCTTTCAAGCCGCTTGTAATCCGTGGATTCGACAACTTGCTTTTGAATCGCGGCGTGAATCTTCTCCGCTTGTTGCGCCGGCGTAGCTTGTATCGTCACCTTTGGCTTCGGGCGTGGCTTTGCAATGCGAGATGCAACCTTCGGGGTTGGCACGGGCTTGGTGATGACCTTGCCGCCCATGCTCGGCTGGAACACTTCCACCTTTATGCCACCCCGCATGCGTTGCCCGGCCAGCCGTTCCAGGTAGCCGCTCTCCGTCTTGCAGATATTCAGGTACCGCTTCCGCCAACCGAGCTTTGCGCCTCGCACACGAAGCTCCGCCCCGACGTTCATGTCGATCAGCCGCCTACCTGCCGCCTCCAGTTGCGGCGCATTTAGCCCTGTAACTTGCGCTACCTGCCATGCCTCACGCTTGACCGCGCCCTCGGCAGTTTTCGTGTACCGTGCCTTTTGAACGTAGCGCATGCGGGCTTGCTCGCGTGCGGCGGGTGGCAAGTTCTCCAGTGCGTGTTCCATATGCCCGGACACCTTCGGCCCGAGCATCTCCAGTCCCGGCTCACTGGCGAACGGATGCGCCCGTGCTGCAACGTACCGGGCTTCCCCAGAGCGCAAACCTTGTTGAGCCAAGTCTGCAGCGCGGCCGGCCACCTTCGGGATCGCCACCTCGCGCGCTTTGATTCCGGCATCGGCTAGCCGCTCCAGATCGTCCAGTGTGGTGATATTCCGCCCCACTGTGAAGCGATCAATCGGCACACCCCGCTTGTACATCTCAAACCGGCCCCGCCCGAGAATAGCCTGCTGAGTTGCCTCCGCCTGTTTTGATAACCAGGCCGAATAGGTCATGCCTTGTGATGGCCCACCGGTCATTTGGCGCGCTACCTTGTCCGGCACTTCCTTGCGGCTAATACCCAACTCGCGGAGGCTCTTTACCGTCGGAACATAGGTGCATCGACAGCGGAAGTGTTGCGGTACGCGCGGCCGCGACTCGTATGAGTCCTGCCCCTTTTGCCGGTCAAACCAATACGAACGCCCATCCGCCGCCGCACAGACCAGGCACGTATGATCGTCCAGGCTGGCCATATACTGGACACCGTTGAGCACGTCCTGATTGTCCTGAATGAGCGTGTCCGTCGCCTTGGCGTTCACCTCCTGTATCACTGTGCGCGCGAAGGTTTCATAGTGCCGCTCTGTTCCCAGCGCGTCCCGCACGTCGGACATAATCTCGCGGGGTAGCCGACCTTTGCTGAAGCCCTCTGTAGTTATCTCCCCCAGCCGGCGACGGGCTGGGGCATCCAGGTCATACCGCTGGAACACGCTACGCTTGTCCCGCATTAGGCCATCGACGATCCCCTCAGCGCGCTCACGTGTCATGGGCGCATGCACGCCAGCCCGCTGTAACAGCGGGCTCGCCGTGATGATTCGCTCCAAGATACCTAGTGGGGCCAAGCCTTCCGTCAGCAGCCCCCCACTTGCCTTCGCCAACACGCCACCGATGGCACGCCTAGCCACTAGCACAATCTCGATAAAGTACATCCGCAACCGCGAGCGCCCCGCCGCCATCGCCTGCCGCACAAGCTGCGCTAGCTCCTCCCGGCCCGGTACGCGGTTATCATCCGTCTGAGCATCCCACGCCGCGAGCACGGATTCGGTGAACGCCTCCAGTGCATCGCGCTCGAGATAGGCTATATTGTGGGCGTGCTTAAGCGTTGCATCGGCCACCCGGTCGTTAATCGTTCGCGTCGGCACTGTTCACCTACCGACACAGCTCACGCTCAATAGCCTGAAACATTCCGTCGATGAAACAGCCATTACGCCTCCTCGCCACCTTGGGCCATCCGCTCGCGTTCAATCTCCGGATCGATCCCTTCCTGTTCCTGCCAAGTCTCCCGACTGATAACCCCATGATCGTGCCGGATGGCCTGTGCCTGTGTCTGCTTCAACTCATCGCGCATGACCAGGTTCGGGAACTTCACCTTCGTCGCCTGCGGCGAACCATACCACCAGTCCACGAACTGCTGTACATCGTCGCCGAAGAACTCCTGCCATGAGCGCATGGCAATGATGCCCGGATTCTCCGCAATGAGCGTAGAGCTGAAGTTCGCGTTGCTGGCGTCTGCCGTTACCCAGTATTCGGGCATACTGAAGAATGCAGCGATCAGCAGCCGCATGGCACGGCCATCGTCGGCAGCCGAACCGGCATCGATCTTAGCCGCCGGGAACTCGTATTCAATGTCTCCGGTCGCATCAATAACTGTTCCAGGCAGCCACTTGTCGGTGTACTTTTGAGCGACGCCCGACTTGCGCGTCAGTGTGCCTGTCTTCACCGCGTCCGCAAATGAGCTGAGTTGGGCAGGCGTAGTGTTGGTGTGCTTGCGCATCGCGACGATTGCCGACCGAAGTTGATTCAATCGCCCCCGCGTTTGAACCCAGATTTGGTATTGTTCGATCAGCGGGATGGCGTCATAAATCATGGGCCAGCCCCGGATGGCCGTTGTGTCGCTGAATGGATCGCGGAACACGAACACGTCACCTGCGTCCACGTACTCCTCGTTAATCCAGTAGCCGAGGACGGTTTCCACGTCCTCGGGATCGAAGGCCACGCCTTGCCATAGCCCACCTTTAATGTTGTCGATTTGGCCGGTTGGGGTGTAGAGGTGTTCCGGTTGCACGAAGCGTACGGTTGTGCCGTCTCCATTGCCAAAACGCCGCAGGTAGGCTTCGCCTTCCCTGACAAGCCTGCGCACAATCTCCCGCCGGCGCTTCGGCCAACGCAGGGCACGGCTGTCCTTATGCCAGCGAATCGCCTGTGCGGCGTCTTCAAAGTGAACGGCAAACCCGGCGCCAACTGTAAAGTTCACAATCTGGGTACACACGTTCCGGGCATGTGCGTTTACCCGGACGAACTCGCGGGATTCGTCGCGAGCCCGTTGCAATCCAGCCAGGCGAGCATTGGGCGCTAGCGTTGAGCTGAGGCCGTCACTGAATCCGTACATAAGCCGATCAACATCGACGTAGCGATTCGCGATGTCGTTGTAGTTGTTAAACAGGCTCTCCTGTAGGCTGGCCGCCTCGCGACGCATTTGCAACTCGGCCCGCTTGGCGCCATACCAGGCACGGACAATTCCGAGCATCGGTCTTACCTCCTCCAGCTAAGGGCGTCCCGCCAGTGCAACAAGCGTAGCGTATCCGTAAGCTCCGGGTGCCGAAAGGCGTACACCAGGAACGCGATGCCAACGTACAGAACGATCAGCAGGAACAACAAGCTAAGCGCCGTCGCCAGGTTTCGCTGTAAGTGTGACATTATGCACCTGCCAACTCCCGCCACTGACTCATAACCCACCAGGCCGCCATTGCCAAGCTGTCGGCATGATCAGGTGAAGGCATGCCCGTTCGCTTGGCGAAGTCGGTTTTGCTCTCCAGCTCGATTCTACGATCGGCGCGTATAAAATGTTTACGCGCGGCGAGTTGCATGTCCATCTCGGATTCCGCAAGTTGCAACTCGAACAAGCCGTTCTCAAACCCCTCGCGGAGCGCCCACCACGCTTCGGCGTTGCGATTCACGAACCGTGCCGGCTCAAGCGCTTTCTCACCACCGTTGAATGCGACCACCGGCAGGCCGCGGTCGCGGAGAATGTCCGTCACGCCACCCCCGACGCCGGGATCGTCCACCACAATGGCATCGGCCTGCATGTCCGCGTACGCCACCGCGATCATCTCCGCCGTGCGGGTAGTGCTCTGTCGCGACCACACCTGTTGCCTCTCGATGCGCTGGCCCGCAAGGCGTGTCAGCACGGTGAAGTTCTCGCCATAGCGGGCAACGTCAACGCCAAGCGCTACAGGGCGTAGCGTAGCCGCCTTTACGTTACGGGCCGCCCTGAGCCAGTCGAGTGGCACAATGCCCCGGCTGCCGCCACCGGAGGGGAACAGGCCATCGATACGCGAGCCGATCATGTCCGGTTGATTGCTGTACCGATGCTCGAAGCTCTCAATCCACTCGGCAGTTACGGAGCCCGGAATCAACTCGCGGCCGGCGCGCACGTTCGGATGTTCGCGCGCGCCGATCGTTAAGCTGCTCGCTTTGGGGTCACCAAACGTACGGAAGAACCGGCCGACCGATACAATCGGGTTGCCGAACATCACCAGCTTCTGATCCCCTCCGGTCATACACGAATCGATAACCGCCCACAGGTGCTCAGGGAAGGCATTGGCTTCGTCGATCAGGAAGCGTAGCCGGGGGGCGTGCCAGCCCTGGAAGCGCTGCGGTTCGTTGGTACTGAAGCCGTAAGCTACCCAGTCCGGGCCGAGTTTAACTTCACGCTGTAGCGGCGAGCCCAGGCTACGTAGTAACGGCGAACGCAGCCAGAGAGTGTTCACTTCACGCCAGAGCAGCTCCTCAACTTGGCGGTTCGTCGGGGCCGAGGTGACGACCACAGTGCCCGGTCCACCCGTCACGAGCCACCAACAGATTGTCACGCTCCCCAGCAGCGTCTTGCCGACGCCGTGTCCGGTCTTGACAGCAACTATCGGCGTGGCGGATTCGATCAGGCGCGCCGCCTGCCGCTGGCCACGCCAGAAGTGTACACCAAGCTGTTCACGCGCGAATCGGGTCAAGCCACCCGGCTGGTGATAGGACTGCTGGGCAACGTACGGCCGCAACGCCTCATGCAGTACGGCCAGTGAATCGCCCGGCATGAATGAGCTGCGCCGCGCCATTGCCGTTGCCGTTGGTGCCATTGTTGCCACCGCCTGTAAGCATATGCTCAAGCTCGGTATTGAAGCGCAGGAGCGATTCCCCTTCCAAGTGCTGGGCTACCAGCCGGGCCACTAACAGGGCGAAGTCGATATTACCAACGCCTTCGGTGCCACTGACCGGCCCTTCGGTACGCTGGTTTTCTTCTACCAAATACCCAACGCGCCCTATCGCCCTGTTACGCTTGTCGGCGTGAATCAAGGCCAAGCCGATCGTCATCGTCTCCGGGTTAAGCCCCAAGCCTTCAGCGAGCTTTGTAGACCAACGGAACGCGGAACACTTCTTCGCATTCACCTTTGCGGAGAGCTTGCCGTAGCTTGGTTTGCGCGGTCGGCCGGGACCAGCAGGAGCACCGGGAGCGAAGGCACGCGGGTTGCCCCGGACGAAGCGACCGCGTACGTCACGCTCGCTTCCGGGCTCTCCGGCTTTTGTTGGCGTTTTCTCGGCGGGCACATCAGCCATAACATTCTCCGATCTTTTCCGAGCTGATTATGACGCCTTAAGTGCGTCTCCGCAAGAGTTTATTCGCCTAGTCTTTAAAGCCGTCCCACACGCGCGCCAACAATTCATCATGCTGAAGCTTGCGGATTGCTTTGATTTGAATCTGTCGGATACGTTCTGGCAACTTATCTTCGCTTCTCTGAAGGACACAATGCCCGCGCCCGCGGTTTGGCGAACACTGTCGGGGCTGCGGACGATCCGCAGCGAAAGCCGACGAGACGGGCGCGGGCTGTGAGGGCTCATTTGGTTTGCTCCATCCGTCTATCGCTGAACAATCCCCAGTCTCGCGCATGCGGCTTGATCCACACCGATTCCGTCCGCGGCTGCATCCGCAACGCGGACCTCTTACCCTGGATCCCGGTCGCTCGCGTCCGCCCGGCCGCGTGGCAGACCGTCTGCCAATCCCGCCGCTCCCACCCGGCCGTTACCAGCCGAGCGTACAGCGGCTTGGCGTAGCCCGAGATGACTACCTGCCCTTTCAGCCCGAGCAACGCCGCGATCAGTTCGTCGTGGTCCTGGTCACTCAACTCGTGCGCGTACCTGTGAGCTTTGCGTGTTGAATGCAGATATGTCGGATCGCAATAGAACAGCGTCTTCGGCGTGTCATAGCGCTTCAGAATCACGCGCCAGTCCGCGCATTCGATCTGAACCTCCAGCAGGCGCTCGACAACCTCCGGCAGTCGCGCCACTGTCGATTGCCACGCGGCAGTCGTCTTGTGTTTGCTGCCATGACGCGGCTTGATCATCGAACCCCACCCCTTACCAAACATTCCACCGAACGATTGCCGGGCCACGACAAACCAGCGCCGCGCCCGCTCAACCGGATCGTCGCACGACTCCCAGGTCGCCCGGCAGTCGTCGTATTCCGCCCGCGCATAGGGCGTCAGTTCCACCAACCGCCGAAAGCGCTGGAATTGCTCCGGATCGCGCAGCAGCCGGAAGAAGTCGACCAACCCCTGATCGATATCGTTGTAGACCTCCACCAGCGCCGGCCGCTTGGCGATCAGCAGGCTGGCCCCGCCGCCGAACGGCTCGACATAGATCCGGTGTGGAATCGCCTCCAGAATGGGCAGCAGCTTGGCGCGCATCTTCCCTTTGCCGCCGAACCAGTGAATCGGCGAGCACAACCGAACCCCATTTCCGTTCTGCTTATTCATCACAGGCAGTTCGGTCCGTTGGTCCGGCGAGCTTCCCAAAGCGGCTTCTCCGCCAGGTACCGATAGCCGTGCTCGTATCCAGTCCCGGCATTGCCGCAGCGTGCGCGATTCGTCGGCCGCCGCGGGCCTGGTCTCCGGCATACATCACCACCGGTTTAGCTTCTTGATGCGCGCTTGCAGTTCGTTCGCCAACTCGGCCCCAAGCCATCTGCGACTGTCGCGGACTAACCAGTACGTCGCCTTGGCTGCATGACCCGGCAAGTCGGGTATGCGTCGGGCAAGGTCGCGCGCTAGCTCATCGCCAAGCAACTCGCGACTGTCGCGGACTAACCAGCACGTCGCCCAGGCCGCATCACCGG
>Ga0180007_10003421_pt1 | contig 17696 bp, 14 predicted proteins | sample MM_PC_MetaG_FD_121122 | JGI IMG/M metagenome (GOLD analysis project Ga0180007, IMG submission 121122) | Groundwater microbial communities from the Aspo Hard Rock Laboratory (HRL) deep subsurface site, Sweden - MM_PC_MetaG | ecosystem: Environmental > Aquatic > Deep subsurface > Groundwater... | reverse complement strand
CCATACCAAAATCCTTCGTGCTTATACAATGCCAATTCCTTTTTTGGAATTAATCTCATTATGGCATCTTCAATCATATCCCCTGGCTTTAAAAAGTCAAACATCTCTTTATTAAAAACCATAAAACCACCATTTGCGTAATCATAAAGGGTTGGTTTTTGGCCAAATTTTGTTACCAGATTATTTTCATTAGTATTTATTAATCCCCATCTTGAGGTAGGGTGAAATCCAGTTACAGTTGCGATCCTACCGCTTTTTTTATGGAATTCAACTAAATCTTTGATATTGATGTCTGCCAATCCATCCCCATAAGTGACCATAAACAAATTTTCTTTGATATATCTTTTTAGCTTTAAAACCCTTTCTCCGTGAGGTGTTTCCAATCCAGTATCTGAGAAGATCATATTAAAATCATCTTTTTCGAAATCGTCATTATGAGAAATGTCTGAAATTCTATCATTTTTTGTGTTAAGAGCAAAATCAGAAGTATAATATTTTTGTTTAAGAAAATAATCTTTTATATAGTTTCCTTTATACCCTAAAGCAATGACGAAATCTCTATAGCCATAGTGGGCATAGATTTTCATAATATGCCACAAAATCGGCCTTCCTCCAATTTCTACCATTGGTTTTGGCTTAAATTCCGTTTCTTCTTTTAGGCGGGTACCCATCCCCCCGCAGAGAATAATAACTTTAGGATTTGGGCTAATATCATCCATATTGGTTAAGTTTTAGTATGATTTTTAAGAAATTATGTGATATTATCCTACCCTTTTATTGAATTTCAGTCAAATTTTTGGTAAGTTAAATTATTATGAAAGTGAGCATTATAATTCCTACTTACAATAGGGCAAAATTTATTGGGGGAGCCATCCAAAGTGTTTTAGGCCAGACATATCAAGATTTTGAAGTTATTATTATTGATGATGGCTCTACTGATAACACCAAGGAAGCAGTTAGAAGATTTAAAGATTCAAGGATTAGTTATCTGGTCCAGAAAGAAAATAGGGGAACTTCCATGGTAAAAAACATTGGCATCAGAGAAGCTAAAGGCAAATACATTGCTTTTTTAGATGATGACGATAAGTGGCTGCCTGAAAAATTAGAGATGCAAGTAAGCAAATTAGAAAAATCTTCCACCGATACGGGGTTTATTTACTGTGGATACAAAATGTTAAATAAGGAAGGAAAAATTTTGAGGAAAATTCAACCAAAATTTAAGGGTGAAATTTATCAGAATTTATTGAGAAGAAATTTCATAGCTCTTCCAACCATTTTAGTCAAAAAAGAAATTTTTCAGAAAACAGAATTATTCGATGAGGAATTAAAGTTTGGAGAAGACTGGGATTTATTTTTAAGGATGGCGAAACTCTATAAATCTGATTTTGTAAATGATTATTTGGTTGATTGTTATATTTATGGCAAACGACTTACTACAGAGAGCTTAAAAGACTCGTCAATTAGAATTTATAGCTTAAATAAGATAATTAAAAAAAATATTGAAGAATATAGAGAAAGGCCGCAAATATACAGCTGTATCCTTAGCTCGCTTGGCAATATTTATTGCCAAGGAGGAAAGTTAAGCCGAGGAAGGAATTGCTTTAAAGAATCTATAAAAATTTCGCCCTTTAATATTAAGAGTTATATTTATTTAATTCTATCTTTATTTGGGTCAGGTATTTATTGCAAGGTTTTCAAGATTGGCTTGGGGCTAGATAACAAAATGTTTATTAACCGAAGTTATTGAAAACCCAATTCAATATGATTAAAACGGCTAAAATTGAAGAATTCTTTAATAAAAATAATTTACAAAAAATCTTAATTTCCAATTTGATTTTTATTTTTGTTATATTATTTTTCTTACTTTCTTTTAAATCGGTAGAAAAAAAAGATGCTCTTACTTATATTATTCAACCTATAACCAATCTTAAAATATTACCAACAACTTCCCTTTATCTCAGTTCTGCCTCTAATGAAATTTCTATTGTTGCTTGTGTGGGAGAATACGAACCAGCTAGTTTTGTTATTTCTGCCCTTAAAGACATCTCTAATCTTCAAATAAAAATAACTGATCTTAGAAGTAAAAAAAAGATTATTCCTTCTAAAAATATTGATATTTCTGTAGTTAAAACTTGGTATCAGTCTGGATCAGACACAATTGCCAATGAGCATAAAGCGGTTCTTGTTCCAGAACTTCTTTTAAAGGATGAATCTTTAGTTAAAGTAGATTCTCAAAATAGAGAAAATTTTATAAAAATCAAAGAAGATGGCAAAGAGACTTATGTATCCATAAGCAAGAAAAATAACGAAGGATTAGAAAGCTTTACAAGAGACAGATTAACGCCAAATAATTGGGGGCGGCCCCATGCGGCTTTAATGAAAATTCCTATAAAAGATACAAAAATCCTCCAGCCGATAGATATTCAGAAAGGAACCAATAAACAGATATGGATTACTATACATGTTCCTCAAGATTCATCTCCTGGAATTTATGAAGGAGACATTGAATTCCAAGGAGCTAATGTCCACATAGACAAGATTAAATTTAACCTCAGGGTTTTGCCATTTGAGCTAGAATCTCCTTCGCTTCGCTATTCCATTTATTATATGGGGAAATTATCTCCAGATGGTGAATGGTACATTAGTAGTGAAATCAAAAGCGAGGAACAGTTTCTTGCCGAAATGAAAGATCTCAAAGCCCATGGAGTTTCCTATCCTACCCTTGAGCAGCCTATGTGGGATATTCATCTTTTAGAGCGCGCAGTGAAACTTCGGGCAGAAGCAGGTTTATCAAAAGATGTTATCTATTTTATTGATGATTATTGGGGGAGCATAAGTCGTCCTCTTTCTTCTCTAAAATCCGACCTTACTTTCGAAGAGCTTAGTCCACTTCTTGATATCCTTTATCCTTATTTTACAAAACCTGGCATTACTAACGAGGAGCTGGAGCCGTTGAGAGAGAAAGTGAGAAAGCAAATAAAGTTTTTTGAAGGAAAAGGATATAATGAAATTTATAGCATATACTCTATAGATGAGGCGACAGGAGAAAATTTATTAAATGAAAGGTCGGCTTTTAAAGCAGTCCGCGAAGCAGGAGGCAAAGTGTTTGGTTCCGGTTCCATATATGGGCGTAATTTTGAGATAGTAGGTGATTTGCAGGATTTACTTAATTGCGCAAGTACCCCATCAAAGGAGGAAGCCGAAAAATGGCATAGCGCAGATCATAAGATATTCAGCTATGGCAATCCTCAAGTTGGGTATGAGGATCCGGAAGTTTATAGGAGAAACTATGGGCTTTTACTCTGGCAGAATGATTATGATGGAGCTATGAATTTTGCTTATCAGGTTGGGTATAACAATATCTGGAATGATTTTGATGACGTTGAAATCAGAGACCTTAATTTTACCTACCCAACGGTAGACGGAGTAATTGGGACTATTGCCTGGGAAGGTTTTAGGGAAGGAGTGGATGATATAAGATATCTTTCTACATTAGTTAAAGCAATTGAGAATGCGAAGAAATCAGAAAGTAGAGAGATAAAAGAAGAAGTTCTTTTATCTGAAAAATGGCTTGAAGAACTTAAGGAAACTAATCTAGAGATGAGCAATTTAGATCTTATCCGTTCAGAATTGATTACTTATATTCTTAAGCTAACCAGTAAAGATATATAAATAGAGTAATTAGCAAGCCAAGCTGTTGAGGTCAGCCAAACTATGGTTAAAGCCATTGAAATTAAAAAATTAAAAACTTTGATTTTAGGAGTTGGTTTTAGTTTTGTTTTTTTTATATTATTTTATGGCTCTTTTATTTTATTCGGTCATAATGCCATTCTGTATCTTTCTTTAGCTGTTGGCTTATTAATCGGGCTATTTTTTCTTTTTTTGCTTGCCATTCGCTACCCCGTTCTTTATCTGCTCTTATCTCTTGTTTCTATATTCAATCCTTACTACGCCTATCTTACTATTACTGAACATTGGGAAAAAAGCATCATAAAAGCGAGTATAAGCGTTGCTTTCATTCTTATATTTTTTATTGCTATATTATTAAAGGGAGCTGTTAAAGGAAGTCTTAACAGGGTCAAAACACCAATAGATAAATTATTAATTCTGTTTTTAATTTTTCCTTTGATTGGGATAGCTTATGGTTTTTTCCAGGGCTATTCCCCGCGTATGATTGCATCTGACGCTTTCCCAATGTTAGAATTTACTGCCTTTTTTTTCTTGACTACTTTTATAATAAAGAATGAAAAACAAGCCCGCAAAATAATTTTTGGAGTTTTAATTTGGCTTATTTTAATTGAGTTTGGAGAGATTATTTTTTATTTCCTTGGGGGCTATCAGCAATTGGCCTATCAGCGGATATTGGGAGGAATGGTTATTAAGCGCTTGTGTGATTTTATGGCAATTATCACCTTTTCTTTATTGGTGAGTTTATATTTTTGTCCAGGTTCAGTTAAAAAGAAAAAACTTTTGATTTTACTTAGCTTTATTCCTTTTATTGTTTTAATACTTAGTTTTTTTAGAAGCCTTTGGTTGGGAGCATTCGCTGTCTTAATTTTTATTCTTTTTATGGTTGGGAAATATAAAAACTGTTTAAAAACTTTAATTTTAAGCTTAGCTATTTTGGGAGTAGTTCTTTTGGGCGCTAATTATTTTATCGCCCCCAAAATTTTTAAAGGAAGATCAGTTTTCCCAATGATTCTGGAGGGCGCAACCGCGATATTGCCTACTGCCGAGAAAGCAGAGTCGGGGATAGAGCCATTTAATCGTTTATCTTATGACCAGCTCTTTCTTTCTAAAATATACGAGTCTCCTATTATCGGGGAAGGATTAGGGAATGAGGATATTGGCGCTCCATCTAATTATTATTTGGAGATTGCTTATAAAATGGGAATACCAGCTTTAGTTTTTTTCCTTTGGATATTTTTTGTATTTTTTAAAAAAGCAATTTCTCTTTTTAAAACTACTCCCTTTTGTTTGAATAAGGGTTTAAGGTTGGGAATTTTATCAGCTTTTATTGCTAACGCCGTAGTTATTATTGCTTTTCCGGCTCTCTCTCACTTTCCGATTATGGCTTATTTGGGAGTAATGGGGGCTAGCTTTTTTGCTTTTAATCCGCCATCATAAATTATGGATATATCTATCGTGATAGTTAATATGAATACAAAGGGCGATCTTAGAAATTGCCTTTTGTCTGTGTTTAAATCTCTTGAAAAGAGCGAGTTAGATTTTGAAATATTTATTGTAGACAATAATTCTAGCGACGGTAGCCAGGAGATGGTCAGGAAAGAATTTCCTTTAGTGGTTTTAATTGAAAATAAAGAAAATTTGGGCTTTTCTAGGGCGAATAATCGAGCAATCAGAATTGCCAAAGGCGATTATATACTTTTGCTTAACCCAGATACCGTGATAGCGCCGAAATCATTGGATTTAATGGTAGATTTTATGAAAAAGAATCAAAGAGTAGGAGCTCTCGGGCCAGAACTAATTGGCGTTGATGGGGGCGTCCAGCCATCAGCAGGCAAGGCAGATACGGTTTTTACTATTTTTTTACGTTTTTGCCTACCGCGAATTCTTACAAGAAAGATTAAAGAAATCTTAGTGAAAAATACTTTTAGAAATTTTAGAAAATTATTAGGAAGCCAGGTTGATTCTTATTTTTCGCTTGCCGATATTGAAGCGCCGGTAGAAATTGATCTCATTTCTGGCGCTTGTTTTCTCATTAATAAAGAAATTATTAAAGAAATAGGTTTGCTTGATGAAAGATTTTTTCTATATTCAGAGGATGCCGACTTGTGTGTTAGAATAAGAAAGAAAGGGTGGAAAGTTATTTATTTCCCAAAAGTTAAAGTAATTCATTATGGAGGGACAACAACCGGCGGAGAGTTCAAACCGTTTACTCTTTGCTATGGGGCAGAGAGCGCGTATTATTATTTCAAAAAACATTACAGCAAAGCAGATAGTTTTATTGTAAGGATTTTATTGTCATTCGCTTTAGCGGTAAGGGCTCCATGGTTTTTCTATCACCATTTTATTTTTCAAAAACAGAATAAAAGTACTGATTTGTGGAAAACATATCTTTCAGCTCTGGCTAAAATTATGGCTGGTAAAACCTTATGAAAGATACCCCTGTTTTTATAATATTTACCTTTAATTCAAAAATAATTTTATGAAATGTTTAATAACTGGCGGCAACGGATTTATTGGCTCTCACCTTGCTGATGAGTTAATTGAAAAAGGGCATCAGGTAATAGTGATTGATAGTTTTTTTAGCGGTAAAAAACAAAACCTTAATTCAAAGATTAAGCTTTTTAGATTGGATATTTGTAATCCAAAAATCTTTAATGTTTTTAAAAAAGAGAAGCCAGATATAGTTTATCACCTTGCTGGGCCTATAAATTTAAGAAGAAAAATTAACGATCCGCTTTTTGATAAAGGTCTTAGCACTATAGGTGGCGCCAAAAGAATTTTAGATTATTCACACATTTTAAATGTTAAAAAGTTTATTTTTATCTCTTCGGGCGGAGCAATTTATTCTGGAGCGCGAGTTATACCTACCCCAGAAGACTATCCAGCTCATCCCACTTCATTTTATGGTTTAGCGAACCTTATCCTTGAGAGATTGCTGGAAGAATATTATAAAATGTATAAGTTGAATTCAATAATTTTACGACTTAGCAACATATACGGGCCAAGACAGTGGGGGAGTGGAGTAATTCCATCTTTTATAAAACAAATTTTGAGAAATGAATCCCCAGTAATTAACAATAACGGAAAGCAAACCCGCGATTTCGTTTATATAGATGATGTAGTCAGGGCGCTGTTGATTTCAGCAAAAACTAAAAAAACCGGAATTTTTAATGTGGGATCAGGCCGAGAGGTTAGTCTTAATGAATTGCTTAAAGAGATTACTGAAATTTTAAATATGAAGATAAAACCGATCTATTCTTTTACTGAAGAAGAAACCCAGAGAAGCGCCTTAGATTGTTCTAAAATAAAAAAAGAATTAAATTGGGAACCCAGAGTTAATTTAGAGGAAGGATTGAAGATGACCATAAACTATTTTAAAAATAATACTTGTGATTAAAACAAAAAATTAAAGTGAACCTTTATGAGCAATAATTCACCTTTAGTTTCTATAATAATGCCTTGCCGGAATGAAGAAAGATTTATTGGCCAATGCCTTGATTCAATAATTGCCAATGATTACCCAAAAGATAGATTGGAAATTTTGATTGGTGACGGAATGAGCGAGGATGGAACTAGGGAAATTATTGAAAAGTATAAAAAGGAGCATTCATTTATTAAACTTTTTAATAATCCAAAAAAAATTGCTCCGGCTGCTCAAAATATTGGAATTAGAAATTCAAAAGGTGAAATTATTATGATAATGGATGCCCATAGTAAGTATCTAAATGATTACATATCAAAATGTATTAAGTATTTGAAAAAATATAATGTTGACAATGTGGGCGGGATAATAATAACCATTCCGCGGGAAAGCACTGTTATAGCCAAAGCCATTGCGCTTTGTTTGTCTCATCCCTTTGGAGCGGGTAACGCTTATTTTAGAATAGGGTCAAAAAAACAAAGATTAGCAGATACTGTTCCTTTCGGCTGTTACAAAAAAGATGTTTTCAAGAAAATTGGGTTTTTTAACGAAAAAATTAAAAGGGGTTATGAAGTTGATTTGAATTTAAGATTAAGGGAAGCTGGAGGTAAGATTCTTTTATCCCCCGATATTGTAAGTTATTATTATGTTAGATCCAATTTTAAAGATTTTTTAAAGCATAATTTTTCCAACGGGTTTTGGGTGATTTATCATTTCCGATTTGCGGCAAGGATTTTTGCTTGGAGACATATGGTTCCTTTAGTATTTGTATCAAGTTTAATAGGTTCAGGAATATTAGCGATTTTTTTCCCGATTTTTTGTTGGCTATTTTTATCTATTCTTAGTTCATATCTTTTAGTTAATATTTATTCGTCTTTTAAAATCGCCAGAAAAGAAAAGAATCTGAAATATTCATTTATTTTGCCAGCTATATTCGCAGCCCATCACATTAGTTATGGGTTAGGTTCAATTTTTGGTTCGTTAAAATTATTTAAAATATGGAATTAAGAAAGCAAAAAGAACGCGCCCACGCCAATAGATTGAAAGCTTTATTGGAAAAAGCGTCTGACCAAGAGGCAGTGGCGTCCAATAAAAAGTTCTACAGCATTACGCGCGGAAACCAAAACCATATTAAAAAATGGTTGTTAAAAAGAATTTCTAATGGCAAAAAATTTTTAGATTACTGCTGTGGGGAAGGAGAAATTAGTATTTTTTTGGCAAAAAATGGCGCTAACGCAACAGGCATAGATATTTCTGATGTTTCAATAAAGATTGCGAAAGAGAATGCCATTACGCATAAGCTAAAAAATAAGCCGACTTTTTTAATCATGGACGGGGAAAATTTAGAATTTAATGACAATACTTTTGATGTTATTATATGCAGCGGAGTTTTGCACCATCTTAACGTTGATAAAGCTTATCCAGAGTTGGCGAGAGTTTTGAAACACGATGGAGAAATCATCTGTAACGAACCATTGGCTTATAACCCGATTTTTCAATTATATAGGAAATTAACGCCTGATTTTAGAACTCAGTGGGAGGCAGAGCATATTTTGAATAAAAAATCTATAAACTTAGCGAGAAGACATTTTGATGGAATAGAAATTAGATTCTACCATTTAACAACAATATTGGCGGTTCCTTTTCGGAATTTTTTCTTTTTTAACTCTATATTGAGCATTTTTGAAGCAATAGATTCCGTTTTACTAAAATTGCCGTTAATAAAATGGTTAGCATGGCAAGTCGTTTTTATTCTTCATAAACCAAGGGGGAAAAAATAAATTTATTTTACAATACAGCAAAATGTTTAAACAATTATTTGATTTTATTTTTTCTTTTATTGCCTTCATTCTATTCTTGCCAGTCTTCTTAATTATAGTTCTAATAGTGAAGTTGGATTCTAAGGGGCCCATTTTTTACCGAGGAGTTCGGGTTGGAAAAAATGGAAAGCGCTTTAGGCCATATAAATTTAGGACTATGGTTGACGGTGCGGAAAAATTGGGTGGCTCAACAACCGCCGATGACGATTCTCGTATTACAAGGGTCGGTAAATTTTTAAGAAAATATAAAATTGACGAGTTTCCCCAGTTGATAAATATCTTAAAGGGTGAGATGAGTTTTGTCGGCCCCAGGCCAGAACTTGAAGAACATACCCGTCTTTATAATGAAGAGGAAAAAGTTATTTTAAGCGTATTGCCAGGGCTTACAGATTACGCATGCATTAAATTTATCAGCCTGCATAAAGCAGTTGGTAAAAATGATGCAGACGAGATGTATATTAAACATATTAGACCGGAAAAAAATCGGTTAAGAGTAATGTATGCAAAAAACCATTCTCTCATAGGGGATTTAAAGATAATCATCCGAACAATATTAGTAATTTTTGAAAAAATAAAGAAATAAATGGAATATAAAAGGTTAGGTTTAACTGATTTAAAAATCTCTCGCTTAGGATTCGGCGGTTGCCCTATAGGCGGCCATGGCTGGGGGAGCGTAAGAGACGAAAACTCTATTGCCGCAATTCGCAAGGCCGTAAAATTAGGGATTAATTTTTTTGATACAGCTGACATTTATGGACTGGGTCATTCAGAAGAAATTTTATCTAAAGGACTTGGAAAAGATAGAAAGAAAGTAGTTATCGCCACTAAAGTTGGGGTAAGATGGGACAACAAAGAGAAAATCAGTCATAATGACTTAAGTCCAAAACATATTACTCAAGCAGTGGAAAACAGTCTTCGTAGATTGAGGATTGATTGTATTCCTCTTTATCAAATCCATTATCCTGATCCCAAAACACCTATTTCAGAAACAATGGAGATTTTAAAAAAACTTCAAAAACAAGGGAAAATAAAACATATTGGATGTTCTAATTTTTCATCTAAGTTAATTAACGAAGCTCAAAAATACGGTAGAATAGAGTCGCTTCAGGCATCTTATAATGTTTTAGATTGGGCTCTTGAGAAGTCGCTTATCCCTACTTGTCGTAAGTGGGAAATGAGCGTGATTGTTTACGGTCCATTGGCTCACGGGCTTCTTACTGGAAAATACAATTTAAATACTAAATTTGGCAAAGACGATCGTCGCAGCAGAAAGGAATACAAGAACTTTCGTGGCAAGAGATTTAAAGCTAACTTAGTCATAGTAGATAAATTAAAGGAAATTGCTTTGAAATACAATAAAACGTCAGTCCAAATTGCCATTCGCTGGATTTTAGATAACGATCTTATTACTAATGCCATTCTCGGAGTTAAAACACCAGAAGAAATTGAAGAGAACGCAGGCGTATTGGGATGGAAACTTACATTGAAAGATAGAGATATACTGATAAAAACAGTAACTAATACTTACAAAGAATACAATATTAAATGAGAAATAATTAGGTTTTGGCAGGGTGTGTTAACTTCGTAGGTCAAAATAGTAGCTGGGGGAAGGATCCCTCGTTACTGCCATAAGACCTGAACTACTTATCGGGTCCGCGGAGAATAGCCTTGAGCGCCAATTAGCCAACAATCTGATGGTCAATGTGGGACTCAAGGGTATGGGGGATATGGCAAACATCTGGTTTGACTTTTTTTATAGAATTGGTAAGGTAAAATCTAAGGCATACGAAAAAGCGGATATTAATAGAATCGAAGGAGGTACGAAGTGCCACGAGGTAAGTTCTTTGCCAAAGCTCATTTCCGAGGACCAGAAGACATTGCTCCGATGGTAGAACTCATAGAGGCGATACCTGGGCTTGACGGTTTGGATATTTGTGTTTTCGGAGAGATAGCTGGAGCGCCAACCAATCTTTCTTTGATAAGACAGATTGTTGACGGAAGGATTCCTGTTTCTCTTGAATATGGAGATACTCATGATACTCGTGAGGTGGTTGATTTTCTCAATCCCGCCAAGGCCTATATGTTGGCCTTTGTCCGAGAAAAACTGATTCCAGCAGCTAATGCAATGGGCGCTGTGGGAATTAATCTTCATCTAGTGGCTAACGCCACGAATATCCATCCAGGCAAATTGCCGCCTCGCTTTCATCCCAGGGAAGATACCCTCAATAGCTTCAGAGATGTTTTGCTTGGGCTTCAGGCGGCGGCGGGTTGCTCTATCACTGTGGAGAATGTCCATTGTATTTCAACCAGACGGAACGTGGATGACTGTATTAAGTTTGCACCCATAGGCAATACAGTCCAAGATTTCTTTGACCTGAATTGGCCAGGAATCTTGGATACGGCTCATTTAGGGATGTCCCTTTTTACCTATCAAATTCTTCGAGATCTGGAGGAAAAGGGGCAACTAGAAAGGGTAGATGGACGAGAGGATTATGTTTGGTGCCCAACTCAGCCAGGCCCTTATCTTGTTCGTTTTGGAGCAAGAGAAAGAAGCATGGTTCAGCTTCTGCCTACTGATTTAACCGAGGCTCTTGTGGTAGTTTTGGAAAAACTCCATCAAGTAGGCCTTCTCAAGGCAGTTCACCTTAGCAATTTAGCTCCCCGGACCCCAGGGGATCCATTCGCCTATTGGGACAAGGACGACAAAGTCGTCGGCGCTTTTGATTTGCGAAGAATCCTCGAGTTTATCTACTATAAGCTTGGCGTAACCGTGATAGCCGAGCTAAAAGAGGTGAACTATAACGAGCCAGAAGAGCCAGGTTTTCGATCGAATCTTCTACAGGTTGTTGAGATGCTCAAAAATTGAGCAATCAGCAGCAATGGGGCAGGCCTTTGAGTCTGCCCTTTTTCTTTTAAGCTTGATTTTTTTTTGGCATTGCCTATACTGAATTAAAATATGGATTATAATCAAATTTCAAAAGAGATTAGGAAAAAAGTATTGAAAATGGTTTATGAAGCTCAGACTTCTCATCTTGGCTCTTCTTTGTCTTGCGCGGATATATTAACCGTTCTCTATTTTAATGTCCTATCAATTGATCCTGAAAATCCCTTAGATGAAAATCGAGATAGATTCATTTTAAGCAAAGGGCACGCAGCGGCAGTGTTGTATGCTACTTTAGTCCAAAGAGGCTTTTTCTCTGAAGAAATTTTAGGTAAGTATTGCCAAGATGGAAGTAAATTGGCAGGACATTCAACTAAAGGTTGCGCTCCGGGAGTTGAAGTTTCTACTGGTTCTTTAGGGCACGGGCTCCCCATGGGAGTTGGTATGGCCTTAGCCGCTAAGAAAGATGATAAAGATTACCGAGTTTTTGTTTTAATGTCAGATGGAGAATGCCAAGAGGGTTCAGTTTGGGAGGCGGCAATGTTCGCCAGCCATCATAAATTAGATAATTTAGTAGGTATTATTGATTATAATAAAATACAGGCTTATGGTAGGACAAATGAGATTTTAAGCCTAAAGCCATTAAGCAAGAAATGGAAAGATTTTGGCTGGCGAGTTAAAGAGATAAATGGTCATAACTTTTCCCAAATTGAAGGAGCTCTCTCTAAAATTCCTTTTACCCAAGGGAAGCCAAGTTTATTAGTCGCTCATACGGTCAAGGGTAAGGGAGTTTCTTTTTTAGAGAATAAGCTTATATCGCATTATAAGCATATAAATAAAGATGAATATGAATTAGCTTTAAGGGGCTTGGAGGGATAACTCTTTATAGAACAATGAGGAATGCCTTTGTTAAAACTTTAATAGAGTTAGCCGAAAAAGATAAAAACATCTATCTTTTAGCTGGTGATTTGGGTTTTGGCGTGCTTGATGATTTTGTCCAGAAGTTCCCTCAACGTTTTATTAACTGTGGAGTGGCTGAACAAAATATGATGGGAGTGGCCGCAGGTTTGGCTTTGAGCGGTAAAAAAGTTTATGTTTATTCCATTATTCCCTTTGTTACTATGCGTTGCTTTGAGCAGATTAGGAACGATGTTTGTTATCAGAATTTAGATGTTAAAATAGTAGGGGTAGGGAGCGGTTTGGCTTATAGTTATTTAGGCCCTACCCATTATGCCCTTGAAGATATCGCTGTTTTAAGAGCTTTGCCTAACATGACAGTTCTTTCCCCGGCTGACCCAGTAGAGGCAAAAGAGCTAACCCTTAAATCTTATCAAGGCAAAGGCCCAACTTACCTTAGGCTGAATAGGAGCGGCGAGAAGATACTATATGATTTCATTCCCAATATTGAGATTGGCAAGCCCTCAATTTTAAAAGAAGGTCAAGACGGAGCGATTGTCGCTACCGGTGTTTGCGTAGAGATGGGGGTGGAAATAATTGAGAAATTAAAAGGAATAGGGCATAATTTTAAATTAATTAGCCTCCATACTTTAAAGCCAATAAACAAGGAAGCCCTTTTAGAAGAATTAAAGGATTTGGGGGCGATATTCACCTTAGAAGAGCATAATATTATTGGTGGCTTGGGGTCGGCAATAGCCGAACTTTTAATGGAAGCGGGCTATCAAGGAGCTTTTGAAAGAATTGGCATTCCTGATAGATGTCCTTCAGAAATAGGCAGCACTCAATATCTTAGAGAAGGTTATGGTTTAACAATAGAGAGCATCTTTGGTCGAGTTTTGGGTAAAATACCGCTTAAGATGCCCGCAGAACAAACCCAGATTAAAGTTGAGAATGAAAGAACAATAATTTCTTCTAAAATTTTGCTTGATGGGGGAGATCCAGAGGAAACTAAAAAAGCTAAAGCTCTTTTGGGTGAGATTAACGGCCAGACTACCAACCCCACTCTTATCTCTCGGAATCCTGAAGTTAAAAAAAGAATAGAACAAGGTAAAAAATTTAGCAAAGAAGAAATAAATCTATTTTACAAGGAAGTGGTTGCTGAGATTGCTAAAGCAACAGAAGGGCCGATTTCTATTGAGGTCTATGCGGACGAGAATACTACAGCCAAAGAAATGTTAAAGCAAGCCAGAGAGTTCCAAAAGTGGGTAAGAAATGCTTGTGTTAAACTTCCCATTACAAAAGAAGGGCTAAAAGCCGCAAAAGAGGCAGTCAAGGAGGATATTTCAGTTAATATGACTCTTTGTTTTTCTCAAGAGCAGGCTGCTGCTGTTTATGCCGCTACCAGAGACACGAGGCGATCAGTTTTTATTTCTCCTTTTATTGGTAGATTAGACGATAGTGGAGAGAATGGGATGAATTTAATAGAAAATATTTTAAAGATGTATCAAAAGGGAGACGGCCACGTTCTTACTTTAGCCGCCAGTATTAGAAATTTGGATCATATGCTTTTTGCTCTTAATCTTGCTTGCCCTTTGATTACCGTTCCTTTCAGAGTTATTAAAGAATGGAAAGAGAAAAATTTTGTTTTATCTGACGAGGATTTTAATTATAACCCCGCTTACCTTCAGCCCATTCTTTATCAAGATGTGTCTCTAGACAATGATTGGCAAGATTATAATATTGAGCACGAATTAACCAAAAAGGGGATAGAAAGGTTTGTAGGCGACTGGAAGGCTCTTATTAAATGATTTTGCTTATGAGTTCCGTTATAAATTTTGAAGAAAATCAAATACGTAAAAATTACTACAGATAGAATGTGTGATAGATTACCTCTAAAATTTTTATAAAAATAATTGAATCTAAATGAAATTTTTCTTAAAGATTTTTAAAAAAACAACCGAAACTCGCACTTTGTTTTTTTTAATTACTGACGTGTTTTTGATAATTTTTTCGGTTTTTTTAGCTTTTCTTTTAAGATTTGACGGAAGAATTCCTGGGCAATATTTTCAAGGACCCTTACCGGCAATGGTTTTTTTGGTTTTAGTTTTTTCTCTGCCGATTTTTTATCTTTCCAGGCTTTATTCTTTTTCTTGGTCATATGTTAGCACTCAAGAAATGATCTCTTTGTTTAAGGCCGTTGGGCTTTCTTTTTTATTTTCAGGTATTACCTTTTTAATTTTTCGGGATCTTCATCAATTTTCCAGCTTTCCTCGGTCCACCATCTTTATTAGTTATTTTCTAGTCTTTTTATTTTGTGGAGCGCTCCGTTTTTCAAAAAGAATTTACCTCCAGTCATTTCAAAAAGGAGTCAGAGAAGAGAAAGAAAGGACTTTAATCGTGGGAGCTGGGGACGCCGGGGAGCAAATTTTAAGAAGTATTCAATCCTCAAAATTAAGCCCTTATTTCCCAATTGGTTTTGTTGATGATAGCTCTATAAAGCAAGGAGTGGCAATCCATGGCCTTTTAGTTTTGGGGAGAACCAGCGACATTCTTACAATAATTAAAGAACATCAGGTAGAGGAGATGATTATTGCCCTGCCTTCAGCGGGCTCTATAGCGATTAGGAGGGCAGTTGAACAGGGCAGGAAAGCTGGATTAAAAAAAATAAAGGTTGTTCCTCCAATTACCGAGTTAATAAACGGTAAAGTTTCCCTTAGAAATGTCAGAGAAATTCAAGTAGAGGACCTTTTAGGAAGAGAACCTGTTTTTCTAGATATTAAAGAAATCGGAGATTTTTTTCAAGATAGGAGAGTTTTAATTACAGGCGCCGCAGGGTCAATTGGTTCTGAATTATCCAGGCAAGTAGCCAAGTTTAGACCCTCTTTAATTTTACTTTTTGATCAAGACGAGACAGGAATTTTTAATATTTCAAAAGAATTAAAAGATAATTTTGCTCGCCTAAGAATCCATTCTTTGGTAGCTGATATTGCAGATAAAGAGAAAATGGATCAAGTTTTTAGTCAGTTTTCTCCTCAGATAGTTTTTCATGCTGCCGCTTACAAACACGTTCCATTGATGGAAATTCAGCCCAGGGAGGCAATAAAGAATAATATTTTGGGGACAGAAATTGTGGCCGAGGCTGCCTTGAAACACGACACAGAAAATTTTATTTTCATTTCCACCGATAAGGCGGTAAACCCAACTTCAGTGATGGGAGCGACAAAAAGAGTAGGGGAAATGATTTGCCAGGTTTTAAATCAAAAAAATCAGACCAAATTTATTTCTGTTAGATTTGGCAATGTTTTAGACAGCCGGGGGAGCGTAATTCCAATTTTTAGAGAACAAATAAAGAAAGGGGGGCCCGTTAAAGTTACTCATCCTAAAATGAAAAGATATTTTATGACTACTTCTGAAGCTTGTCTTTTGGTGACGCAGGCAGGAGCGATGGGTCAGGGAGGAGAAGTTTTTGTTTTAGACATGGGTAAAGCTATTAGGATTTTAGATTTAGCAAAAGAAATGATTCGTCTTTCTGGTTTTGAGCCCGACAAGGATATTCCTATCGTTTTTTCTGGTCCTCGACCGGGAGAAAAGTTTTTTGAAGAAATGTTAAGCGCAGAAGAGGGAACCGTGGCGACTAAACATCAAAAGATTTTTAGAGCAAAGCTTTCTGAAGTAAATGAGGAAAAGCTAAAAAAAGGTTTAGAAAAAATGAAAGAAGAGATGAAGTGGCCTACTCGGGAAAAGATGATTGATATTTTAGAAACGCTCGTTTCTTCATATAAGCCCTCTTAATATTTTTTTGTGGGAGGCAAGACATTGGACTATCATGCTACCGTTGACAGATTGTTAAATTTTCTTATAATAAAAAAGTATACTAAAACCTAAAATTTATGGACCAGGAGCAAGGATTTCAAAATAAATATTACGAAGAAATAAATTTGGCAGATTATGTCAAAGTAATTCTCAAAAGAAAAGGATTAATTTTGAGTTTTTGCTTTGGGGCAGCTATCGCAGCTGGGATTTTAAGTTTTTTGATAATGCCAAAAGTTTATAAAGTGGAAGCAGTTTTAGAAGTTGGCATAATAGGAGAAGAAGTAGTGGAGCCTCCCGATCAGGTGATAGGAGAAATTAAGAGTGATATTTATAAGAATCCTATTGAGGCAAATTTAGGCATTCCCTATTTGAAGTTTCCAAAAATAAAATTAACCAATCCAGTAGCTACTAATTTGGTTAAAATGGAAATTGATTCCGAGGAGCCGCAGATAGCAAAGAATATCTTGGAAGAAATGATAAGCTTAGTTTTGGAAGACCAGGAAAAAAAAGTTCAAAATAGAAAAGAAATTTTAGAAGCAGATATAAAACTTTTTGAAGGCAATATAGAGATTTCAAAAAAAGATATGGAGAGAATTCAGTCTAAGATTGGAATTTTAGAGATAGAAAAAAAGAACTTGGAAGAAAAAGAAAAAGCCCTAGAACAGCTTTTGCCATATCAACAGATGGATGAACAATTAAGGGGTTCTTTGTTTTTGCTTCTTGACATTAAAGAAAAACTTAGTAAAAAAGAAAAAGAAATTTATGACTCCTATTCTCAAAAAAATTCCATAGAGATTGAAATAAATTCCCAAAAGAGCGAGATTAATCTTTTGAGAGACAAAATAAATAATATTCAACTTCCTAAAGTGATGAAAACTCCGACTATTTCTAACGGCTCCATAAGTCCAAGGCCATTATTAAATATAGTTATCTTCGCTATGTTGGGGCTTTTTCTCGGAGTTATTTTAGCGTTTGCAAAAGAATGGTTGCAAAAAGAAGGTATAAAAACATAAAAACAAAAGAAAGAACAAAGAAGTTAAAAAAGCCCTTGAAAGGGCTTTTTTCTTTTTCCCCAGTTTTGCTAAAATGAAATCTGTGGTAAAATTTAATTATTACTCTTATATTTCTATGTTTCTTTTTATTAAAAAGTTAATTTTTGTTGCCAGTTTAATTT
>Ga0180007_10003419_pt1 | contig 17703 bp, 14 predicted proteins | sample MM_PC_MetaG_FD_121122 | JGI IMG/M metagenome (GOLD analysis project Ga0180007, IMG submission 121122) | Groundwater microbial communities from the Aspo Hard Rock Laboratory (HRL) deep subsurface site, Sweden - MM_PC_MetaG | ecosystem: Environmental > Aquatic > Deep subsurface > Groundwater... | reverse complement strand
ATCCCTGCAGCACCACCTGATCCCCGCCGATCACCTCGCCCGACACCTCCAGAAAGGGCAGATCCTGCTTCATACGCACCGGTACCTCCACCCAGCCTGAGTCCGATGGCACATACGAGGAGTCCCGTAGAAAAATGCACTGCCGGTCATAGTCTATCTCCACAACATAGTGACCGAACAGATTCCAGCCGATCACTCCATCGGTCGGAAACGACTGCGTATGGGCGCTGTGCGCTACCAGGATCCGCTGGTCGGCCACGGACACCTCGCCAAACCCGATCCGGCCCGTTTCGATCATGGTGGCCGACGACGCCTCTCCGCCGCCGGCTCCCGGAACGCGAACTTCCATAGCTCCGGCGGTATCTATCAAGCGCAGAGCTTCCCGGTGAAACAGGTATATGCCGTCGAACCTCATGCCGGTGTCAAGAATCAGTCGCAGCGGACGTGATCCGTTGACGGTTGTTGGTATGATAATCCGGTTGCGGTCGAGAGTAAACGGTATCGTCAACGGCTTCGGGCTTTCGGCCAGGCCGAGCATTCCGACCGCTGCCGCAAAAACCAGGCCGAGCAATAGAGTGTTGATACGGGACTTCATGATCCAGAGTCCGATCCTCACGGGTTATAGCCTATTATACGCCGAACTGAAACGGGCATCAACGTAAATGCTACCGAACAGCCAGCGTGGATCTCACGACTGTGAACATCGGCCCGAAGTAATCTCCTGGCACCGGCGCTGAAGTGTCCAGCCTCTTCTGGCGGCTACCAACAAAAAGGTCAGTGTTGTCCAGCCGGGCTGACCGATCAGGCCCCACACGATGACTTCGTAGGTGCCCGGAATAGACGCGGGTTGTCGTCTTCGCCGCAACCGATGAGCGCGAGCGACAGACCAACTGAAAACAGTAGCAGGATGAGAGTGAGATTCAGGTTACGCATGTGCAAGGATCCTCCACGGCGCGCCCCGACCGCCTCGCGTGAGTAGTGAACCCGGCCGCGTTTTCCTGGCAGAAACGCGCCCCCGCTATGGACCGCATATGCGACTTGTGGATCGAAGACACAACGCAAAAGCCCGCCGGACGATGGACTTGTAGGGAGCGGCCCCGACATCACATTCTACCGCACATGCGAGGTTTGGATTTGACATCGCGACCGCAATATCTCACATTAAGTGTTCAACACAAGAAATGGAGGGGTTCCAATGAAGACTTCACATGGCATCATGATGCTGACCTTCGTGCTCCTGCTTATCGCCAGCCAGACCAGCTCCGTGCAGGGTGGGCGCGAGGAGACTCCCGAGGCCCTTGCCGAGGAGTACTTCGCCGTGTTACAGACCGAGGGAATGAGTGCCGTCGGTCGCTTCATGCATCCGGATGCACTAAGTGATTTCAAGGATATGTTGGTGCCGGTCTTCAGGCTCCAGATCGAAACCGGGCAGCGTCAGTTGCTCAGCTTGACATTTGGTGATTCGGTTGAGGTTGCGGACCTCGACGCTATGGATCCAACAGCCTTTTTCAACGGTTTCATGAATGTCATCACTGCCTTACCTGATGGCCTGCAGCCCAGTTTCGACAAATTGGAAGTGCTGGGTACGATCGAAGAAGGCCAAGCCAGACATGTATTGACTCGAGTCAGTGTGGGCGCTGGAGAAATGGCCATAACCGCTTTTGAAGTTCTTAGCTTCATTCCATATGAAGACAGTTGGCGATTGCAGCTTAGCGGAAAGATGAAGGGCCTGGCACAACAGCTCCAGGCCAGCATGGGTAAGTAGGTCGCCCTGTACCCCGGCAAAATCCACCCGGGGCACGGGTGGCAATCAACGCAAAAGCCCGCCGTAAGGCGGGCTTTTGATAACGGTGAGCACTTCCGGCCGTGAGATTACTCCGGCTTCAGCCCGCTATTTCTTTTCGTTTCGCTCCGCAATAACAACCTCGGCGAGACTCCCCGGCAGCTCCTCGTATTTCAGGAACTCCATGGAGAAGTTCGCCCGGCCGCTCGACAGGGAGCGCAGCGTGGAGGCGTACCCGAACATCTCTTTCAACGGGACACTCCCGCCCAGCTTCTGAGCGCCTTTGCGGAACCGTCGCAGCGTGTCGATCTTGCCCCGACGCCGGCCGATATCGGACATGACATCACCCACATAGTCATCGGGCGTATTGACTTCAACCTTCATGATCGGTTCCAGCAACTTCGGACCGGTACGATGAATGATCTCCTTCAAAGCCCTGACCGTACAGATGCGGAACGCCATCTCGCTTGAGTCAACTTCATGATGAGAACCGTCGATCAGCGTGAACTTGACATCCACCATGGGAAAGCCCGCCAATAAACCGTTGGTGGCCGCCTCGCGGAAACCCTTCTCGACCCCGGGAACATATTCCTTGGGAATGTGACCGCCGACCACATGATTGACAAACTCGATTCCTTTTCCGGGGTTCGGTTCCAGACGGAATTCGATATGCGCGAACTGCCCCTTGCCACCGGACTGCTTTTTGTACTTGTAGGTATGCCTGAACTCGGAGGTCACCGTCTCGCGGAAAGCAACCGCGGGTTCACCTACCTTGACCGCTACCTTGTGTTCGGTTTTGAGGCGATCGACTATGATCTCCAGGTGTAACTCTCCCATGCCGGAGATGACCGTTTCCTCGGTCTCGTCGTCGAACTTGGCCGTAAACGACGGGTCCTCGAGGGCTATTTTGTTGAGAGCCATCCCCAGTTTATCCCGGTCGGCTTTCTTTTCCGGCTCCACGCGCAGATCAAGGACCGTTTCGGGATAGTGAATGCTTTCCAGGATTATCGGCTCGTTTTCCGCACACAGGGTGTCGCCGGTGGTGGTGGACTTCAACCCGATCAGGGCGGCGATATCACCGGCCTTTATCGCGGTCAGTTCCTTCCGGTCCCCGGCATGGATGCGCATAATGCGCCCGACCCGCTCACGTCTCCCCTTGGTAGAGTTGAAAACATGAGACCCGGCCAGGGCCTCGCCGGAGTAAACGCGAATGAACGTCTGCTGGCCCACAAACGGGTCGTTGATGATCTTAAACGCCAGGGCCGAAAACGGTCTGTTCGAGGACGGTCGCCGCGATATAACCACCTCCGGGTTGTCGACATCATGACCGGTGACAATGCCTCGGTCAATGGGCGACGGGAGATAATCAACTACCGCATCGAGCAGCAACTGCACCCCTTTGTTTTTGAAGGCCGAGCCGCAGAATACGGGCGTGATACAAATACCAAGCACGGCCGTACGGGCGGCATGCATGATATCGGCGGTGGTTATCGCTTCCTCGTTCAGGTACTTCTCCATCAGGGTTTCGTCATAGTCTGCCAGGGCGGCAATCATCTGATCGTGAAGTTCCTTCGCTTTCGGCAGCAAATTCTCGGGGATCTCTTTCTGGACCCGCTGCAACCCGTCGTAATAGGTTGCTTTCATGGTCACGAGATCGATGATTCCCTCGAAATTCTCTTCTTCGCCGATGGGCACCTGGAAGGCGACCGCGTTGGCGCCGAGCATTTCATTCATCATTTCTATGGTGTGGAACAGGTCGGCCCCGACGCGATCCATTTTGTTGACGAAGGCAATCCGGGGGACTTTGTGCCGGTCGGCCTGATGCCAGACGGTTTCACTTTGCGGTTCCACGCCGCCGACCGCACAGAACACCATCACGATGCCGTCGAGTACGCGCAGGGAGCGTTCCACTTCGAGGGTGAAGTCGATATGTCCGGGGGTATCGATCACGTTGATCTGGTGATGATTCCATTCGGCGGTGATGGCTGCCGAGGAGATGGTGATACCCCGTTCCTGTTCCTGTTTCATGAAGTCCATGACAGCCTGACCGTCGTGAACCTCGCCCAGCTTGTGAATCATGCCGGTGAAGAACAGGATGCGTTCGGTGGTCGTGGTTTTGCCGGCATCGATATGGGCGACGATGCCGATATTTCGTATTTTCTGTACAGTTGCCTGGTCCACTTGTTTTCAAATCCTATCTAAATGAGTGAAAATCGCCTACGCGGTGGTCGGCCAAGATAGTCATAAAGCCACAGACTCCAAGAACAATATAGTGGCGATTAAGTTCTGGGAGTTTTTGGGTGGAGCGGAGGGGTGTTGCGGGGGGTGTCTCGGAGAAGTCAAAAGGCCTCGCTACTTTCTTGTGGGATAATGGCTTAGACTGGCGCACCCCGAGTCTTTAACCGTGGGAGGGGGGTTCATCAGACTTGCGAACGAGGATTTCGGTGCCTCGGTGGCCCACCCACAGCCCACGTTTCATTCGTACGCGGGGAAATGGCAGCTATACTCGCAGGTGCGCATACGGTGGACGATCTCGTCAGGAGGCATTACTTCGCCAAACTCCGCCTTCTGATAGCGTCCTTTGAGTTTGCCGACATGCTGCAACTCACCGTTGACCTCAAAAACATACCAGTTCTCTGAGACTTCAACCTCAAAGTCATCTGCGAACCGAAAGAGTGTGTCCACCACACCAACCTCTTTGTGTTTGCCAACTTTTTCCCATAGGCCCATTTTCACTCCCCAGGAAACGAAGCAGTGGGCGTAGAATTCAACCTCACCCTTCACAATCTCATCCATGGTCGGGTTGGCCGCGATGGGATAGACCTTGGCGAAAGCCCGAATCACCGGACTGCCCAGCATGGTGTTGTCAAAGTCTACATACTGGAAGTACTTCTTGCTCTTTGCATCCAGCTTGACGCTGTAGATGAAGCCGACTTTTGTTACTACTCGTTTCATGGTTGGTGAAGCGTCCAATGAGTCTGTTGCCAGCCCACGTTTCATTCGTACGCGGGTCTATAGTAGCTATATTTACCAGTGCGCAGGCGGTGGACAATTTCATTAGGAGCTATAACCTCGCCAAACTCCGCCTTCTGATAGCGTCCCTTGAGTTTGCCGACATGCTTCAACTCACCGTTAACCTCAAAGACATACCAGTCATCTGACACTCTTGCTTCGGGATCGCCTGCAAAGCGAAAGAGTGTGCGTATTTCGCCAACCTCTTTGTGTTTGCCAACTTTTTCCCATAGTCCCATTTTCACTCCCCAGGAAACGAAGCAGTGGGCGTAGAATTCAACTTCACCCTTCACAATCTCATCCATGGTCGGGTTGGCCGCGATGGGATAGACCTTGGCGAAAGCCCGAATCACCGGACTGCCCAGCATGGTGTTATCAAAGTCTACATACTGGAAGTACTTCTTGCTCTTTGCATCCAGCTTGACGCTGTAGATGAAGCCGACTTTTGTTACTACTCTGGTCATGTTATTGGATATTATACAGGTACCAATACTCCTGTGCAATTGAATCTATCCTCAGAATCCTATTCTATTTTGTCGTGCTTCTCAAGATTGTGTTTGGCGCACAGAAGTTGAACGTTGGCGGCCGTATTCGATGATCCTCCCTTGGAATAGGGTATTATGTGGTCGAAGTGGAGATTGTCAGTCGCTCCGCACAGAACACACTTCCCACCGTCCCTTTCCCAGACCTCGAGTTTCACTCGCGTAGGGATCAACCTTCTGGTCGCAGTCAGCGATTCAGTCGACCTCCGCTCGTCCACTTCCTCCTCGACCGCCACCAACCTGAATTTGAAGACTGTACGACCATCGCTTTCCTCCTGCCAGGAGTCGACCAGATGAAAAACACCGTTGTATGACCAAATCCCTTGTCGGATCTTCTCGTAGACTCGCACCAACGCAGCCGCGCACAGTCCCTTCTTGTGCTCCTGTGCAACCAAGTGAAACTTGCCGTTTTCAGTAGGATTTCCTTTGGGCGTAAACTCCGGCTGATCAGCTATCTTTGGATCCCGAAGAGCGGCCGATTTTGGGCAATCGTGCCCCTCGTAGACGATGGTGGTGCCGTTGTCCTCAAATCTGTCTGCGTACGGAGAGTTCGGACGAACAGACATCAGAATGACCGAGTATGTTTTGCCAATACCGAAGTTCATGCCCTTTTGCAGGCTGACGCCCTCACGTCGGCACATCTCTATATAGGATATGATCTCGTTTGCCAAGCCGGCGGTCCCTCAAAGTGGGGCCGGTAGTCTGCACACAGCGAACACACTCTGTGAGTTGTTACTCTGCACTTATCATAAGTGGAGTATCATCCGTGCGGCTCCCCCCCGCTCGCTGTCAATATATCAATAATGGATCAAACCAGCAATCAAAAAGCCCGGCACACCGCGAGTCGAAGAGATCATTGCAGCCGAGTCTTCAGCGCGTCCAAATGCTGCTTCCAGGACTCAAACTCACCTGACTCTTCCCACAGGTCGAGCAGTTCTGAAGGCTGAGTGAGTATCCGCTCAATCGCCCTGATGGCGTCATTCACCAACTCCGGCGGCGGAGTGAGTTTGTGGGCAGCTACCCATTTGTCCACTGTTTCCGTGTAGGAATTCTTGACATAAAAGTGCCCCTTGAGACGGGCAATCGTGTCGGCCGCGGCAATCCCAGCTTCTGCGTCAGGAGCGTCCAGGTTCTTTTTTCCGGCCCGGAGAACCTTGCCGATAGTCTGCTGGATAGGTTCCAGGCTGCTCGCACTTTCCAGTTCGTATTGCCAATCGCAGGCTGTGTCGTTACCGAACGGATCGGTATCCCATGCTCCCATAGTCTGTCACCTTCCGTGCTTTGCCGGCCGCGTGGGCCGCCATCCTATCCACAGGGAATCTCGAAACTGGCCCGCCCGGCCTTCTGGTATTGAATGTGCCCCACGGGAAATCCCCCCGCTTCCAACTAATATATCTATAATAGACTAAACCAGCAATCAAAAAAGCCCGCCCGTTTGCCCATCCGTCCCCCGGGTCGGACGTAAGGTGATTCAGGCCCACTTCCCCACGCGAATCCCCACGCGTTGCGCCACCCTTCCGGCAATCCGGCAGCCGCTACTGCAGGTGATTTAACCACACCGCGCTGGATCCGCCCTCGAAATCCGACACGAATACGTCCAGGTCTCCGTCCCCGTCGAGATCGCCGATCGCACTGATCATGTTGCCGCCGCCACCGCCGAGCCTCAGGCCGGTGTCGATCAGCCGGCCGGCCTTATCGTTCACCAGAACGGCATTTGGTAAAGTGAAGTTACTCACAAAGGCATCCAGCCAACCGTCGTTGTTCAGGTCGCCGAAGGCGACATTACCCCATCGTGTGCGGGGCAGCACCATGTCGGCCGTGGTAAAACCACCGCTCCCATCGTTGACAAACACCACCGATGGATAGAGGTCGTCATTTCCGCCATTGGTCACAAAAACATCGGGGTCACCATCGTTATCGATATCCCCGAAGGAAACAAAGCCGTAATCAATGGAGCTGTCGGGCAGGCTCCAGTGCTCGCGAAACGCTCCCCCGCCATCGTTGAGCATCACGGTGTACCCCAGGCCCCTCCTGCGGACAAAAAAGTCAACATCGCCGTCACCGTCCAGATCACAGGCATTTTTGTCCGGTACGGCCAGGTCTGAGACGGCGAAATCACCCGCTCCGTCGTTGGTGTAGACCTGGATCGAGTCTCCCGCGTAATAGGCCGCCAGGTCGAGATCGCTGTCGGCGTCAAAGTCCGCCAGCAACACGTTAAAAGCGCCATTTGAGCTGTCGCCAAACAATTGCCCGGCCTTCTGAAAGTTGGCCTTCCCGTCATTGATAAACATGGGATTGGAAGTAGCTGCGAAAACAATATCAGCATCGCCATCACCATCAACATCGCCAACATCCACTCCGTGGCCACGCTGCACCATATTGTCGGCCTTGATGGAAAACACCCCCTTCCCATCATTCAGCCACACCTGTCCGCATGAGAACACGGCATCCAGATCATTGTCGGCGTCCAGGTCCTCGAGCACGATCTTCCGGGTACTTGAGTTTCCGAAGTCCTGGTTGTTTTTGCGCAGTTCAATCACGGGCGGGGAACTCAGTTCCGGACCCAGCACCGCATCGCGCAAATCATCGATGACGGCGGTGGAAAACCACCAGTAGTCGTTGTCCCGCTGGCAGATTACAGATTTTCCATCGGGTGTCACGAACGGGTGCCAGGCATTGCCCGCCGTGATCGACTGCCCCAGTGACACGGCCTCGGTCCAGCCGCCGTTTTTCTGTTTGAAGCTCACATAGAGATTGAGTCCCCGGGCCGGGGCGGGCCTGTCTGAAGCGAATATCAGGAAGCTTTCGTCAGGAGCGATGGCCGGACTGATTTCATGGTGCGGGCTGTTGATTGACGGCCCCAGATTCGTGGGCGTGGTCAGTTTCCCGTCGACATACGCAGAAACATAGATATCCCCGGTGCCAAACGTGTCGTCGTACTCGTCACCTATAAAGTACAGATTGCCGCTTGCGCTGACCGACGGGCTGATTTCGCCCTTGCCGGTGTTGACCGGTCCCCCGAGATGCACCGGCGGTCCCCATCCCTGACCGGTCTTCTCCACGTACCAGATATCTGAGTGTTCGTTGCGCCCGGCGGAGTCATTGACAGGCCGATGGGAATGATAGTAGAGACGGTTGCCGTCACCGGTAATGGTCGGGCTGCCATCGGCATACTCCAGTGCGGGATCGGTGAAGGGTGCAACGGTCGGTTGCTGCCACACACCGTCGACCTGTCGCGAGCACCACATCGCCTGGATCGGAAGAGCGTGATGGCACCAGAACACCTCGTTTCCGTCGGGAGAGAAGATCAGCCGGCCGTGGGGGGAAAACGGTGTCAGCAGCTTATTCGGAACAAACAGTTCCGGTCGACGGCCCGGTCTCTCCTGTCCCAGGTACGGTCCTGCACATCCCAGGGTCGCCCCGGATAGAGGTTGAGCGTTCCTCTGCAGCAGCAGATCAACCACCTCCCGGTGGCCCCAGATCGTGGCATAGTACAAAGCCGTCTTTCCGTTGACACCTCGGGCATCAACATCCACACCCTTGTCGCAGAGGAAAGCCACCGCATCGGCGAAACCACGAGCGGCGGCATAGTGGAGCATAGTCATGCCCAGATCATTTGTCTGCGTGAAGTTCCTCCCCCGCTCAAGCGCCTGCCGTGCAAAGTCACCATCGCGATACGCCAGCGTATAAAACAACAGAGAAATTCCCTCGGCGGTTGTGTCCTCGACATTCGCCCCGTTGTTCAGCAAAACCCCGGCAGTTTCGTAGTCGGCGTTGTACAGGGCCATGTGGAGTGGAGTCTGACTGTTACGCGTGCGTGCGCCGGGGTCGGCGCCCAGTTTCAGGATTCGTTCGGCAAGATTTGGTTGGCGAACGAACACGGCGTAATGCAGCGTGCTCATGGTATTATTGGCGGCAATGGTGACGTCGGCATTGTGATCCAGCAGCACCCCGGCGGCGTCGAATTTGCGGTAGGAGAGGGCAAACAACAACGGTGTTAAGCCGTTGTTATCCCTCGCATCGATGTCCGCACCGTAGGCTAACAGCAAAGCCAGGGTGAGAGTATCTCCTGAGATGGCCGCACAGTGAATCGGCAGGCTGTTATCGTTGTCGCCAATGCTTGCGTCAGCCCCACGCGCGGTTAGTTCCTTCACCATTTCGGAACTCCCCAGATACGAAGCATGATTCAGGGGAGTCATGCCGTCGTCGTTTTTCTCGTTGAGACGGTTTGGATTCTGGTCAAGGAGCCTGCGAACCTGTTCGATATCCCCCGCCCCAATCAGTGCAAAGAGATCGTCAGACGCATATGATCTGCCTGAGCATGACATGAGTATCACTGCCAGAACAGCGAATCTAATGAACGGCATTTCTCCCTCCTGTCCGAATGGTCGACTGACCGGATTCAACCTACACTACCAGTAGACGACAATATTGGAACCGTTGTTGCGTTATAAGTTGGGGAACCCCATCCGTTTGCGACTGATTTGTGACCCAATGTACCCCGGGGGTGGGCCTCAAGGTGATGCCAACTGCCGTTCGCAGGGGAACCTCTCCCCCCGTCCTGCTTTACACCTATAGTGGATCGCCCCGGCAATCAAAAAGCCCGCACCGGCGGCGGGCAGAAGAAGGGCGATCAGGATTTCTGTTGTCCAGGGGGTTCTGGTGGACATCGCCTGCCGGCTTCGCATGGACCCTCAACAAGTTCCTGAACCGGCTTGTGGAGAACGGATTACCGGCGCGATCACACCGCGATTACGCATCAACCCTTGTTGATTTCGAACCTAACCCTACCCGGAGTCGCAACAATGAGAACACCACGCAAGATACGAGAACACCAAACACGGCCGGATCAAAGCTCGCCATGAGCTCATACGTGTTCTGGTTGAGAAACTCCACGCCGAACTGGTTTTTCATCGACAATACCGCCCGATACACCAGTGTCAGCACTGTTGCCGAAAGCATTGTTATGAATATGTGTTGAGTCAGTCTTGCCGATCGTTTTTTCCACAGCGCACCAACAACAACCGGCAGAATGATTGCGGGAGCCCACACATGATAGGTGAATAGCAACAGCCCGATTATATCTGACCAGAGAATCGCCACCAGGACGGCCGAAACTCCAAGGCCCGCCGTACACATGCGAGCCAGCCGCAGCATGCGACCGTCGCCCTTATCCTTCCAGCCCAATTGGTGCTCAAAGAGATCCTTCACAAAGATCGCTGTGGATGAGTTAAGGGCCGAGTCGGCCGACGACATCACGGCCATGAGAAGTGCCCCGATGATAAGCCCCCCGATCACCGGATTGTGCAGTTGGTCAACGACCATCGGGAGCGCCTGTTGCGGATCAATATCCGGAAACTGAATACGAGCGAAAAGCGCGATAAAAAAGAGAATCAGCGGAAATGTCAGCGCCAGGAAAAACCCCACACCGGCTATCCCCAGGCGCGTTTCACGCACGTTTTTGCCGACACAGAAACGCGTTGCGTAACCGGGCGCAAATGTCTCACCAAACAGGAACGCCAGGAAAGTAGTCAGCAGAAACAGCCAGCCTTTCCCCCCCTCCACTTTGAAGAAGTCGGCTGAAATCTCTCGATTGCGGGATATACGCTCGGGGTACGCATCCTGAACAAGAGAGAGATTGAGTCTCCTCAGATCGCGCCCCTCAAGTTGGTCACGCCTGGCCAGACGAGTCAGGCTCTGATCGGTCAGCGCTACCCCGTGGAAGGCCGACGAATCATAGAGGTCGCCTCTGTCGAGAAGGCCGTTGAGCACGGCTACGAACGATCGTTTGCCGGCAAGGGTCGTATCGCCTTTCGGAATTGCCCGTAGAACGGCTAAATCATCCGCGCCGAGTGGGGATCGCAAATGCGACGGCAGGGGCTCCGGCGATTCCGCAAGGTGTTGAGCAAACGCATTTGGATCGTATATATCCGACACACCAAAACGTGACGGGACGAATTTCCCGGTAGCGGAATTGTACGAATCGCTGATATCCGGCACACAAAAGGCCAGGGTTATTATGAAGCCCGCCAGTAACACTAAAAACTGAAAGAGATCCGTATGAATGACTGCCAGCAGGCCACCTGCCGTGCTGTATATAACAACCATCAGTCCGCCCACGAGGATGGCCCAACGCAGCATGTCCAGGTTGCCGGCAAGGTCGGGAAGAATAGCTGCCGTCACCGTGCCAAATGCGGCCATCTGCGCGGCAACAATGAACACCGAGAACAACAGCGACAGGATGAGTACCAGGAACCGCGGACGTTCACCGAAGCGATGTCCAAAGTAACCGGCGACGGTGTACAGTTTTGCTTCACGAAACTGGGGCGCAACAACCAGCCCGGAAAAAATGAAGTGAAGATAACCACCGGTAGAGACCAGCAGCATCAGGATGCCCCATTCGTAGGTTTTGCCGATAGCGCCGATTGAGTAGCCGCCCCCGATAACCGTCGCCCCCATAGTGCAGAACAACAGAAACCAGCTGACGTTTCGGCCGGCCACCAGGTAGTCATCGGTTGTGCCGACCTTTTTTGCCTTCATCACTCCCTTGACAAAAACAAACAGCATGTACGCGATTACGATTGTCCACAGAATCAGCCTATCGCTCACGGCAATACTCCTAATTCACCACTACTCTGCGAATGTCGGTGGGAAGACGAACCAGCATCTCATAGTTCAGAAGATTGGCCATGTCGCTGAATGATCCGACCGAGATGCGCGCCTTCTTCTGTTTGCCGATTATGACCGCTTCATCCCCCACTTCCACCGAGGGAATAGAAGTAACGTCAACCTGGATCATACTCATGTTGACCACCCCTACGACGTTTGCCCGCTTGCCTCGAATCAGGACTCGTCCCAGATTGCTGAGACTGCGGCGGAAGCCGTGCGAATAACCCACCGGAATGGTAGCTACCTTCTGAGGACGCGGCGTCATGTACATGGTACCGTAACCGACAAACTGACCTGCCTCCACGGAAGCAATGTGCATCACCCGACTGCTCCAGCGCAGGACACGGCGTAACGGGTCAATGTAGTGTTTTCTGTAGTCCGGGTCGTTCCCCAGGAGGTGCTGCATTTCCGTCTCTTTGCTTGGCCAGAAACCATACTGCGCTATTCCTATTCTGACCATATCCATTCTCGTTTCAGGATAGGTGAGCGCGGCCGCTGAGGAGGCAGAATGTCTGAGTGGTATGGCCAGCCCTTCAGCGGTGATTTTGTCACACATGCGCTGGAATTCGGCCGTTTGATCCTGGACGCGCTTGTAGTTTGCCACCGTCTCCGCCCCCGCAAAGTGGGTGCAGACGCCTTCAAGCCTCAGGCAGTCCTGGTTCCTGAGAATATACTGCGTCGCACGCAGAAGATCGGCATCGCGTATCCCGGTCCGGTTCATTCCGGTTTCCAATTCGAGATGGATATGAGCAGGCACACCAATCCGCCTGGCCAGTTCGCGGACTTCTTCCAGACGCGCAATGTCGAAGACGTAAAATGAGACCCCATGCTCTACTGACCACGCCAAACCGTCGCTGTCAGCGAAGCCCATTATCATTACCTGGGTGCTCGGATTGGTCTGACACTGCCTCACACGGTAGGCCTCACTGGCATCAAACACCGAAAAGTGTCTCAGACCGCAGGATTCCGCCAGCGGAACAAACGGATCGATTCCGTGCCCATAGGCATTGCCCTTAATAACAGAGGAAATCAGCACCTCGGCACCAACCGCCTTCTGGAGAAATCGAAGGTTGCGATGCAGCGCCGACTTACTCAACTCAATCACTGATGAATCAAACATCCTGTTGCTCCAGAAGCTTCCGGGTCACTCGTTCCAATAGATTGATCCCGGGCTCCAGTAATTCATCGGGAAAGTCGTAATCCGGATGATGGAGAGGGGGGCAGGTCTCGCCGGCGCCCAGGCCCACAAGGGCTCCTCGATATCGTGAAGTGAAGTGTCCGAAGTCCTCTGACCAGGCAAAAGGAGTGTCCGGTCGATGAATCTCCAGGCCTGTCTCCTGAGCACATGTTTCCACCAGCGCGGTTACCTGCTTGTCGTTGACAGTGGCGGGAAACACCTGGGTGAACTCCGACGACGCGGTCAGGCCATAGGTTCTCGCGATGTTCTCGCTCATGGCGACAGCCTCTTCGGCCAGTAATTGTATCACCGCCGGTGAATGGGCTCGCAATGTCGCCATCACGTGACCGTCGCCCGGTGATGTGCCAAAAGCAATCTCTCCCAGCCTGGCGTGTACAACGGTCACCTGAGCCGGCTCGTGCAAGGCTGTGCGAAACTGTGGCAACGCGCTTAACCCCGCGATTAGCTGACTCACCGCCAGAGCCGGGCTCCTTCCCGCTTCGGGCTGAGCCGCGTGAGAGGTCTTCCCCTGCAGACGAATCTTCAGACCGCTTGATGCCGAAGCGAAGGCGCCTTTCGACAGGACTACCTGTCCGCGAGGGAATCCCGGCAGGTTGTGAATGGCTACGGCGAACTCGGGCGTTACTTGAGCAAATTGCGCATCTTCAAGGACCCTTTGTGCTCCCTCACCGGTCTCTTCCGATGGTTGAAAGAGCAGCACAACTGAGCCGCGTTCCGGTCGCTGCTCGTGCAGTCGTTCAGCAAGTCCCGCCACCATGGTCATGTGTCCGTCGTGCCCGCACTTATGTGAGACACCCTTGACTTCAGATCGATAGGGGATGTCCAGAGTCTCAGTGATGGGGAGCGCATCAAGTTCGCAACGTACGAGCACCCGGGGGCCGTCCTGCTTGCCTTTGTAGACGGCAGCCAGACCAAAACCGCCCAGCCCGGAGAGGAGCGTATCGGGATGCAGTTGCTCCAGATGAGCATACACTGTCCTGGACGTGTCCCGTTCCTGATCAGACAGATCCGGTAATCGATGCAACAGCTGTCTCAGCCGCGAATGCCTGCTCATCCGTGAGTGTCTTCCACGACGGTCTCAACGGCGGGTGCAACGCCGAGAAGCTGCGATTGGGGAAGGTTGTCATCAAACCTGTCCAATGACGGATGTACTTCCTTGCGAACATACTTGCCGCTCATCAGGCGCAGCAAGGCGGCGTAGTTCAGCTTGAACTTGATGCTGTCTCCGACCTTCAGCCCGCCGGGGCCGTCACCAATATTGATTACCGTGACATCACTGCTGGCCCCGGCAACCTGAAACTGTGACTCGACAGGTACGAGCCCGCCGATATCCGTGTCCAGCTGGCCCACACTTACAATGGCACGATATCCCCGTTGCCCGGGCGACAGGTCGGTATCCGGCTGGCTCGCCTCAAAGGGAGTCATTGACGTCGTCTCCGAAAGGGGTACCAGTCCTTTCTCCTTGATTTCAGCAATCTCTGCTTCCAGAATGATGGCGTCATCGAATAGACCGGGCAATGTTCCCCCATTGACCAGGTCCGTACCCAGGAATATCGCCTCGCCGATGCGAAAGTGATTGACTGACTTCGGCAACTGGTTGTCCAGTAACAACGGCAATACTGCCGATGAGCCGCCGGAGATGATGGGAAGACTGCGCTCGAATTTGAGTTCCAGCAACTCACGGTACAGCGCCAATTGCATGAACTGATCCACATTGGGGACGGCCCCGGCCAAACAGCCAAGATTGGCGCCGATACCGATTACCTCAACGTTGGACAGTTGAAACACTTGCTGGTAGAAGTCAATCAACGATCCGGGAAGAATGCCTTCTCGCAAATCGCCGAGTTCAATCATTATCACAATGCGATGAGTTTTGTTGGTCCGGCGCGCCTCTTCATTAAGGGCTTTGATAATGCTGATTTCACTGTTCAGACTGACATCGGCCAGACGCACGACATTCTCCACGGATGACATGTCGGATACACGCAGATACCAGGATTCAAAGTCCTGGCCAATCTCCTCAATAGCTCTCAGGTTGTCCAGTCTGGAATCCCCCACCGACCTTACTCCGAGCATCTGCAATGCACGCAACGTGTCGGTGTGGCCACACAGCACCTTGGTCACGACTGTCCAGGATGCGTTGTGCTTCTCCATCCAGCCCCGTATTATCCCGATGTTGTGGCGGAGCTTGTCGAGATTGATAGTCACTCGGTTCACTTGTGGTACCTCATCTCAGCGTATTTGTTAGTCATCCCGAGCCGTTCATACAGCCTCTTGGCCGGGTTGTCGTATTCGACGTGAAGCTTGATGTCGCCCTCAGCCAATTCAAATGAACGCTTGATGAGTTGCGACCCCACCCCTTTGCCACGCGTGATCGGATCAACCGCCACCATGAGCAGAAAGTTCTCCGGCACATAACCCTTCATGCCGGTGCGCAACATGATCAGACCACCAACAATCGTTTCGTCGATATCCGCAATCAGCACAAAGCCCGGGTTTCCGCTCTGAGGTGCGAGAGCATCGGTGATTCCCTGTTTCACGTCATGCAACGGGTCTTCGTATGGCTTGAGGCTCTCGTAGAGGAACAGGGCAAAATCGTCGGGAGTTGTCCACGACGGAAACTCCTCGAACGATCGAATCTCACGTATACGCACGTCGCTTCCAGTGTGATTCTCTTTTGAGCTCACCGCTGCCATATCGTCATTGCTCCTATCATTCATTGTCTCTGGCTCCTTGTTCCGTTCAGATTACATCAGGAGTACTGACTTCGTATTTGCTGTTCGATGGTGTGGCGTTCTGACGGACTGGACGCCGGGATGTACAAGACTGCAAAGCAGAGCTTCCCCTCTGTGGAGAACTGATGCCATCTCGATTTATCAGGATGGTTCTCCACGCATTCACCGACGTTGCTGGATTCTCCGACGTCAATCAGTGCCCCCTTGTCGCCATTGGCTACAATCACCGCAAAAACGCCGGGATCATTCATTAGTTCTTTGGTGCTGGTATAGGGCCCTTCAAATACATGGTCTGCAATGGTAATAGACATCTTCGTTTCGCTCCTCCTTATCCTGGGGCGGCTTCCCACACACTGGCGGGCTCCCAAAGCACGGATCGCACAGACTTCGTGCCGCTACCACACCCCTCAACGATAGTGTCGGCAGAAATGATTTCTGTGCAAATCATTGCGATGAGAATAAAGCAATGAACGTTCAATGTCAAGAGTAAAACGACGGCGACCTGTAATATGTTACTCACCAATGTGTTAGCGTAGGGCACGCAAAATCCGTTGACTTTGATTTGAACAAGAATTATTCTATTCACGAGGCGTTTTGCCGTTTCGTGAAGCATGTATTCTGACTTCGTGGAACCTCTTGTGATCCCGTAAATCGGTGAGGATAGTGTTGATGGCAGCCGACGATAGAAAGACGCAACCAATCTCCAGCACCGGTGCCGGCTCTTCTACCACGTCTCCCCTGGTACCTGAGGAGAGATTTGACCTGCAGATCCTCCAGTCCATCAGACGCATCATGCGGGCTGTGGATATATATTCGAGGAAGTTGAGATCACAATGTGAGTTGACGGCACCTCAGCTTGTGTGTCTCGGTGCCGTGGTAGCACACGAACCACTCACCGTCTCCGGGATTGCCCAACAGGTGTATCTGAGCCCCAGCACTGTTGTTGGTATCCTGGACAGGCTGGAAGCTCGGGGGCTGGTACGACGCGAGCGCGACACAAGTGATCGCCGGGTCGTCAATACACTCGCCACTCAGGCCGGCAGGGAGATCATCGCTCAGGCTCCGTCAGCTTTGCAGGATGGATTGCACGAGGCGTTGAAGAACCTGCCGCTACTCGAACAGGCAACGATCGCTCTCTCACTGAAGCGGGTTGTTGATCTTATGGAAGCCGGCAGTCTTGATGCCGCGCCGATTCTTGAAGCCGCCCCCATAGGAGTCAGAGCCGAGACAGATTCCCGGTAGGTGACCCATCTCACACGCGCGCAGAGTTGATTCTCACGGCAGGGACATCAGCGAGCGTTCACGTTTCATCCGCCCCCCCAGTTCAGCCCGATTGACCTCTCTCAAAGCTGACCGACCACATCAGGCATATAATTCAACCCGCGGGAATCTAACCCGCAAGTATCGGGACTGCACGGCGAACGGCGGTAGGCGATCGCTCATCCTTTTCTATTGACATCACACATCAGATAGTCCACTTTCACAGTGACATGACATCGCGACGAACCCACATTGCCTGTCTCTGAATACGCCCGCAATTGGAGGTCTCAAATGGAACACTGGAAACCCGGCCGCGTCACGGTCGCCTGCCTGTTGATACTCCCGGCCATTATGGTTACCTGTTTCCCACCGACAGCAATAGCTGTTCCGGGCGATACGGTATCCTCTGTGCCGGCTCCGTTTCGTTGCCCGCAGGGACTCGCCTTTGATGGCAAACATCTCTGGGTGTCGGATCGAAGCAGTGATCTGATCTACCGGGTTGAT
>Ga0180007_10003418_pt1 | contig 17703 bp, 17 predicted proteins | sample MM_PC_MetaG_FD_121122 | JGI IMG/M metagenome (GOLD analysis project Ga0180007, IMG submission 121122) | Groundwater microbial communities from the Aspo Hard Rock Laboratory (HRL) deep subsurface site, Sweden - MM_PC_MetaG | ecosystem: Environmental > Aquatic > Deep subsurface > Groundwater... | reverse complement strand
TTAATAACATGTTGTTATGATATTAAGATGTTGAAGTATTTGATTTTTTAAAATGTTAAACTTTTTGAAAGTTTCTAAGTCAATTTTAAAAAGGAGCTTTCAAAATGGGAGAGCAAGGTGGCGTTGTTGAGGTTTTAAAGTATTTTTTTAAGGAAGAAAAAAATATCAAGGGTTTTGTAATAAAAAAGAATAAAACCAAAAAAGAAGTAATTAAAACTTATAAGCTAGGCGGGAACTAGTTATGTCGAATTACAAAACATTCCGAACAGCGGAGATTCTGATTATGAATGGAATCTTAAAAACAAAGTTGGAGAAAAAGTTGTCAGCGGGGTTTATGTATATATAGTTTCAAATAGTCAAAAAGAAAAGAAAATGGGAAAGTTGGCAATATTGAAATAATAAAGATGTCCTTTCTTTTTTGAAAACCTTCCTTATTTTTGGTATAGTAAATCGGGAAAATAAATATGATTACATTGTTTGATACGCACGCGCATTTAAGCGATAAAGTTTACAGCGGTGATTTTGAAAAAATTATTGAGAACGCTAAAAACGCCGGCCTGGTAAAGATTTTAAATATTTGCAACAGCGCAAATAAACCAGGGAATTTTATTGAGTTGTTAAAAAAGTACGATTTTATTTACGGCGCGGCGGGAGTTCACCCGCTTGAGATGAAGGGCGCCGATATAGAAAAACTTATGCCTCTGCTTGGCCTTGGAAAGATAGTTGCGTTAGGCGAAATAGGGCTTGATTATCACTATCTTTATGAAAAAAATGACAAAGAAAAAGAAATACAGTTGCAAAAGGAATTTTTTAGGGCTCAACTAAAGATAGCAAAAGAAAAAAACTTGCCGGTTATTGTGCATTGCCGCGAAGCCTGGGAAGATACAATGAAAATAGTTGAGGAAGAAAAAGTGAATAACGGTGTTTTTCATTATTTTTCCGGCGGGGAAGATGAGCTAAAAAAATGCATAGATTTTGGGTTTTATGTGTCTTTTACGGGCCCGGTAACTTATCCGAAATCAGATGTTTTAAGAGAAGCGGTTAAAATCGCCCCGATTGAAAAGATTCTTATAGAAACTGATTGCCCTTACCTTACACCCCAGCCTAAAAGAGGAACACGCAATGAACCTGCTTATGTAAGGTTTACTGCCGAAAAAATAGCGCAAATAAGAGGTATGTCTTTAGAAGAACTTTCTCAAATCACTCACCAAAACGCCTGCCGCTTGTTCGGCCTTAAATTCCTAAAAACTTGACCTGAAGGGAAAATTTTAGTATAGTCTTTAGCACTATGCCAAAGAATACGTTTCAACCAAACAAAAGACGCAGAGCAAAAACACACGGTTTTTTCGCAAGAATGTCCACACCTGGCGGGAAAAATGTTCTCAGCCGTAGAAGACAAAAAGGGCGCTGGAATCTTACCCCTAAATAATAGTTGTTTTCTATGAAACAGTTTACTTTCCGTAAAGAGGAAAGGCTGCATTTTGATAAAGAGTTCAGGCGCATTTTCAAAAAAGGAATAGCGCTGCGCAATTCCGGCATTCTGATGTTCGCCTACAAGCGCAATGAACCTGCGGAAAGCAAAATAAAGAATACGCGTTTAGGTTTGGTTATTTCCCGAAAAGCGGGCAGGGCAGTTGACAGAAACAGGCTAAAGCGCCAATTGAGGGAAATTTTCAGGCTGAATAAGCATACCCTAAAGCAGGATTTTGACATTGTTTTCATGGCCAAGGAAAAACTTGCTTCCTTTAAATACGATAGGCTTCAAAATATTGTATTTAACCTGTGGCAGCGCGCGAAGGTGCTTGAGCAGCAGGGCACTCTTTAAACCGAAATTTATTTTTAAAATATATGATCAAAACATTTTGTTTAAGCCTTATTAGAGCATACCAGATAATTGTCCGTTTTGTTTCACCTCTTCCCAGATGCAGATTCTACCCGACTTGTTCCGAATATACTTACCAGTCAATTGAAAATTCTGGAATAACAAAGGGAATATTTTTGGGAACAAAAAGAATCTTTAAATGCCATCCTTTGCACCCCGGAGGTTACGACCCAGTATGGAAAAAAGAATAGTAGTAGCCACAGTTTTATCTACCCTTGTAATTTTAGCCTGGTGGATGTGGGTAACGCCGCCGGCAAAAATGTTACCGCCCCAGACACAAGCCCAGTCAGGAACCAAGCCGGCAGATCAGCCATGCGTGCTTTCCGGAAATGACGCAAGCCAGATGCCTGCAGTTGGCGTACCGGGCAAAGGCAATCAAAAAGCGGTCAAAGTAACCGATACAGTTCTTAAATTCAATTCATTTGAGGTTGTTTTTAACAGCCTGGGCGCAAAAATAAAAAATTGGTATGTCAAAGAAAAGGGAAATTGCCTTACAGACCTGGTTTATTATCCGGCAGATAATTCGTTTGTGCCGGACAATTTTGCAACTTTTAACAATTTAAATTTTAATGTTATCACACAAACCCAGGACAGTATTATTTTCTCCGCTGTTACCGACAATGTCCGCATAATTAAAACTTACGAATTATCCGAAACAGGGCTGCATAAACTTGAGTTTCAACTGACAAACCTTTCCAATAAAGAAAAAGTATTTCCTTTAAATATCCCCTGGGGCCCCGGAATCGGCAGCACGCCTTCTGACCAAAAAAGCGAAGTTGCGTTTACCCGGCTTATAGGGCTTGCCAAGATTACCGATAAATCATCAAAAATTGTCAAACTTAAAGCGGATAGCCATAACACCAGGGCCTACAATTGGATAGGAATTGATAACAGGTATTTTTTAATGTCCGTTCTTTCAAACGAAAGTTTTTCCAAAGCTTTGGTGAATATTGATAAAACAGCTATCGGAAAACTGCCTAAAACTGATTTTGTTTCTACCGTAAAAATACCTGCAGGAAAAAGCGTTAGCATCGGCTTGTCTTTTTACCTGGGCCCGAAAGTTTATTCCGAGCTTAAAAAAACAGGCCACGGCCTGGACCAGAGCGTAGATTTCGGTTTTTTCAGCTCGCTGGGAAAGGGAGCGTTTTATTCCCTTCATTATTTTTACGATATCACAAAAAACTATGGTGTCGCAATAATTATACTTACGCTCATCATGCAGATAGTCCTTTTTCCGCTTACCATGAAAAGTTACCAGGCGTCAAAGGCTATGAGAATTTTACAGCCGAAAATGAAAGAAATGCAGACAAAGTTTAAAGGAGACCCGAAAAGATTAAATGTCGAAATGCTCAACCTGTATAAATCGCATAAAGTTAATCCGTTGAGCGGCTGCCTGCCTATGTTGTTGCAGCTGCCTATTTTCTGGGCTTTATACCAGACCTTGAGCAACACTTATGAATTAAGAAAGGCCCCGTTTATTTTCTGGATGACAGATTTATCAGCTCCGGATTTGCTTTTCACGGTTAGCGGAGTTCCTATCCGGGTCCTGCCGTTATTGATGGGGGGCGCGATGTTTTTTCAGCAGAAAGCTTCCGGTACAACGATGGACCCCTCGCAGAAAAGTTTGATGTATATGATGCCGATTATTTTTACCGTAATATTCTGGAATTTTGCCAGCGGCCTGGTTTTATACTGGCTGATTAACAGCATACTGACATTAGCCGGGCAATATATTGTTATGAGGCCGAAAGAGGCCTAAAGAAAGAGGTAATAGTATGAAAAAAATTGAAGCGGTTGAATTTGAAGGCAAGACTGCCGAAGAAGCAATAAAGAAAGGTTTAGAACAGCTGGGTTTAACAAAAGAGTCAGCGGATATCAAAATTATTGATGAAGGCGCTTCCGGTCTTTTCGGGCTGATGGGCTCCAAACCTGCAAGAATTAAAATACAACCCAGGGGCCATCAGGAAAAAGCGGATGAACGCCTTGAGAAATCTATCAAGGACCATCTTTATAAAATGTTCCAGCTTATGAGTTTTACCGAAGAGAAACCCGAAATAAATGTTTCCCAGTCGGAAGAATGTCTTGTAGAAGTAGAGTTTAAGGATAATAAATTAAGTTCGCTTCTTATAGGAAAAAACGGCAAGGTTTTAAGAGCCATAGAAATAGTCCTGCAGAGCATGCTCAATAAGGAATTCCGGGGAAAAATAGAATCCATCCCCAAAATTCTTGTCGATGTAAACAAGTATACAGTCAGGCAGAAAGAAAAAATCAAAGAAGAAGTAAATGAAGCGCTGGAAACAGCTAAAAAATCAGGCAAACCCGTCAGATTAACTCCCATGCCTCCTCAACTGCGCAAATATGTCCATGTACTGCTTCAGGATAATCCTGATTTTGAAACGATTTCTGAAGGCGAAGATGAACAGCGCAGGATAGTAATTAAACCCAGAGAAGGCTGAAGGTGTGATTAGAACATGGAAAATGATACCATTGTAGCTATTTCCACGCCAAATACGGGCGAAGGAGGCATTGGTATTATCAGGTTGAGCGGAAAAGGCTCGCTTTCCCTGGCGGACAAGATTTTCACCTCTGGAAAAAATACCGGCAAGCCCTCCCAATTTGAAACCCACACAATAAATTACGGCTGGATAACCGACGGTAAAACAAAAATAGACGAAGTCCTGCTAAGCGTAATGAAAGCTCCAAAAACCTATACCCGCGAGGATATTGTTGAAATTTCTGCGCACGGGGGGCCGGCGGTTTTAAGGAAAATTCTTGAGCTTTGCCTCGCCTCCGGCGCCAGGATGGCCGGGCCCGGCGAATTTACAAAACGCGCATTTTTAAACGGCAGAATAGATTTGTCCCAGGCGGAAGCTGTCAGCGAACTTATCCGCGCAAAAACTGATAAATCAGCGCGGTTTGCGGTTGAACAGGTTACAGGCGGGCTTTCACAAAAAATAAAGGGTTTGCGCTCGCAATTGATCAGCTTAATTGCAAATTTTGAAGTTGAACTGGATCATTCCGAGGAAGATATAAAGTTTGCCTCCGGAGAAGAAACAGAAAAGACCTTAAATAATATTTTAAAAGACATCGGCAATATAATAACTGCTTCGCAAAAAAACAGGGTATATGTTGAAGGCGTGAAAATCGCTATAGCAGGAAAGCCCAATGTTGGCAAATCGAGCCTGTTTAACGCTGTTCTTGAAAAAGAACGGGCCATCGTCACAGCCCTGCCAGGAACTACACGCGATATTGTGGCGGAAACTTTTAACCTGCAGGGAATACCCGTTACCATTATGGATACAGCCGGCATAATGGCTGATTATTTACACGAGGGTAAAATAGAAATTCAGAGGCTGGAACAGCATATAGAAAAAATATCCACCCAAAAAGCCAGGGATGTACTGGGTAAAACGGACATTGTTCTTTTTGTAATTGATGTTACAGCCCTTCTTACAAACGACGATACTAAAATTGCGGAACTTGTTTCAAAAGCTGCGGTTAAAGTAATCTTTGTTTTAAATAAAACTGATTTAGTTACAAATACGGAACAAAAAAGAAAAGAGATTTTAGAAAAATTCAGGCCATATTTTGATAAAATATATTTTACGGAGTGTTCAGCGTTAAAGATGGATGGTATCACCGGGCTTGAAGATGCAATATATGATAAAATTCTTGAAGAAAAAGCTTATTCTAACGCTCCTGATACGGCTGACAGCGAATTTGTTGTCAATCTCAGGCAGGAAGAGGCGTTAAATAAAGCGTGCGTTAATATTAAAAGTGCATCGCAAACTGTCCGAAAAGGCGAATCCGGGGAATTTACTGTGCTGTCAGTGCGCAGCGCGCTGGATAATTTAGGTGAAATAACCGGTGAAACCACTAATGAAGAAATACTGGATATAATATTTTCAAAATTTTGCGTAGGGAAATAAATGGCTCAGGAAAAAAGTTTAAAATTTTCTGCTTTGGATGGTTTTTTTGCTTCCGTAATGACGGGGTTTACTTTAAATTACACAATTCCGTTTGCTCTTGTTCTGGGCGCGACTTTTTTTCAGATAGGCCTGCTTACTTCTTTTCCTCAAATAGTCGGATCTTTTATTCAATTAAAATCGGTAGACATTGTTGAAAAAGTAAAAGGGCGGGTCAGATTTATTACTATCTGTATCATGCTTCAGGCGCTATCCTGGATAGCTATTTCGGTGCTTCATTTCATTTTTAAAAAAAATCCGATGTTTATCTATATAGTATTGGTCACATTTAACACCGTTTCAGGAGCTTTGTTCGTGCCTGCCTGGTATTCTTTAATGAGCGACACAGTTGACAAGAACAGTTATGGAAAATATTTTGCCTGGCGCGGCAGGATAATGGGTTTTATCAATATAGGCAACAGCCTGCTTGCGGGATTCTTTCTGTACGCAATGACAAAAAACATTTATCTTGCCTTTTTTGTTTTATTCGCCATAGCAGGGGTATGCAGGTTTATTTCAGGGTATTTTGTAAGCAAAATGGATGATATCCCGCCTGTAATAGTTCCGGAAAAAGCTTTTAATTACTGGGATTTTTTAAAAAGGTTTCCTAAAGGCAATTTTATAAGGTTTACATTTTTTGTTTCAGGAATAAATTTTGCCACCTATATTGCAAGCCCCTTTTTCACTGTTTATATGTTTAAAGAGCTTCATTTTACTTATGCGGTTTATACATTGATTGTAACTTTATCCACGCTCATAGGTTTGCTTATCGTGCCCTCCTGGGGCAAGCTTGCCGATAAGGTTGGAAATGTAAAAATTTTACAGATTTGCGCTGTATTTCTGCCGGTAATTCCTGTTTTGTGGTGTTTCTCCGGGAATCCATATTACCTTTTTATAGTTAATATTTTCGCTGTTCATTTATTGAACGGATTTAACCTGAGCACATTCAATTTTATTTTTGATGCGGCTTCTCCCGCAGTAAGGACCAGATGCATAGGCTACTTTAGTTTCACAAACGGCCTCCTGATTGGACTGGCCTGTTTACTGGGAGGGTTTATAGTAATTTATGTACCGGCTTTTATGAACGCTTCTAAAATTTTAAACGTATTTTACATTTCGAGCCTGCTAGGAGCAATAGTCAATATTTTTGGGATTAATTCACTCAAGGAAGTAAGGCATAGCAATAAGATTGAAGATTCAAAATTAATATTAACAGTGTTTGGAATAACGCCTGTGTTAGAATTGAGTAATGAAATTTTAGGACTCAGGTTCCACCGGTTAAAAGAGAAATAATGAAGTCATTTTTTGCTATAGCCATTTTATTTATTTCCGTAATTGTTGTTTCGGCTGAAGATGCGGCTGTTGAACTCAATCTTGACGCTTCTACCGATACAGTTATTGATATTTCAAGCAATTCGGCCCTTCGGGAAGATTTTTCATACCGGATGGAAACATTTCCTTACAATCAGTTTTTTTCTTCCGGCACTTTATTTGTTGTTGTAAGTTTTGACGGCTGCAAAGAATTGTCCCGGTGGCAGGATATTCTGAATTTTTCAAAGGCCAACGATATAAAATTTACATTTTTTATAAGCGCGGCCTATTTCGTTCCTGAAAAAGAGAAGGCCCTTTATTACGAACCCACAAACCCGGTAAAAGAGGGTTATTCTCGTATCGGTTTCGGCGGAACCCAAGAAGACGTGGCAAAACGAAAAAAATATGTTTTAGAAGCTATTGAATCAGGCAATGATATTGAATCTCATTTATGCGGGCATTTTGACGCAAAAAATTGGGATGAATCTGCCTGGCGCATAGAATTTGAAGAATTCAATGAGCTCTGTAGTTTTCTGCCTGAACCTGTTCACCATATCCGCTTTCCTTTACTATCAATGAATAAATATGTTTATCCGGTCCTGGCGGAATTCAACTTTAAATCAATAATGTCCGTGGATGAAGATGAGTTTGACAAATTTAACCGTGTTACAATACAAATACCCAAAGGGGGCCAGCCAGTGTCATTTCTTGAATTTCCCATGGGAACTGTGCAGGAAGGTAATTCAAAAGTGATGCTGATGGATTACAATTTTTCCGTGCATGATCAAAGGAATAAAATTCCAGTATCAAAAATACAGAAGAAAATGGTTGATATATATATACAGGAAGCAAACCGCTGTTTTACCCAAAACCGCCCGCTTTTGTTAAGCCACCATTTTTCAGTAACCAACAGCCAGGATTCTTACTGGAAAGCGTTGAAGGAAGTTATACTCAACTTAAAAGCGATATATCCCACTAAATTTATCACGCTTTCACAGCTTAGTGAAATGTGCAACCCGGATAACGCGGTACGTTAATTTGTTATAATTTTCATCTTATAGTATAATCAAGGTATAAAATTTTGTCCCGATTGTTCCTTCAAGTAAGATATCGGGATGCCAACTCGGCAAGGGAGCAACAATTGAACACAGACAAAGAGAAAAACATTATTCAAAGATTTGGGCAAGTATTCAGCAATCTTTCAAAACCGGAGGACAAAACGCCTTCAAAACCTGTTGTACAGCCGGTTAATGTGCCGACAGTTCCGGTTCACGCAGCCGCACCTAAACATGTCGAACATAAACCTCAGGGCCCTTCGGCAAGTTTTTACGGCCTGGGTATTGCGCCCAGGATTCTTGAATCCCTGGCTAAATTAAAATTTACCGAACCGACACCGATTCAGCATAAAGCTATTCCGATTGCCCTTGAAGGAAAGGATTTAATCGGTGTTGCCCAGACCGGTACCGGGAAAACTCTTGCATTTTGCATTCCTATGTACCAGCGCCTGGCGCAAATTTCAAAAAACGGGCTTATACTTCTTCCTACCAGGGAACTTGCGCTGCAGGTGGATGAAGTATTCAGAAAAGTCGGCCATACATTTGGCATAAAAACAGCTGTGCTTATCGGCGGGGCGCCTATGGGCGCCCAGATTTCGGCCCTAAGAGCCAAACCGCGCATTATTATTGCCACGCCCGGCCGTTTGCTTGACCACCTTCAACAAAGAAATGTGACACTTTCAGAAGTAAGCCTAGTCGTATTGGATGAAGCAGACAGAATGCTGGATATGGGTTTTGCTCCGCAGATAGACCGCGTGCTTCAAAGCGTAACCAAGGACCGGCAGACAATGTTGTTTTCTGCCACGCTTCCTGCAGAAATATTAAGAATTGTAAACAGGTATATGAAGCTTCCGGTAAGCATTGAAATTGCGCCGTCGGGTACGGTAGCTGAAAACATAGACCAAAAATTATTTGTAGTAAACAAAGAATCAAAATTGAAACTGCTTGAAAAAATTGTCAGGCAATATACCGGCTCCATACTTTTATTTACGCGCACAAAACACGGCGCCAGGAATATTACCCAGAAACTGAGGAATATAAATTGCCAGGCGGCGGAAATACATTCAAACCGTTCGTTAAGCCAGCGCAGGGAAGCGCTCGACGGTTTCAGGTCAGGCAAATACAGGATATTGGTAGCAACGGATATCGCATCCCGCGGCATTGACGTAAAAAATATTGAATTAGTAATAAATTATGATATCCCAGAGGACCCGGAAAATTATGTACACCGTATCGGCAGGACCGGCCGCATCGGCGCGCAGGGACAGGCAATTACCTTTGCTACCCGCGAGCAATATAAGGACGTAAAGAATATTGAAAGATTGATCAAAAATGCACTGCCTGTTTCCAGCCACCCGGATATACCTTCGGAGGCTTTTTTCCAGCCCTCTAATTCCTTTGTTTTAAGAAACAATTTCCGCAGGCCCAGGACTTCCATGCGCCGCAGATAAAATGCATAAATAACCCCCGCGGACAGGAACATCGGTGTTGATTATCAGGGGCCGAAATAACTATGGCGACTTTAAAAATAACATTAATTCTTCTTTTTCTGATTTTATGGATTAAACGTAAGCAGGACCTGGGCGCAGGGCTGCTAATAGGTTCTTTTGTGCTTGGTATTTTAAGCGCAGGGTTTTTTGACGTGTTAAAGTTTATGTTCCGGTCGGTTTACGCTACCGACACCATTGATTTAATTGTCGTAATGATCCTGATTTTTTATTTCATTGAAATTTGGAGCAAGACCGGCGGCACAGCATCGCTTTGCAAAAATTTAAACCATGTAATAAAGGATTCGCCTGTGGCGCTTGTAATCCCTCCGGCAATAATCGGGCTTATTCCGATAATGGGCGGGGCGATGGTATCCGCTCCTTTAGTTAAGGATTCCTTTTACGCGAAAAATGTTTCACCCGCAAAACAGACTTTCCAGAACTTCTGGTTCAGGCATATCTGGGAGTATGCAATTCCCACCTATCCCGGGGTAATTATTTCAGCAGGGATTCTCGGCGTATCCTACGGTAAAGTTTTTGCCCTGAATTTTCCCTTAACTATTTTTGCAATAATAATCGGCTCGATAGTAGGCCTGACAGGCATTAAATACAGGAAGCCCGATTTGTTAAATAATGATACAAGCGGCATAAAAGGACTGCTGGTAGCGTTCTTGCCTCTTTTTGTAATTTTGGTGCCGGCCCTGGTTTTTAAAGTTCCGCTGTTTCTTTCATTGGCAATTTCCATAATTCTTATGGCGCTTGTAAATAAAATAAGCATCCCCCGGCTTAATGGCCTATTTATAAAAAGTTTTAATTTTAATATAATCAGCGTTGTAGTAGGCATTATGGCTTTCAAATACGTCATGGAAGACACTGGGGTAATAGTGCAGATGTCCAGGGAATTCATCAGCTGGAAAATCCCTGTTTTGTTATTATTGTTTTTACTCCCGTTTATTACAGGTTTTATTACGGGAATTACGCAGGCGTTTGTGGCTATTTCATTTCCGCTTCTTATAAATTATCTCAGCGCAGATAACAACCTGCTTACCTGGGCTTATGTATCGGGTTATATGGGGGTCCTGCTTTCACCCGTCCATGTATGCCTGGTCCTGACGAAAGAGTATTTTGGCGCATCCTGGAAAGATGTTTATAAAATACTGATAATCCCGTGCCTGTTCATGCTGGCAGCGGCTTTTTTCATAATCAAAATCAGAGGATAAATAAAACAATAATTGGAGGCTAAGCAGTAGATATATCAAAAAAATTACAAGGCATATTATTACAAGTAACGACGCAAAAGAAATGATAAAAGATACTGCCTATAGATTGGCAAAAAAGGCTTATAAATTATGAGTAAAACAATCGATGAAATAAACGAAAAAATCAAGAAAGGCCAGGCTGTTATAGTTACCGCTGAAGAAATGATAGATATCGTGGAACAAAAAGGCGCCGCTAAAGCAGCTCAGGAAGTGGATGTGGTCACAACAGGCACTTTCGGGCCCATGTGTTCCAGCGGCATGTATTTAAATCTGGGGCATTCAAAACCAAGAATAAAAATAGGAGGCGGGAGCTGTTATTTAAATGACGTTCCGGCATATTGCGGTTTCGCCGCAGTTGATATTTACCTGGGTTGCACCCAAACGCCGGATTTTGACCCGAGAAATGCGGATTATCCCGGCGATTTCAGGTATGGCGGCGGCCATGTTATAGAAGAATTTGTTGCAGGTAAAGACATACGGCTTGTTGCTATGGCTTATGGCACAGATTGCTACCCCAGAAAAAAACTTGAAACCCTTGTAAATATAAAAGACGTTAATGAAGCAGTATTGTTCAATCCGAGAAATGCTTATCAAAATTACAATGTAGCAGTAAACCTTTCGGATAAAGTTATTTACACCTACATGGGGACTCTGCGGCCAAAATTGGGTAATGCAAATTATTGCAGCGCCGGCCAGTTGTCGCCGCTTTTAAATGACCCTCTTTTTAAAACTATCGGCATAGGAACAAGGTTGTTTTTGGGCGGCGGTATCGGTTATGTAGCATGGAACGGCACCCAGCATAATCCTCACGTAAAACGAAAAGAAAACGGTACTCCCTGCGTGCCTGCCGGAACGCTTGCGCTGATAGGGGATTTAAAACAAATGAAATCCGGATGGCTCGTTGGGGCAAGTTTTCAGGGCTACGGCGCTACTTTAAATGTCGGCGTCGGAATACCGATTCCGATCCTAAATGAAGAAATGGCAAAATACACTGCTGTCAAAGATGACGCTATATTTGCCCCGGTTGTAGATTACAGCGAAAATTACCCGAAAATGATTCCCGGAAATCTCGGCGAAGTTTCTTATGCGCAATTAAAATCAGGCAAAATAACTGTCCAGGGAAAAGAAGTCCCCTCAGGGTCGCTTTCAAGTTATTCAAAAGCCAGAGAAATTGCGGAAGTCTTGAAAGACTGGATTGTGAAAAAGCAATTTTTTCTTTCAGAACCTGTCGCGCCTCTGCCTGGGCCTGATTCAATCACCACTTTTAAGGCCATGCATGAGAGGCTCGGGGCAAAAGGATAAGGTATCCGATGTTCACAAAAAGAGTCATAATGAGATATCCCACAAAACTGGTTGATAAGCCGATAGTAAGCAAGCTTGTCAAAGAGTTCCATCTTGATTTTAATATTTTAAAAGCGTCAGTAACACCCAATGAAGAAGGGGTGTTAGTTCTTGAGCTGATCGGCGACCGCAAGAATTACAATAAAGCAATGGATTATCTGAAAGGCTTAAACGTAACCATACAGCCTTTTAAGCATGATATAATCCGCAATGAAAAAAAATGTACCCATTGCGGGGCCTGTGTTGTAGCCTGCCCAGCGGAAGCATTAATAGTAGAAACCAAAAGCAGAAAAATTATTTTCGATGAGAAAAAGTGTATAGCCTGCGAACTTTGCATACCTATCTGCCCGGTCCGCGCTATGGAAATGCATTATTAAAGCCATGGTTTATGAACCCCGTTTTTACCGCGATTGGACGCTTTCGGAAACCGAAAGCGATTTAGCCTCTTTTGAAGCAATAGTTAAGGAAACCGACCTTTTTATCCGCGTTAGTTCCGCTAAAAAAAACCTTCAGAAAAAAGCCATAAATTCAATTCTGAAATACCGCCGGTCAATCGAGAAATATATTTCCCGCCATCCTGAATTTTTAAAAGCGCTGGCGCCGGTTACCCTGGAAAAAGATGCCCCCTCAATAATCAAAGATATGATTGAGTGCGCAAAAACCTGCAATGTAGGCCCTATGGCATCTGTTGCCGGGGCTATTGCGCAGTATGCAGGCAATGATTTGCTCGCCTATTGCGATGAAGTGATTGTAGAAAACGGGGGAGATATTTTTATCAAGACGAATAAAAAAAGGCTGGTAGGAGTTTATGCCGGCAGTTCAGTATTTACAAAAAAAATTGCACTTGAAATCCTTCCGGAAAAGACCCCGCTTGGGATCTGCGCTTCTTCTGGAACCGTGGGACCCAGTTTAAGTTTCGGCAAAGCGGACGCAGTTATAATTGTTGCGCGTTCAGCTATCTTGGCTGACGCTGCGGCCACAACCGTAGGCAATGCAATCAATGAAGTATCCGATATACCAAAGGGATTGGACCTTGCCAAAACAATTAAAGGAATTAAAGGCGTCATTATTATCAAGAACGACAAACTGGGCGCCTGGGGCGAGGTAAAAATTACAGTTTGTTAGAGGGTAGCTTTAGCAATGCTATCCGGGAAAAAATGTACATGAAAATCGATAATCATTTATTAAAGTTAGAATGATACTTTTGGAACTGTTTTAGCAACTTCTTCCGCTTTAAAGTAAGCATCCTTCTTTTGGAAGCCGCCCATAGAAGCAACTATATTGCTTGGAAAACGCTGAACTAAAATATTGTAAATCCGGACAACTTCATTGTATCTTTGTCTTTCAACGGAAATCCTGTTTTCAGTTCCTTCAAGAGAGTCCTGCAATCTGATGAAATTCTCGTTTGCCTTTAATTGAGGATAATTTTCCGCAATCATTAGCAGGCGGGAAACCGCGCTGTCCAGTTCGCCGGTAGCTTTTACTTTGTCATTGGTTGTTTTTGCGCCGATTAATTTTGCCCTGGCTTCTGCAACGCGCGTGAATATTTCATTTTCATGTTTTGCATAGCCTTTTACCGTGTTTATCAGGTTCGGTATAAGGTCAAGCCTTCTCTGGTACTGGTTTTCTACCTGGGCCCAGGATGCGTTGATGCTTTCGTTAAGCGTTACAAACTTATTAAAATAAGAAGCGTACATCCCGCCGACAATTACTACAACGCCTACAATCACTCCTAAAACAATCCACACTTGTTTCATTTTATCCTCCAGTATTTTTGAGTCGGACGAAACCCTGAAAATCCTTTCAAATTATTTTCGGGGTACCATAAAACTACCTACAAAATCAATAACTTTTTCAATCTCATTTAAATAAGAGTTGAACAAAACTTCTATCTCAACTTTTTGTGCCGCCTTGTCGCCTTCCTTAATTTTAGAAACAGTTATAAAAGGTTCAGTATTAATTCTTACCTGCTTGGATAACATGCTTAAAGCGTCAATTTTTTTCGGCGGCGGTACCTGGCCGGTTAAGCGTAGGACATTCCTGAAAAGAACAAGAAAAGTTGAAATTGAGTTTATCAACAATTCTTTGATTTCTGATTGTTTGCCTTTAGTTGCCATAAACTCTTGGCAAAGTTTGAGGTATTTGCTTTTAAGCTCGTGTTCGCACTCATGGCGCAGGTTTGAAGAAACAATTTCCATGTTAACAAAGGGGTTTTCGCCGTAAAGGATTTTGTGATGCTCTTTCATATCGAGGAATTCTATGGGAAAAACGTCAAATGATTCCTCGAATTGATTGCAGGTAAAGATGACTGGTACAGAATTATTGCTTTTTATCCACTTGTTCACAGGTTTTTGAAGTAATTTTAGTTCAGTAAATCCAAAATTTTCCAATGTAAGCAGTAAATTATAGTCAGAACGTTTTTTTACCGCCTCTCCGCTTGCCTGGGACCCGTAAAGTACTATTGATTTTAGGTTTGAACCCAGTGTGTTTTTTAGTTCTTCAACAAATTTTGTAAGTTCCATTGTCACCTCTTTCATACCCAATGCCAGTCGCTTGGAAGACTATTGGGTATATTTTCCCCTCCATGTTTTTACCAGCCTCTCGATGCTCCACCGCCACCGCTTGAGCCTCCGCCGAATCCTCCCCAGCCGCCTCCTCCGCCGAATCCTCCGCCACCGCCTCTTCCTCCGGAAAATAGCACGTTAAGCAGCAGGAAAAAAAACAGCCCAGGGTGAAAAATCATCAGGTAAAGCAGGATAAGAAATATTATTGCGATAAAAATAATGTTTGCTAAACCTAATTTGAGCGGGGGATAACTATTTTGAGCAAGAGTTGGGATTGCGGTGTTTTCAGGTATTAAACCGTTACTAAGATCAACATTGTATTCTTTTGCTACTAGCAAGGCTATTCCGTAAACGCCTCCCAATATTCCTTGTCCGGTATCACCCTGTTTAAAGAAGGGAATAACAGCCTTGTCCAGGATTTCACCGCAGAGCCCATCCGGTAAAGCTCCTTCCAGCCCGTAACCAACTTCAATGCGCAATTTCCGGTCTTCTGACGCTATAAGGAAAAGAATGCCGTTATTTTTATCTTTCTTCCCTATTTTCCACTTTTCAAATAATTTTACGGAATAGTCTTCAATAGCGAGGCCGTTAAGATTTTTAACCGTTACTACCGCAACTTCTGCGGAAGTTTTTTGTTCGATTTCGGCCGCAATTTTATTGATTTGTAATTGTGTTTCAGAAGGTATTATCTGGGCGAAATCGGATACCCAGCCCTGCGGGCGGGGTGTATCTAAAACGCAGCTTTGTGGGAAAGCTGAAGCTGTTAAAGATAATAAAAATGTATAAGCCAACAAATATTTTCTCATTCGCACTATTCTACAGTATTATTTGATTGTAGTCAACTCACCCGATACCGTACATTTGTGGTATCTAAAAAACCCTCTAAAAAAACCCTTGACTTTTTTGAAAAGCCATACTATACTTACAATATGCAAGCTTTTAATAAGGCTTTTTTTGTTGTACTGTTCAAACAGATGGTTTTACTGTTTTTTTGATTAAATTTTTTCATTTCAAGAAGATCCGAAATGGCAAATCCCATGAAAATGGGAGACGCAAAGTTACAGGACTAAAGGTAAATGATTTAGAATCAGACCTATGCTCGCCGGACTGTCGAGAATGCTGGAAGCGCTTTCCTTTTAAATTTCTGTTGACAAACCTAATAAAACAGACTATATACGTATTAGGAGTGTTATAGGCGGAAGGGAGAGAAAAGCACTAGAAGGAACTATTAGGAGAATAGGTAATTTTTATGAAAACCAGAATTTTTATTTTGCTGGTACAGTTATTTCTTTTCTGCGCGCAGGTTTCAGGCAGGGTGGGTGATGTGCAGATGAAGAGTGACCATTCGTGGTATCCCGGCGAATTGGCTTGTTCTACCTTTGACCGTCTTTTTGCTTTTCAGTCACAAATATACACGAGGACAACAGGAAGAACAACAGTGTCTGACCAGGATAAGGCGGTGGCTTCCTGGTTTTTCAGAAACATATATTACTATCACGCTTTTGAAGGTCACGAGGACCTGGGTTATACTACTGTTGGCGCCACTCCCCATTTTAATGATGATTACTGGAAAGGGCTTTTTGCTTATGGACACGGTGAATGCGCGCCAGGCCATAACCAGATGACTGCAGAAATGGAATATAAATTAGGCCACTGCAGGGCCAGGCAAACCGCAGTTGGTGGACACTCGTCTTTTGAGGTATGGTTAACAGGCACGGGTTATGGTTCAGGCAACTGGGCAGTAATGAATTGTGATCAGGGCACCGTTGTTTTTGATACGTCCACTTATACTTATATGCTTGGTCTGCACAAAGTTGTTTATGAAGATCAACAAAGTAGCGGTACTAATTACAATAATTATTCAAAGTATTCCTCTAATGCAGCGCCCAATGCAAATCAAGGTTGGTATAAAAACAGTATGTCAAGTTGGTACAGTATCAATTTTGTAGGATATTGCAGTGGCTACCCGAGCGTTCCTCCGGTGGTAGAGTTAAGAAGCGGTGAGAAATTAAGGAGGTATCTTAAACCTGGTTTAGCTGATGGCAACACATATGTTTTTTTTGGTTATAATCAAGTATTGGCTGGCGTGGGTAGGGGGCCTGTCAGGGATGCCACCTGGTGCAACCAGCCGGATAAGATGTACAGGGCAACTTCCGGTACTGGCAGTGATTATTCAAGAGGAATATATGGTAACGGTGTTTATACATATACTCCAAATTTTTCTGATGATTCTTACAAAGAAGGGGTAATCAGCGAAGATACAGGTTCTGTAACTTTTTATTTTTGCACGCCGTATGTTATCGGAGGGAGGCCTGCGCTGGCACGCAGGAATCAAAACGATAGCGGTGATTTATATCCATTTATGGTTGATTATGCAGGCGCCACGGAAGGTTTAGTAATTACAGGCAGCACTGTTGGTTGCACTGTCCAGGTTTCTTCTGACAATGGAAATAGCTGGGCCTCAGCCCAGACCCTTTCAAATAGTTTGGATTTAACAGATTATGTAAAAGGCAACCACTCATATTTTTTGCGGTTTAACACAGCCGCTAATAACTTAAAAAGTAAAAATCTTACAATAAAGACCGTTACCCAGTGTAACGAGCGGCTAATACCGCATCTAAAGGACAATGGTTCAACGCTTACATACCAGGCGTCGGGTAAAGCGGTTTTTAATGCTGGTCCTGGCAGGAAGCAGGCGCAGAAATATATAATCAGCGGCGGTTTTAACACTTCAGGAATAACCATGGAAATTCCTACGCCGCACGGAGAAAAGATACTTGAAGTCTATGCTTCTGCGCTGGTAGGGTCAGGGGTTCCACCAAACACCTCTTGTATTTAT
>Ga0180007_10003417_pt1 | contig 17708 bp, 10 predicted proteins | sample MM_PC_MetaG_FD_121122 | JGI IMG/M metagenome (GOLD analysis project Ga0180007, IMG submission 121122) | Groundwater microbial communities from the Aspo Hard Rock Laboratory (HRL) deep subsurface site, Sweden - MM_PC_MetaG | ecosystem: Environmental > Aquatic > Deep subsurface > Groundwater... | reverse complement strand
CGTTTCTTTTCAGCCGGGTCCAGGTCCCGCTGGCCGATGAGGACCACATTTTCCGGACGGACTTTTGCGCCGGGCCAGCCCACATTTACAAGGGAAGGATGACCTTCCCCTATCAAGGCCGCCAAAGGCATGCCGTGGATATTACCCGAAGGAGAGGTTTCCGGTGTGTTAAAATCCCCATGGGCATCTATCCAGACAAGACCAATGGGATCATCTTCCCGGGATACCGCTGAAACCGTTCCCACGGCGATGGAATGATCTCCCCCCAGGAACAAAGGGAAATGCCCCTGCTGAATGGCAGCTTGACCTGCCACATAAATGGCATCACAAATCTGTGTGATTTCTTCTAAATATTTGTCTTCGGACAAAGGGGTCTTTCCATCGGCATCCCGAATGGGGATACGCACATCCCCGGTGTCCACCACCACATGGCCAAGGGCTCTTAACCTATGAATCAATCCGGTATACCGGAGGGCAGCCGGCCCCATATCCACGCCCCGGAGCTGCTGTCCAAAATCCATGGGTACCCCGATGATGCTGATCTGCCTTGGCATTTTCCCCCTCCACAACGTATGGTTTCGATTGGTTTAAGTTGGTTAACATTGACAGCTCCTATACCATAGAGTATGAAATCTATTCAACCATAAAAGATGATCCCCCATGCAGGGGGGTGGGAGCCTAAGTATAGATGAAATTAAAACACGAAGTAAGATCCCGGCAGACCATTGAGACCATCACCTCTCTTTTGAACGACGGGGTAACAAAAATATCGGTTATCATCCGGCATTCAGACCGTTTTTTCCCCAAAGAGGCCCGAATGGAGCCCTTTATGGGCCTGACTGAAGGGGGAAAATCCTTTGCCCTTGATTTGGGAAAAAACTTGCCGGAGAAGCCGGTGCCCAGACTGTTTTCCTCCACCATTGGCCGGTGCATTGAGACCGCCTATCTGATTGACAAAGGGTATACCCAGCAGCACAAAACCGTTGTGCCCCATAATACCACCAGTGACTTTCTGGCCCCTTTTTACATTAAAAACATTGAAAAGGCCATTCACATGGTGGAAGCCCAGGGAAGCGAACAATTTATCCGCAACTGGTTCGACCATAAAATTGATGGCGATATCATGGAAAACCCGGAAACAACCTCGGCCATATTAAACGAATTCATGATCGAACGGCTGAAGCAGCTAAGAGACCTGGAAATGGCAGTTTGTGTTTCCCATGATTGGAATATTTTCCCCCTAAAGGAATTCAAACTGGGACTTCCCCATGAAAAAAAGGGGGATGTGGGGTATCTTGACGGGGTGGTTTTCTATGAAAAAGCGAATCAGTATTTTGTAACCTCTTACCAGTGCGAACCCCAACCCGTTTAATGAAGTGCTCAGTATTTCATTAAATTTAACTCCTGACTGAAGAGACCGTCTATAGGCTATAGTCGCGAGCAAATCCGATTAAATTAATATTTTTTTTGCCATACTCATCTTTTTGATGTAGTGTTTCCTTTAAAATTTTACAGATACAATCTATGATCAAAAAATATCGAGCAGTCAATTTTTGTGCAATAATAATCGATACCAAATTATTATTACGTTTACCGTTTTTAGGATTTGGAGACTTTTCCTGTGGCTAAAAAACCAACATATGATGAATTGGCAAAAAGAGTTAAAGAATTAGAAAGCGAGAAGCTTCAAGCGAATATAATAAATGGTCCCTTGATTAAAAGCAGGGAATGGCTGTCTGATAAATTAGACTTAGAACCGAGTCCTGAAACTTCTTCTGTAGATGTTGACCTTGAATCAATCATTAATGCGGAAGAAATCCAGTCGATTATGGACGATTTTTGCTATTTAACGAATATGGTAACCGCCGTTCTCGATTTAAAAGGAAACGTGATAGCGGCTACAGGGTGGCAGGATATATGCACCAAGTTTCATAGAATCAATCCCAAAACAGCCCACAACTGCACTGAAAGCGATCTCTTCCTATCAAAGAATCTTAAACCGGGAGAATACATTGAGTATAAATGTAAAAATGGCCTTTGGGATGTTGTTACCCCCCTTATTTCGAAAATCTGTCTCTCCAATATACAGCTTGAAAAGGAAATAAAAAAACGTAAAAAGACAGAGAATGCCCTGCGTATCAGCGAAGAAAATTTCGCCACGACCCTTCATTCCATTGGTGACGGTGTAATATCTACGGATAAGAATGGCTTGATCGTTCAGATGAATCCAATGGCTGAAAATTTATGCGGTTGGAAGCTGACCGATGCTGTTGGTAAGCCGCTTGCTGAAGTTTTCCGAATTGTTAATGCCCAAACCCGTGAAATAGTAGCCGATCCGGTGAAAAAAGTATTGGAAAGCAAAGAGATCGTCGGGCTTGCAAATCATACCGTATTGATCTCGAAAAACGGCTCAGAATACCAGATTGCCGACAGTGCCGCACCTATTAAAACTTACGAAGGTGAGATTAGCGGGGTGGTCCTGGTGTTTTCTGATGTGACGGAAAAGTACCTGGATCAAAAACAGATAAGAGAGAGCGAGGAAGATCTGAAAGAATCCCAGCGAATCGCTCATGTGGGCAGTTGGCGCCTGGATATATCTACCAATAAAATCGCTTGGTCGGATGAACTCTACAAAATGTATGGTTTTGACCCGTCACTTCCCCCGCCTCCTTACAGGGAACACCATAAAATTTTTACCCCTGAAAGTTGGAACAGGTTATCCAAGGCGTTGTCTGAAACCATAGAGACAGGAATTCCCTATGAACTTGAACTGGAAACGGTGCGGAAGGATGGAAGCAATGGATGGGTGGGTACGCGGTGAGGCAACACGTGATGCAAACGGTAAGATAATGGATCTTCGAGGGGCTGCACAGGAGATTACCCAGCGCAAGCTTACCGAAAACACCCTCAGAGAATCAAAAGTGTTTCTGGATAACCTGAACGATATTGCCTATATGGCCGATACCCAGGGGAACCTGACCTGGGTGAATGCCGCTATTGAAAAAATAGCGGGGTTTGCCCCGGAAGCGGTTATCGGGAAACCTTTTTTGCCATTTTTTATCGAGGAAGACCACGCGTCTCTTATCGAGGTGTACAAAAGAACATTGGGGGGAGAATCATCAGAGAATATTCTTACCATTACTTCGGGAAAGACCTGCCATTTCACCAGCCTGCCACGTCGGAATATAACAGGAGACATTATCGGTACCTTTGGCATTGCGAGAGATATCACCGAAAACCGACGCACAGAACAAGCGCTGAAAGAGAGTGAAGATCGCTTGAGGAAAGCGCAGAAGGTGGCCAGGATCGGCAATTGGGAATATGACATCCCGACCGGAAAAGTATGGGGATCCGAGGAAGCATTTCGAATTTACGGCATTGAGCGAAAAACACCTTTTCTTCCCCTGGATGAAGTTGAGAGCTGTATCATTGAGGCAAAACGAGTCAACCAATCTTTAATGGATTTGATAACCAAAAAGGTAGCCTATGATATTGAGTTTGAAATCAACCCTGTCAATGGAGATGGGGTAACGGTTATTCATTCTATTGCCGAATTGGCGTGTGATGCAAGTGGTAATCCGGTAAAAGTTTTGGGCGTCATACAGGATATAACCGAGTCCAAAGCCAAAGAGAAAGACCGCCACAAACTTCATGCCCAGCTTCAGCAGGCCCAGAAAATGGAATCTGTAGGACGGCTGGCAGGCGGTGTGGCCCATGATTTTAACAATATGCTGGGGGTCATCCTTGGGCATACCGAAATGGCCATGGACCAGATGGATTCATCCCACCTGTTTTTTTTAAACCTCCAGGAAATTCAAAACGCTGCCAGGCGTTCGGCTGATTTGACCCATCAATTACTGGCATTTGCCCGTAAACAGACGGTTTCCCCCAAAGTGCTTGACCTGAACAAGATGGTCGATGGCATGCTCAATATGCTTTTGCGCCTGATCGGAGAAGACATTGACCTGGTCTGGCTACCGGGTAAAAAATTGTGGCCTGTCAATATCGACCCTTCCCAGATTGATCAGATTATGGCGAATCTGTGCGTCAATGCCCGGGATGCCATTGCAGGCGTTGGCAAACTCACGATCGAAACAGGTATCTGCACCTTTGATGATGCTTATTGTGATGTTCATCAGGGGTTTATCCCCGGTGAGTACGTGTTCCTGGCTGTGAGTGATAACGGCTCCGGCATGGATGCAGAAACCCAGGCGAAAATTTTTGAACCGTTTTTCACCACCAAAGGGGTTGATAAAGGCACCGGACTTGGGCTATCAACGGTTTACGGAATTGTTAAACAGAACAACGGGTTTATTAATGTTTACAGCGAACCGGGTCAGGGAACAACCTTCAAGATTTACCTGCCCAGGCATACGGGTAGTGCGGATCAGACCCACCCAAAAAATCCACAAGCACCTATTTCCCATGGCAATAAAACCATCCTGCTGGTGGAAGACGAACCTGCAATTTTAAATCTGACCACGATAATGCTCCAGCGCCTGGGATATACCGTGCTGGCAGCCTCCACCCCGGGAGAAGCCATCCGTCTTGCCCGGGAACATATGGGCAAAATTGATCTTCTCATGACCGATGTGGTCATGCCTGAGATGAACGGAAGAGATCTGGCCAGAAACCTTCTCTCCCTGAACCCGTCACTTAAACGACTGTTCATGTCCGGTTACACAGCCAACGTTATCGCCCATCATGGTGTGCTGGATGAAGGGGTGCATTTTATCCAGAAGCCGTTTTCAAAAAAAGATCTGGCGGATAGTGTCAAAAAAGTACTGGAAGAGTAGAAGACCATTGGGTGTCAAAATAAATTCTTAAGGAGTAACATGGGAAAAGAGAAATCAAGCATACAGAATAAGTTTCTGGAAAAAATGTTTTATATCGTCTTTATTTCCATTGGATTATGGAGTTTTCTCTGGATATATGATGAATATACCACTTTTAATTCTGAATCAGAGTCATTACGCATCACTCATCTCCAATCTCAGAAGTTAATGCTGAAAAATCAAGTGTCAGAAGTGATAAACTATGTCAACGACATAAAAAAGCATAGTGAACAAAAACTTGCGGTTGCACTTAAAGAACGCGTTTATGAAGCCCATCAGATCGCCTTGAGTATATACCAGCAAAACAGTGTATCAAAATCTCCTGAAGAAATTAAAAAAATGATCCGAGATGTTTTAAGGCCGCTTCGGTTTAATTCCGGGCAGGGATATTATTTTGCTGTTTCAATGGATGGGGTTGAACAATTGTATCCTGTCAGTCCGGAATTAGAAGGGGAAAACCTTATCCGGTTACAAGATTCACAGGGCGCTTTTGTTATTCAGGATGAGATTGAAATCATTAAAAAGGAAAAAGAAGGCTTTGTTAAAAATTTCTGGGTAAAGCCTGAAAAAAATCCAGCCATCCTGTATCCGAAAATTTCTTTTATAAAATATTTTGAACCATTGGACTGGTATATTGGTACAGGAGAATATCTTGATGAAGCAAAAGAACAAGTTCAAGGAGAAGTCCTGAATCGCATTGCAAATTTAAGGTTTGGAGCAGAAGGATATTTTTTCGGGAGTACCTATCAAGGGGACTCTCTTTTTTCCGATGGTAAAATAACTGTCGGATCCGATAATATTCGGGACCTAACCGATCCGGACGGTGTAAAAATCATACAGGAACAAAGGAAGGCTGTGGAAAATTCTGAAGGCGGATTTGTTTATTATTCCTGGAATAAATTGAATACAGCAGTTCCATACCCAAAAATATCATTTGTCCGGGGAATCCCTGATTGGGAATGGACAATAGGGGCAGGTGTTTATCTTGACACCATTGAACAAACAATTTCTGAAAACAAAACGGCATTAATAAATGGACTGAAAAAAAGAGTTATAAGAAGTGTATGGATTCTGGCAGGGTTATTGTGTCTGATATATTTCTGGTCAAAACGTATTTCAAATCAAATTGGAAAATCGGTTGAACTTTTTTTGTCATTTTTAAAAAAGGCAGCCACTGAATCTGTTACCATCAATCCGGATGATATTCAATTGTTGGAATTCAGAGAAATAGCCGTATCAACAAACAAAATGCTGAAAGACAGACGTAAAGCAGAAGAGACGCTTAAGGATCGTGAGGAAAAATACCGTAAGCTTGTTTCTAACATAACCGATGTCATTGTTATTATGGATAAAAAAGGCATTATAAATTATAAAAGTTCAAATATTACCGAACATTTTGGATGGAGTCCCGACGATCTTATTGGCAAACACGGCTTATTCACAGTTCACCCTGCTGATCAGGAAAGGATTGGAAAAGAATTAGCCAGGATACTTATAAAAGACAACACAAAAACAAGGGTTGAATATAATTATTTATGCAAAGATGGAAGCTTTACGCCAGTAGAATTGACAGCGGTAAATCTGGTGAATGATCCAATCATAAATGGCGTTTTGGCAAATTACAAAGATATTACAGAACATAAGCAAAAAAATGAGGCGCTGCGCAAAAGTGAAGAAAAGTTCAGATTGGCATTTCTTACAAGCCCGGATGCAATTAATCTAAACAGAATGGCTGATGGGATATACCTTGAAATAAACGAAGGATTTTCAAAGATTATGGGATACTCCCGTGAAGAAGTGATTGGAAAATCTTCACTTGCCCTTAATATCTGGAAAGACCCCAAAGACAGAGACCGCCTGCTTTCAGGGCTGAAAAAAGATGGGGTTGTTGAAAATCTGGAAGCAGCGTTTATGGGAAAAGAAAGGAAGATAAGAATTGGCCTTATGTCTGCGCGACTATTGACTATCGAAAATGAAGTATTGATTCTTTCCATTACCCGGGACATCACCGAGCGTACCCTGATGGAGGCAGATCGTGAACGTCACCTTGCCGCCATTGAACAGGTAGCAGAAGGTGTGGTGATTACAGATACAGATGCCAATATAGAGTATGTCAATCCTGCTTTTGAAAAAATCACAGGGTATTCAAGGCAAGAGTTAATCGGAAAACCCCCGCGAATTTTGAAAAGTGGCGAGCATGATGGGTTGTTTTACCGGCAACTGTGGGAGACAATAATTACAGGAAATACCTGGACTGGCAGACTGACCAACAAAAGAAAGAACGGCAGTTTTTATACCGAAGAGGCCACTATTTCACCGGTACTTGATAAATCAGGAAAAACAATAAATTTTGTCGCGATTAAACGTGATATTACAGATGAAATCAGGATGAAGCGTATATTGCAGCAATCCCAGAAAATGGAAGCCATCGGCACCCTTGCTGGTGGAATTGCCCATGATTTTAATAATATTCTTTTTCCCATTGTGGGGCACTCAGAAATACTCTTAGAGGATGTCTCTGAAGACAACCCCTTCCGAAACAGCATCCATGAAATATATACTGCTTCCTTGAGAGCCAGGGATCTTGTGCAGCAGATCCTTGCCTTTTCACGTCAGGGAAACAGCGAATTAACGCTGATGAAAATGCAGCCGATCATTAAAGAAGCCATGAAATTAATAAGATCCACCATCCCCACAACCATTTCCATTAATCAGAATCTCCAGACCGACTGTGGTCCGGTGAAAGCAGATCCCACACAGATCCATCAGATTGTCATGAATCTTACAACCAATGCCTATCATGCCATGGAAGAAAATGGCGGAGAACTCAACGTAACTCTCAAAGAGATCAAATTAGGCGAGCATGATTTAATACTTCCGGATATGAAGCCAGGTTTTTATGCCTGCCTGATCGTTACAGATACAGGTATGGGGATGAATAAAGAATTAACAGAGAAAATTTTTGACCCGTTTTTTACCACCAAAGAAAATGGAAAAGGCACTGAAATGGGATTGTCAGTGGTTCATGGTATTGTGAAAGGCCTGAACGGGACAATCCAGGTTCACAGTAAACCGGGTAAGGGGTCAGCATTTCATGTTTGCCTGCCTGTCGTTAAGAGTACTTTTGTAGATCAAGAAACCCAGGCAAATAAACCCATACAAGGCGGAGTTGAAAGAGTCCTTCTGGTAGATGATGAAAAAGGGATCATTACAATGGAGAAACTGGCACTGGAACGTTTAGGGTATCACGTTACGTCACGCACAAGCAGTCTTGAAGCCTTGGAAGCCTTTCGTGCCAGGCCCGATGAATTTGATTTGGTTATTTCAGATATAGCCATGCCAGAGATGCCAGGAGACAAACTCGCCGTTGAATTGATCAAAATACGCCCGGATATTCCCATCATTTTGTGTACCGGATTCAGTGAAACCATGACCGAAGAAAAAATTAAATCTCTGGGAATAAAGGGCCTTCTTTTGAAACCAATTATTATAAGGGATCTTGCCAAAAAGATGCAGGATATTTTGGAAAAAAAATGAAGTGTAAATTTAAAACCCATATACTCTTTTTAATGGCGATCGGGATAATTTTAGGTGCTACCCCTGCATGGGCAGATAGAACGCCTTATGACTGGGCGATGATTCAATTGGATTATGTCCGTCAAGAAAAAATGGATCAGTTAGAGCGATTCATGCAGAAAATCCATACCCTTGCCCGAAAGGCTGCCAACGATCAAACCGTTGTCAGTTTTTTTGAAATGAATCGTCATTACCATAATGCCGGCCAATCTCAAGAAACCCCGACATCTCTGAGTACGGATGTGGAAAAGATGAGACACCATTTTAATGGGTATTACATCTCCAATTACTTTGTTTTTTATGATATTTTGTTTGTGGACACGTCCGGTTCTATATTCTACACACTTCGCAAAGAGATGGACACCCATACCAGTCTGATGGACAAAAAACAGTCTCTGGGTTTTTTGAGCGACGCGTTTGTAAATAAGCCGGATAAAGAAATTTTTATTGATTTTTATGGATATGGACCTTCGTCCGAGCCTGCGGCATTCTTTGTCGAACCGGTTGAGAAACAGGGCGTCAAAGTGGGCTGGATAATCCTCCAATGCCCTATAAATAAATTAAATTCTATTTTTGCAGCCACAGATGACCTTGGGCAGACAGGGGAAACCTTTCTGGTTAACAGCCGCGGATTGATGCTCACAGAATCTTATTTCAAAGGAGAGTCCACCATCCTTAAAGAACATCTGGATGGCCGAAATATCAAGGTTAAGTTTCAGGAGAAAAAAGGTCACCGGGTTGTTACGGATTATCGGGGTGCCAAAGTACTCAGTTCGTTTGAAGTGTTCGAATTTTTGGATGCCCGTTGGCTGGTGGTCGCAAAAATAGATCAGGATGAAATAACCACCGACCATTATAAACGTCACAGTAAATACTATGGTGACAGGCTTTTAAAATATTTGAAAGCGGCCCCCCTGACTCCATCCGATAAAGCTATCCCCAAAGGCCATCCAAGTGCATTAAGGGTTGATATGGATGAATTTTTAAAAGCCCAAAACAATGAAATTTTAGAGACTTGGGGGGTATCAACATGCACGGCCCTGGTTGCCGCCTTGCCCGAAAGATTCGGATATCTTGCCCATATTAGTCCCATAGACAGGATTTACAATAAAAATGATACCAATCTGGTATCCCAGATTACAAAGAAAATTAAAAGTTTTGATGTTTATTCTTTTGAAAGAAGAAATGTTGTTTTTACAGTGATCGCAAATCATCTTGACAGTTTACGCAATATTATCAATCTGCTGGTTGAAGATGGCTTTTTTCTCTCCCAGATTCGAGTGTCTTACAATAGCCGTGCCAAATCCGCGGCAATTGTGTATGATTATGGCAAGGATGATCTGACCATGACATGGACCATGAATCCGGGCGAGGGTGAGCCTGTTGTGAATGATATAAAGGATACAATGAATGTCGGCATGATCATTGAAGAAATCATGTCCATTGAAAACGATAATGCGATATCGCTAAAAAAGACACTTTGAATTAATTCTTAAAATTTATACCGTATAAATGAGATAATCCCATTATGCCCAAAGTACTGATCATAGATGATGACGAACAGATATGTAAGCTTCTATTCAAAGTTTTCGAAAAAGCCGGGAGCGAAACCTTTTATCAGCAGACATTGAAAGAAGGACTGGCTCAGATATTTTCCGACACGATAGATGTTGTTTTCCTGGATGTAAATCTGCCGGATGGGAATGGTCTGGAGGCGATAAATATCATAAGACAGCATCCGGTTCCCCCGGAAATAATTATTATTACGGCGGATGAAAATGCAGACGGGGCAGCCCTTGCCATGCAGTTAAAAGCCTGGGATTATATATCCAAATCAGGATCTTATAAAAATTTTAAATTCGCATTGGACAGAGCCTTCGAGTATCGAAAACAAAAATTATCCAATCGCCCCCATAAAAAAATTACAAGAGCTACGATTATTGGGGAGAGCCAGGCGATATCAAAGTGTCTTGATGAGGTTTCAAAGGCGGCGGATAATGATCTTCCCGTATTAATAACCGGGGAGACAGGAACCGGCAAAGAGCTGTTCGCAAGGGCAATCCATACCAATAGCAACCGTGCGCATGAAGGGTTTGTTGTTGTGGATTGTGCCGCTTTACCGGAACACCTTGTTGAAAGTACGCTTTTGGGTCATATAAAAGGGGCATTCACAGGCGCTGACTCCGACAAGGAAGGGTTGATGACAATCGCAGATAAAGGGACTCTGTTTCTGGATGAAGTGGGTGAACTCCCCCTAGGTGTTCAGAAAAAATTTCTCAGAGCGCTCCAGGAAAAACGATTTCGGCCCCTGGGCGGTAAAAAAGAGATTCAAAGTGATTTCAGATTGATTTGTGCCACCCACCGCGATTTAAGAACCATGGTAAAAGAAAATCAATTCAGAGAGGATTTGTTTTTCAGAATATTTTCAATCAATATTGAACTGCCGCGTCTAAAGGATCGCAAAAACGACATAGAGGCGCTTGCACTTCATCAGTTAACCCAGAAAAAAGAGGTTCCAAAAAGAAATACATGCACCATGTCGCCGGAGTTTTTAGAAGAACTGAAAATGTATGAATGGCCGGGAAATGTCAGAGAGCTTATCTCAACAATTGATTCGGTTTGCAGTGATGCCGGTGATGGCAGCACGCTTTTTCCGCATTATCTTCCGGGACATATCAGGGATCATAATATCCGAAAGAAATTTGGCCCCCCTGAAAAAAAAGAGCTATCAACCAAAAAGAATTCTCCCGGTGCTCAAAAAACAGGCAGCGATCTATCGTTCAAAGCGCATATTGAAAAAATGAAACAGGACTATCTGCTGGATTTATTGTCTTCCACCAATGGAGATATGAAAGAGGCCTGCAGGCGCTCGGGTCTCTCAAAAAGTCAGATTTATCGCTTGATGCAACAGTATAATTTAAAAATCACATAAATCTATTCCCATTTTTGCGACTGTCCCGCTTTTACGACAAAATGATTCCTGTGCCATATTTCCCTTTAAATTCAGTCTGTTGACTATTTTAAAAAAGTAAAAACATCTAAATTGGTCCTATCTTTGCGATAAAGGCCCAAGGCTCTACGTTTATAACTGTTTGATATTAAAGTGTTTTAAGAATTTATTCATTGGCACGCAACTTGTACTATCTTAAATCAAATTACTAAATTCTTTAAGCGGGGAACAATTATGAACCTTATTCTCTATGTTCACCAGGACGCGTCCGAAAAAGGCGACCATTTTAAACGTATCATTGAACAAAATTTCAAAAAAACGGAAACTACTACCTTCCGGACGTTTAATGCATTTAAAGCAAGATTAAATCAGCCCCATATTTACGATAAAGAGATCTTTATATTGTTCGCGGACTCTAAGAATCGGTTGACCGAATTATTAAAATTGATGGATTTGATGGATGATAAACGTATTATCGTAATCCTGCCGGATCAATCAAAAGCGACGCTTTCCCTGGCATTGAAATTTTTCCCCAGATTTTTTACCCCGATAAGCGACATCTACACTGACCTTTGCCAAGTATTAACCAAGATGATGGATAAAGAGAAGAAAAATACAAACATTAATACAGGAGGTATTAAAGATGTCTCAGGAAGCTGAAACAATGGGCTCCGCCATTAAGGCAATGACCATTAAAACGGGTAAGTATTTAACATTTACCCTGGCGGAAGAAGAGTATGGAATAGGGATACTCAAAGTCAAAGAAATCATCGGGATGATGCCGATTACAACCGTCCCGCGCACGCCTGAATTCATAAAAGGTGTTATCAACTTAAGGGGGAAAGTCATTCCGATTATTGATCTTAGATTAAAATTCAACATGGACGCCATCCCCTATTCGGACCGAACCTGTATTATCGTTGTGGAGATCGATTCGGACAAGGCCACCGTATTGATCGGCATTGTGGTTGATGCCGTGTCTGAAGTGCTTAATATCAGGGAAGAGGAGATAGAGGACACCCCACAATTCGGGACCCGGCTGAATACGGAATATATTCTTGGCATGGCTAAAATTCAGAAAGGCGTTAAAATTCTTCTCAATATTGACCAGGTGCTGTCAAGCGAAGAGATCACCACGCTTAAAAAGGTATCGTAAGGTCTTTAATCATATTTGAATGTTTATAACATGCATCAAAAAGGAGTAAGCAGATGAAAAATTTGAGTTTGGGATTAAAGATCTCACTGGGCTTTGCAATTTTGATTATTATTGCCGGATCTCTCGGTTTGATGGCGATCTGGAACATGAATAAGGTGGGCACACAAAGTTCAATGCTGGCCGATGAATACGTGCCTGAAGTGGGTGTGGCCAACGAGCTTCGGGGAGCATCCAACCGGGTTATGTATGAAATGAGAGGGTATGGGTTTACAGAGGATAAAACTTTCTATGAAAAGGGCATATTAGAGCTTAAAACGGTTGAAGATGCTATGGAAAAGGCAAAAAAACTGGAAGCAGCATCGCCGAATCTTAAACAACTCAAAGGCCAGCTCGATATCGTGACCAAGGCGGTGAACGAATACAAATCCCTCGTTCAACAAACCGTCGATACAAATGCCAAGCTTGCTGCAAACAGGGAGATCATGGATTCATCCGCAGTTGACTACATGACCAATAGCAATGCGTTTCTATCCGCTCAGAATGAGATGTTCAAAGCAGACTTGAATGACCGTCAGGAGAAGATCCGGATTGTTTCCGAGCTAGTGGATACAGGTGCATCCACCCGGGTGTCCAATTTCAAGTCCCAGGCCATGGGTGATCCGAAGTTGATGAACGATGCGGTCAAGACCATTGGCAAAGCACCGGGAATTTTGAGTGGCCTTCGAAAAATTTCCACGGCTGAAGACGATATCAAGCGCATGGATAATATTGAATCTGCCGCAGCTGAATACAAAAATGATATGACTGAATTTTTGGCAGAGTTTAAAAAAGGGGAGATGGCAAGTTCACAAGTCATGACCAATCTGCGGGCGCAAATGGATAAAAACGCCGGGACCTATGTTCAGAACTGCGACGAATTTTTGAAGGGTCAGCAGGAAAAACTGACCAGTGCGATGCTGGATCGACAGAACAAGATTGGTCTGGTCAATGATGTAATTGACCTTGGCAATGCAGCACGTGTCGGGGCATTTAAATCCCAGGCCCTGAGAAGCCCGGATGTCATTACCGAGGCATTGCTAAATTTCCCCAAAATTGAGGAAAAGCTTTCAGAACTTCAAAAGATAACCCGTAATTCCGTGAATCTAAAACAGATTGAAGATGTCAGGGCTGGCGGAAATGCCTATAAGAATGCCATGACCCATTTTCTTGACAACTGGCTGATCCTTCAAGAATTGAGCAAAAAAAGTGGTCAGGTGGGTCAGGAAGTCATTGATGCCTGTAAAGCGACGGCGGATGCCGGCATGGAGGCCACGGACAAAATCGCCCAGGGAGCAGCATCCTCTCTTTCCAATGCATCAACAACCATGATTATCGGGTTGATTGCAGCACTTTTGATCGGTGTCATTGCGGCATTCTTTATCATTAGAAGCATCACCGGGCCGGTTAACCGTATCATCGCAGGTTTAAACGAGGGGTCTGCCCAGGTGGCATCCGCATCAGGCCAGGTCTCCTCATCCAGCCAGTCCATGGCGGAAGGGGCTTCCCAGCAGGCGGCATCCATTGAAGAAACCTCTTCTTCCATGGAAGAGATGTCATCCATGACCAAGAAAAATGCAGAAAATGCAAGTCATGCAGACGGCTTGATGAAAGATACCAACAAGATTGTGAGCAGTGCCAATGCATCCATGGAACAATTGACGAAATCCATGGAAGATATTTCAAAGGCCAGTGAAGAAACATCCAAAATCATTAAAACCATTGATGAAATTGCTTTCCAGACCAATCTGCTGGCATTGAATGCCGCAGTAGAAGCTGCAAGAGCAGGCGAAGCCGGTGCCGGTTTTGCCGTTGTGGCCGATGAGGTTAGAAATCTTGCCATGAGAGCCGCGGATGCTGCAAAAAATACCGCTGCGCTTATCGAGGGAACCGTCAAAAAGGTCAATGAAGGTTCTGAATTGGTTTCAACCACCAATGAGGCTTTCAAGCAAGTAGCAGAAAGTTCAGCCAAAGTGGGCGACATTGTTTCTGAGATTTCGGAAGCCTCCAAAGAACAGTCCAGCGGCATTGACCAGGTGAATATTGCCATAACTGAAATGGACAAAGTGGTCCAGCAGAACGCGGCCAATGCTGAAGAATCAGCCTCTGCATCGGAAGAGATGAGCGCCCAGGCGGAACAGCTCAAGGACTATGTAGGCGAACTTGTCATGCTGGTTACCGGGAAGAAAAATCAGGAGAGCGCCGTCAGTCATCATAAAATCAAAACGATTTCTGGTAAGCCCCGGAAACAGATACTTGGAAAGCATAAGATGCTGGCGCACGGCACTAAAGAAGTTCGACCGGACCAGGTCATCCCTTTTGACGACGATGACTTTGAAAATTTTTAATACCATCAATTTATAGAGAATTGGTCGTTCAGAGATTTAGGGGGCCATCCTGGATTTCTGAACGACCATCAAAACGTAGAAAAACAGATCACATGATTTTTTTAATCCCGGTTTTTCGGATGTTGCAATTCCCAGAAAAAAAAGGATGCAGTAATGCCCTATGAAATAATTAAAGATTTAATGGAAAAGCTGGCCTGCGAACTGATTCTGGCTGACCCGGAAGCGGCAGACAGTCTGTCTGGTTTATTGCCCCTTCTTAAACAACTGCACACCCATTGTAAAATGGTATCATTAACATCCGAAGCGAATGAAATTATTCGGATCAAAAATTTCATCAACAAAGAGATCAAAAATAATTCAACACCCGTCACCCAGCAAATTTCCTTTTTAGAAGCCTTTATATCGGACTTGTCCATATCCATTCAACCTTTGGAACAAACAGAGCCACTTTTGAAAACAAAAGAAAACAATAGAATTAAAGAAAACAGGATTGAAGGAAATATAGACATTATGTCTGACCATTACGGTGGATTAGAAAAAAAACTGGATGAATTTACACAGATCATCGGTCTTTTCTGTCCAGGAGGACTCCCGGATCTGGGGGTTATGCTCAATAGTCTGGATCTTCTCATTGAGGCTTCAAAGGAGCTTGAGCCCTCACTGTTTCATCAAATTTCCATGGCCTGCAAAGAATATATAGAAAATTTGACCCTGGAGAATATCTATAATACCAAACCCATCGAGGAGGGGGTGGTTTTATTAAAATCTATTTTAAGCCATTTGAGACGAGACGAGGCCTTTACCTTTGATTACTCAGATGTTCTTGAATTACTGGAAGTAAGCTTTTTGGAAGAGCAGACGCCGGGAAAAACAGAACTTAAGAAAGAAAAAACTGTTATAAAAATTCAAACAGAGCCGGAAAAGATATCTGATGAGGACATGGAGATCCTGGTTGATTTTGTATCGGAAGCCCGGGAAAATCTGGAAACCATCGAAGTAAACCTGATGGATCTGGAGCAGGACCCCTCCAATATGGACATCATCAACGATATTTTTCGACCCTTTCATACCATCAAAGGGGTGTCCGGATTTTTATCTCTCACAAAGATCAATAAACTTGCCCATGCCACAGAAAATCTTTTAGACAGTGCTCGCAGCGGAGAGTTTTTAATCAACGATACCGCAACAGATGCGATCCTTGAATCCGTGGATACACTGAAAAAACTCATCGATAATGTCAGCCAGGGAACCCAAAAAGGATTCATGCCATTGGATGATGATATCGACGTCAACCAATTAAGAGAAAAACTTCAACACCTTCAGGCTGCCTTGATAAAAGGGGAAAAGGAGCCTTTGGGTGAAATTCTGATCAGAAAAAAGATGGTTGACTGGGAAAGCCTTGATCAGGCCCTTGAAACCCAGAAAAATCAGCCGGATAAAAAAATCGGAGAGATACTGGTTGAAGCCAGAAAAATACAACCCAATCAAGTTACCTCGGCTCTGATGGATCAAAACCAGCCTAAAAAAAAGATGGACACCCAGGTTAAAGTTAGTACTCAAAAACTGGATGAACTGGTCGATTATGCAGGTGAGCTGGTCATTGCGCAATCCATGCTCAGACAAAAGACGATCAATGATCCATCCCTTAGCCAGAATGTGTCACAATTGGGGCAGATCGTCTCAAATATGCAGGCCATTGCCATGTCCATGAGAATGATCCCCATTAAAGCCACTTTTATGAAAATGATCCGGCTCGTCAGAGATTTAGCAAAAAAATCAGGCAAAGAGGTCCATCTGGAGATGGTGGGAGAAGATACTGAGATCGACAGAAATGTAGTGGAGGCATTGTATGAACCCATGGTGCATATGATCAGAAATTCCTGTGATCATGGTATTGAATCCACATCAGACCGTCTTGAAAAAGGGAAGCCTTCCCAGGGTAAAATTATTCTTCGCGCCTATCACAGAGGCGGGCATATCCTTATTGAAATTGAAGATGACGGCAAAGGACTTGATAAAGGCAGAATTCTTAAAAAAGCAAAAGAGACCGGTCTTATCACCGGCAATGCGCAACTGACCGATGCGCAAATATATGATCTGATTCTTCAGCCCGGCTTTTCCACGGCACAGGAAATTACGGATGTCTCAGGCCGTGGTGTGGGCATGGATGTGGTCAAGTCCGGCATAGAAAAATTCAGAGGACAGTTGAACATTGCCTCGGAAAAAGCCAAGGGCACAAAATTTACCATCAGCCTTCCGCTGACACTTGCGATAATCGATGGAATGCTGGTCCGGGTTGATGAGGAAAAATATGTAATTCCGACAATCGCCATCCAAAAGGCATTTAAGCCCGGACAAGACGAGTACTTCACGGTTGAGGGCAAAGGAGAGATGGTCAAAGATCGCGGCAATTTAATTCCCATTATCCGATTGAATGATATTTTTAACGGCAGGGATCAGAAAAAATCAGTTCAAGACGGCCTTGTGGTGGTCGTGGAATCAAAAGGTGAAAAAAGAGCCCTGTTTATTGATGAGCTGTTAGGCAAAGATGAATATGTCATTAAAAGCCTGGGCAGCAATCTTAAGGATGTGGATGGGATCGCCGGTGGTGCTATCCTTGCCGATGGCCGAGTGGGGCTTATTATAGATATTCATGGAATTTTTGAAGTTGCGGATGGATAGCTATGTAAAAAAAGGGGAATTATGAATGATAAAAGGATAGAAGGGAAATATATTTTTGTTGTGGACGATGACCCGTCAGTCCTGGATATGATTCAAATATTATTGGGCCGATCCGGACTGAAGGT
>Ga0180007_10003416_pt1 | contig 17713 bp, 15 predicted proteins | sample MM_PC_MetaG_FD_121122 | JGI IMG/M metagenome (GOLD analysis project Ga0180007, IMG submission 121122) | Groundwater microbial communities from the Aspo Hard Rock Laboratory (HRL) deep subsurface site, Sweden - MM_PC_MetaG | ecosystem: Environmental > Aquatic > Deep subsurface > Groundwater... | reverse complement strand
TCTTTGAACATTCTTTTAGTCTCCTTTAGTATAATTTTGTTACTCTATATATCACTCTAAAGGCACTAAATAGCAAGTTATATTTTCACTATAGTAACAAATTATCAAACAATTCATAATGGCTCAATGGAGACCTTTCTCCGTTTCTGATTAAAAAACAATTTTCTATCGATTCACTATGTCTGATATATCTTTTTACAATTACATCAACAAATCTTTCATCAAGCTCCATCAAACAGCTTTTACGATCCAATTGATCAGCTGCGATCAGTGTAGATCCAGAACCACCAAATAGATCTAGAATGGTTTCATGTCTTCTACTAGAGTTCGCGATTGCTTTTCCTACAAGCTCTAGAGGTTTCATTGTTGGATGTTCTTCATTCTTCCTAGGTTTGTTATATTCCCAAATTGTATCTTGAGAACGATCATCTATAAAGAAATGAGCTGCGCCTTCTCTCCATCCATAAAGAATAGGTTCATGTCTCCAATGATAATCTTGTCTTCCAAGAACTAAAGCATTTTTAACCCAAATCAAACATTCAGCTAGTTTATATCCAGCGTTCTTGAATGCGTTCCTAAAGTTAAGCCCTTCAGTATCAGCGTGGCATACATAAATTGCGCCACCTGGTTTCGTATGCTCAAACATATTCTTGAAAGCATCGTATAAAAAAAGATAGAAGCTATTATCCTCCATCTTATCATTTTTGATTTTACCTGCAGTTCCCTCATAATCCACATTATAAGGTGGATCAGTGAAAATCATATCTATTGTTTGGGAATCTACTAATTTATTTACATCTTCGCTTTTTGTTGAATCTCCACACATAACTCTGTGATTGCCAAGGATATAAACATCCCCTGGTTCACTGAATGGAATTTCAGGAATCTCATCTTCAATATCGAAGTCATCATCAGAAGCATTATCTGGAAGTAATTCTTCTAATTCCTCAAATCCAAATTGAAGCATATCCATATTAATAAAAGAAAGTTCTTCTTCCAGTTTTGAGAAATCCCAAGTTGCAAGTTCAGCTGTCTTATTATCAGCTAATCGAAAAGCTTTGATTTGCTCGTCATTTAAGTCGTCAGCAATAATACATGGAACCTCTTTTAAATCAAGCGACACAGCGGCTTTTAAGCGCGTGTGTCCGGCAATAATAACATTGTCCTTCGTTATTACAATAGGAACCTTAAATCCAAACTCTTTGATTGAGTTGGCCACTGATTGTATTGCGTCATCATTATTCCTTGGATTATTCTCATATTCTATCAAATCTTTAATCTTCTTCAACATCAATTGCATTTGTCCAATCATCCTCTTTTGCGTTCAGTCTTTTTTCCATCAAATCTAATTCACGTTTCTTTTCGTTATATTCTCGGCCAAAGTTAGTAATTAGAAGATATCTTAATGCCTTATAGTCTGGCTTCTCTTTTTTGGTATGCTTTTCAATTCTCTCTTTTCTCTTACCATTTCCATCTTTTTCAATATTGGTTTTGGTATCTTCTGAGAATGCACCGATAGCAAGCTGATACATCGCATCTAATAAGTCCTTCTTCATACTTTCTTTGCCTTTATAGATGGCATCTTTTATCTTAGAATGTTTTCTTTTTAATACTATAAATGTCTTTTCACTAATCCCTATTGAATCAGCAAGATCACGTTGATTTATTCTTTTGGACGATAACTCTTCTATTTTCTCTAGTTTCTTATTTAGAATCCCGTCTTTTTCCCATTGCTGGTAGGAATCTAGTAGTTTTGGCATTGGCTAACCACCTCATTGTTTCTGTCACTACACAGTCAAAACTGAAGTTATTCCATATTTGAGCCCTACAAATCTTTCTGCAAAAGAAAAAGGAACTCAGTGATCTGAATTCCTGTAACTTCTAGGCTTCGTTTTAGCCAGTACTCCACGATACTTTGAGTCTATCAAAATACGCAAGTTTTGTCTACAAGCTTTTAGCACAATTTTATCTAGACAGTGCCTTTTAGGGTATACCATTTGCGAACATAGCCAAGTATAGTTCTGATACTCTTATTGATTACTTGTGTGTATGTTTGTGCTTCCGTTCACAAGGATTACTGGGTGAATAGAAAACTTAACTAATCCAAACATTCATCCCGATGAAAGCTTTAATGGATATGTATAGTTGTTTGATTTTATGTGAATCAATATCGATTAAAGGTTCGTACATAAATGAGTTAATGTGTATAAACTCTGGGGTTATTAAGCATACATCTTCCCCAACAGATACAACATTCTCATTTAATTGTTCTTTATATTTATCAAGCAAAAGTCGAGTTTGATTTTCATCTATCCCATCTACTTTTGTAAAATCTTCGCCAATAATTAATTTTTCGAATAACATTCTTATTCCGATGGACAATATGATTTTTGCATCCATGTCAAAAGCATCAAATTCTCGACTTGAGTAATAATCGCACAAACTCATTAATTTTTCATAGTAGCTCTCTGTTGGAATAGGATCAAGAATTGTTTTTGGGAATATTTCATTTACACATGTGTGTAAATCAGAAAGTGATTTCAAATTAGTCTCTTGGGTAAAGTGTAAATATGGTAAAAACTGGTTTTGACATTTATCCGTCAATATAGAAATTTCTCTAGCAAACGGTATTGAAAAAATCAATTTGGTTATATTCGGCGATTCACTTGCACGATATGGATCAAATAGTAATCTGGAGTTTTTGCTGATATTTACAGCTTTCTTGCTCTTATTTAATGTCGCCACTAAAGGCAAAAGATTGCACCTTTTTATGCTTGATCTATAAAATTCATAGTTATGAGTTAGCAACATCACATTAGCTCTATTTTTAACCATCTCATTGATGTATTGCATAAAAGCATATCGATTTGCATAATCAAAGGTTTCTATTATATCATCTAAAATAATTATAGGGTCATTATTCTTAATTAACTCATATTCAACTATGAATTTGATAATATTTAGTGTTGTTTTCTCTCCAGACGATAGTATTTTATTGAGTGTTTGCTCGTCAACATTAGCAGTTGGTTCGCTGTTATGAGAAAATATCAGAACTGGTGCATTTCTACCTAGCACAGTCAACCCTTTATCTTTTATTTTTACATTAAAAATGGAATTGAACCTTTTCTTAAAAATTTGTAAGGCAACCTCAAAATTCGTTACACTTTTATCAGCAATCAATAATATTTCATCAACCTCACTCTTTAATTTGTATAAATCATCAATGATTATTTCAATATCATCGATGAAATTAACTTTTAAATTGGATAAAACTAAATTTTTCCTACCATGAGAGAGTAACCTTGCAATATCAGTATCATCCTTAATTTGTGCTTTTATGTCTTGTGCTTCTTTCGATATACCTAAATTTTTTTCAAATTCAATAATCAGTTCTTTTGCTTTAGGATCATTAATAATCTTTTTAATTTGATTATCAACAACTTTCTTAAATGAGTCTATATCTTTGTATTCTGCACCATTAACAACAATGTATCTGTTTTTATCAGAATTTATGAACGATGTAGATTCAAGTACTTTAATGAACCCAGCAACTGTTGTATCGTTAAATTTGTCATCAAAAAAAATGCTTGACAGTTGGTTATTAACATATTCTGAGTATGATTTAAATTTCATTTGCAAATCTTCTTTGTCCAGAGCATCTCCTACTTTAGTTGTAAGTGTCTTTGCCTTCAATTTTTCAATACCGTTGATTGATTGTACAGCTGATATTTTTCTTAGCAACTCAATAAAAAGCACTATATTTTCCGCACTATTACTTAGTCCAAATAACGAGTATACAAAGTCCGGTGTAAACCCACTTTTTTTTATTATACCCTCAAACATGTTCTTGTATTCTAAAAATCGACTTTCCACTACTAATAGTTTCTCAATTTCGGCATTTCCTGTGGTAAGTCTTGACAATGGATTCTGCATTTCATGCAGACTAATACTGTCATATATGTCTTTGGAGAAAACTAATATATTCTTTAAATAGTCATCAATCGTACTGGTCCCAACAGTAATATCATAAATAAATTTATTACCAGTCAACCTATCTTCAATAGTATCTCCATTACCTTTTGCCAAAGAGTTTATTGCGTTTGAAAATGATGACTTAAAAACTCCATTAGAAGCATAAATAGCACAATTTTCTAGAGCGTTACCTAACCTTGGAAGATTGACTGAAAGTTTTTTTATTCCAAATGCGTTTTCAAATCTATTAATTTTAATTTTATTTTGTTCAGACATACAAACACTCCTTTGCAATACTCAAAAGATTTTTATTACTGTATATTTTTTAGTTGCACATTAATAAAGACTCAAATATTTTTCAATTATTAGTTTATAAAAGTAAAAGTGCTATATTAATTACATTATAGCACTTGAAAACGTTTATTTCTACATTATTTTCGATGTGTCGCTTAACTACTTCTTGACCCACTTGAGCATATCTTGCAACTATATTGACACATACTTGATGTTACCGCTCATAAGTATTTATTGGTTAATTAAAACTATGAGCTATATAGTTTTGAAAGTTCGTTAACAAATTCACTCTTATTTGAAACACTGTATAGTGGAAGACCAATAAGATAGTAATTTAGTCCATTGTGTTCCAATATATTATCCTTTTGAAGTCCATACAACTGATTAATTTGCATTAAGAATTGATTTTTCCATTCATCTTTCTCTACAAGGTGTTCCCCTTTGGGTTCTATAAATATTTGATAAAAACATTTTTGTTTGTTTTTGTCACTAAGTAATAAAATAAAGTCCGGTTGAAATCCTCTTCCAGTCGAAAAATCAAATATTTTATAAACCTCTTCGTTTCTAAGTAAGTAAATCTCATCATATTTTTCTTTTAAATTAGCCATTAAATTAGTGATTTCTAAAATTAATTCGCGTTCAATTGAAGTGCCGTAAAAAGAATCTAAAACATACCAATCATTACTAATTAGTCTTTTTTCCATTTCATCTGATTCTAAGTCGCGTTCTAGAATTTTAGTTTTCTTTTCCTTAAAAATAGTATTAAAAGGTATAGGAAAAAACTCACTTCCCTTAAATGGGTTAACAACATGTAAAAATTCAATTTCAAATTTTTCTAAGAAATTGCCTAGAATTGCTAATTTTATTTGATTGCTAAGAGAATCAAAGTTTGCAGATATAGATGATACAATTGGAATTTGAAAGCGCCCCAAAAAAGCATCTTGCAATAATTCATCAATTGTTTCTAATTTCATTTCCAATTTTAAGTGCTTAAACTTATATAGAGAATTACCTTTTACAGCTTGAAGATTAATTGCTTTAAAAAATAATTGTCTTTCAAAATCTCCTAGATATTTAATAGAAGTTTGATAATCATCTACACTTGTTTGTGTATTAATATCAGCCTCAGATGTAAATGAAAAATGTGATTCTATGTAGTCTATTTCTGATACCTTATATGGATCCATAAAATCATAAGAAATTTCCGTAATTTCCATCTTTCTTCGTTTAGGATTGCTTTTTTTCTCGTTTACAAGTAAAGATATATTATTAAAGTAATTACTTCCTCTAAATTCTTTTTTCAAATCAAATGTTTTTGTGATTCTGTCATCCTTAATATATCCATCTTTTTTCAATTCTGCTTTTAAATGAGAAATATATCTAGATTGTTCATCAAATGTATAATAATGTAATTCTTCAAGGATTCTCAGTTCGTTTTCAATATCATTATCAAATTTTCTCTTATTACTAATTTTATCCTTATATTCAAAGGGATAATATCTTACGCCCCTTCCTATTAGTTGTTTTTCTTTGACAGTGGATTCAGGTGTTTTTTTAGAATTTCCACCCGAATTTTGCCCTTGATACAGTCTAACTATATCATACAGGTTAAGTACATCCCATCCTTCGGTAAGTCTTTCAACGGTAAAAATACACCTTATAGTGTTATTTCTATCCTCAAGATTATTTAGCAATTGATCTGTTTCTTCATCAGTTTTTTCTTTCTTTGTAGTATTCGATTCGGAGTTTGTAATTATACATTTCTCTTTCGAAAATGCATACTTCATATTATCTACAAGCTTTGAATACGATATCTTATTTACGTTAATATAGTTCAAAACATCGTAAGTTCTTGATTTCCCTCTCTCATAGACTGTTTCATCATAGTCAATTTTCTCACCTAGTTTATTTAGAAAATCAAAATCTGCTACTGATAGATTATTTATTATATTTATGTAGAACTCAAAATCACTTTTAGACTCCTCTATTGTTCTACTCCTAAACAGAATTACTGGTTTAAAATTAGTTAGTGATTGATTTCCCTCCAAAGCATACTTATCTGCAATAGATTCTCGATACCAACTAAAGAGAAGGGCTTGCAAAATTCTCTCTTTTTTACCAAAAGATGATGATATTAAATTTATTTCCTTTGTGTAACCAGCTGATAAAAATTCTTTTAGCCCAAATTTATAAATGATTTTATCAGAGTATTTTTCAGTCACAGATTTATCGCTTGGAATTGTGGCAGTAAACTCAAGTAAAATATTTTTATTTGGTTCCACAGAACCATTCCTATTAAGTAATAATTCAACTACAGTGTGCTCCCAACCTCTTTTTTCAAGGTCAGTCAAACTAGTGTTACCACTCATTTCGGTGTTTAAGTCTAATTGTATTTGTTTACCTTTCACCTTTGTCATTGCATTAAGATGATGAGCTTCATCTGCTAAAATCACAATATCTTTTGAAAGTAAATCATCAAGAATGATTTGATTTTCTCTTTCTAGATGTATATCATTATAAAGTTTTTGAACAGTTGTAAATTTGATTTCGATATCGTTTGTTGATTTGCTAAATATATGAACCATTTTTATCTTTACACTTATTCCGTTAATTAAAATCTTTTCTTTAAATAAGTATTTACCGTGAAACGGGTTGCAAAAATTAGATTCAGTTTTACTTATTATATTATTCTGATTTACAATAAAAATAAAATTTCTGTAACCCAAATCATAATAATACAACATTGAGGCACCCATTACTAGGGTTTTACCTGTACCTGTGGCCATATTAAACATAAGGTGTGTAGGGGTGGATAGTTTTTCTTTTTTTATAATTTCATTATATGTAAGCAAGTTAATCAACGCTTTTTCTTGCCAATCAAATAATGTATGCTTCAAATTATTTACTACAAAATCTGGAATACGTGGTTTTACTATATCTAAATCATATGCTTTCGACTTTAACTCTTCGTATAAATTCTTAATTATCATTTTCGTCATCCATATAGAACAATTTTGTGAACTTAGCATCGTACTCTGAAATTTTAAACTTTGAGTCATCTATCTCATCAAAATGAATATATAAATGGTTTAAATCTAACATAGACTTAAACATTTCCTTCTGAATATCTAAATCTAAACTCAGAAATTTTGTATCACTTATTAAAGAATTTTTAAAGTCGTTGATCTTTACATTATATTTTAAATAATAGTTTTCATATATCTCGTTAAACTCTTTTTTCAATGAATTAAAAGATTTGCATTTTTCAATTTTTGTTTTAGCTTCTAAATTCCACTCCGCTAATTCGAAATATACAAATTCCCCTCCACCTTGCCATTTTATTCCTTTTGAAATTCCTCCACTTTCACCTGCTACAACATTTTTTAATCTCTCAACCGCTACTTCCTCAATGTAGTCCATTTGCTCAATTCCAATATACTGTATTCCCATTTTGTGTGCAACTGCTCCAGTTGTTCCACTTCCAAAAAAGAAGTCCAGTACTTTGTCATTCTTCTTAACTCCTGCAATTTCAAATAAGTAAGTTATTAAATCCTCGGGCTTCTTCCCATTTCTAAGGCTTACTCCTCCCTCATATCCAACACTATTATATTCTTTCACCATATCAATAAAGTTAGGATACGGTTTATATTTATACTCCTCATAGTTTCTAGGCACCCCTTGATAATACCCACCATTTTGTTTTCCCTCATTAGGTAAATAAAAATATCTGTGATCGTATATGTCATCTCCAATTCCATTTACCTTAAAAAGTGTTCCAGGTGGATATTTCCCATTGAAAGTTTCCAAGTATTTACAGTAAAATCTACCACTACTATTTCCTTCTTTTAAAGACCCTCGAATACTGATTTTTTGAAAAGCATCTTTAGCGGCAATACCTAGTTTTTCCTCACTATACTCATTTGGCAGAAAATATGTAATTGTTTTTCCACCGTCTAACTGGACTACATTTCCTTCACTATTTTCTTTTATAGTATACATATATTTCTTAATATCATTTTTTTCTTTGATTCTAGATAACTTACCTTTTTTACTATTCTTTGAATAAATCAAGATATATTCAATTACATCATGAAAGTCTTTATCACCTTTTAGAATTCTATTTGGATGTCTTACTAAGACATTTAATGTTGTAATATAATTAATAAATAATTCATCACATAGAACTTTTAAATGAGCATACATATGATAACTAGTATGAATAAAAAATAAGCCTTCTTCATTCAACATTTCAAATGAAACTTCTAACCTATTCTTCATAAATGTCAACCAAGTAGATGTGCTAAATCTATCATTATATGCAAAGCTATCGGAACCTGTGTTATAGGGAACATCAATATATATCATTTTTAGTGAATTATTAAATTGTTCTTTAATGGAATGCAATGCCAACAAGTTATTTCCTTTTATTACAAGATTTTCAATAATTTTACCTTGGGAGTCTCTTTTAATTTCAGTTAAATCAAAACTCCCCTCATTATTGAATCTTTTCCAGTTTTTAAAGGCCTTTCGTTCAAAAAGTCTATCAATTTCATCTCTTCCTAAAACCTCATTGAAAAATATTTCTTCTCTTTTAGACTTTAGCTCATTAACAATAACAGAATCATTTACTTCTTTAATTTCGAAATACTTATCATATCCATCATCAGAAGACTGACCACCCTCAAGAACGCAATCTTTAAAAGGAAAATTCAATACAGTCTTATCTGAATTAGATAAAAAATCATCATTCAAAGAAAGCCCTATTTTGTTGCTGTAATTTGTAAATGTATTAAACACTTTATTTTCTTCTATATAGAATTTAAACTCTTTATTCTTAAATATATAAGAATTACCAACTTGTTGAAAAAAGAAATCCCGTATCTCCTTTTCATTAAATAGCGCTTCTATTAAGCCCTGGTCGTAGTCATCAATAAGTTTAAATAAAATATTTTTGTTAATAACTTTGAAATCATTGTTCCAAATTCTGTCATCCAGCTTAACGACATTTTCAATTTGCTTTTTGAATTTCGAATCCATCTCAGTATACCTCCATAATTTTATCTCGTATTTACATTTACTTATTATACCATTTATCAACTCAGTTTTAAATGTAATATTAGGAAGTTTTATTGACATTATACCCAAAATCATTGTGTTTTCTGACTATTATAAACAATATTGAATACATCCTACTTCTAGTAATATTTAATCTTGATATAATTAATACATTATTCAATTCCTTTTCCACTAAATATTCTAGCAATAACTCTTCTTTTTCTTTTAGTATTGATTTAAATGATTTATAGCTATCAATCTTAATTTCAGCCTCTTTCATTCTATGCTTTACTTGATCTATCTTCCCAATTATGAATAGCAAGTTATCCTCTACATTGTTCCTGGATGAGCTCGATCCAATTGAATCATACACAACAGCCTGATATCCAGTTAGCCTAGATTGATAATACTCAAGCTTCTCTTCTAGTTCCCTTTTATGCCTTATAGCTTTTTTAACATCATCTATCCACTTGTAAAAAGGTGCGTTTAAACCAGTCTTCAAATTTCTCACCTCTCCTGTTTTCTAAATTTTTAAATCTTTCAAGATTGTTTAGCAATGAAGCCTTCATGAAATTAAAACGATCATCAATTTCTGGGTTAGGGTTTCTAGCATATGAAATAATATAATTAACCCCACTTAATACATTCTCGTATCCGTATGATAGTATTGCTGATTCAAAGAGATCATTATACCTCATGATTTCCCCATTAAATTCTTCAATGTATTTTCTTTGAATTAATAATTTAGTTAAAAAGTGCATTTTGGGGAACCCATAAATGCTTTTATCTTCTTTTATCTTTTTATCTCTTTTACTTTCCTTTTTACTTTGTTTTTTAATGTCAACATTAACCGAATTATTGTCGACATTAACTAATGTTTTTATAAAATTATCCTCGTTTTTTTGCATGCTTAAAAGGACCCCTAATTGTTCCATGGTTTCGGAATCTAACAACCAATACTTGTCATTATGGACATTCTTCCTTCTTCTGGTTGAAAGAATGAATTGTTTCTGAATAGATATCGAAGTAATAACACCTTGTAGAAAGAGCGCTCTTTCAAAGAGTCGAAGCTCAACACAACCGCGAATAATCTCCAAGATCTTGTCCACCTTTATCCAATGTGGTCCTATTTCTTGATGTAATAAAATAGCTAGTTCATCTAATGGTATTTCTAGATAATATCCTTCGCCATAGACAAGAGTCAAGATTCGGATATAAATGGTTGTACCATAAGGACCATACTGATAAGAGAGTGACTTCAGTTTAGGATCATCAAAAGCACGCACGTCCCAAGGAAAATACTCAAGTCCTTGTTTAAATGGTCGTGCCATGTTTTGTACCTTTCTATATATCAATAAACCGACATTTCACACCATATCAAGAGTAAGTTCTTGTGCTATTGTGAGTAAGTTCGTGTTACCGTTCACAAGCATTACTGGTTAAAAGGAAATGTCGGTTTTATCGATTTTAGTAGTTTGAATTTTTTTCTTTAAATTTGTTTAGTTCTGCTTCTGTTACTCGCCATTGATTACCTAGTTTAAAAGCTCTTAATTTGCCTTGTTTGATATATTTGAGCAATGTTCTTCTAGATACTCCCAGGATATCAATTAGATCACTGAGCGTATAATGGTTTTCTGTTTCGTTGTGCATTCTTTGTCACCTCATATTCAGATAATATTCTTTCAATGAATGTTATCCCGCTTTTATAAACATAAGTCCGGGTAGAGATTAATATAGTTCCACCTGCGACTGATTTTGTTTCTACGACTCTAAAGTATTTACGGTCACAGTACTCCTGGAATGGTTGATTCCTGTCATCTAAGATATGTGTAGCTCTAAGTATCTTAAACAACTCCATACTTCCTATTCCTTTAAATTTTAGAACGTCATGTGCGATATCTAAATCTACACATTGTGAGGAACCTAATAACTTGTTGATATATTTAAGCTTTGGTTCATTGATTTTCTTATCTGTCTCCAGGACACTATTTCTTACTTTAATATCCTGGTATTCATCTAAGAATTTTATTACTACATTTGGATCGTGAAAGTCATCTACCTGATAGTCTCCAAATTTTAATAGTTGCGGTAATACTATACGATATAACCAATCATTAATCATTTGAGCTTCAGCTTTTTTTGAAGCAAACATACATGTACTGATGTTATTAGCTGATATAAAAAGTCTTTTTGCCTTCCCTTTTTCGTCTGGAACTTCAATTGTTTTGATTTCATTTGCTGGTATTTTAGTTCTACACTCTTGTACATTTTTGATATCTAGAAGTCTTGCGATATCAACCAAGCAAAAATAAGGTTGATCCTCTACAAAAGATGTTCTAATGACACCATACTCTGCATTTGAAAATTCCTTAATCATAACTTATCCTTTCTTATTTTCGTGTTGTTTTCCCAAACAACGTATCACTAATCTTCCCTTCGTAATTCTCTTTTCTTCTATTCATCTTGTGGATGTAGATTTGTGTGGTTGCTGGGTCTTTGTGTCTAAGCAACTGTTGTGTGCTCTCGATGCCTGCGCCTTCAAGTAATGACAACGTTGCTGTCGTGTGTCTTAAGCTATGTGCAGAATATTTTGGACTGTCGATGCCTATTTGTCTCAAGTATTCTTTAACTACAGCCCGAATTGATCTTGTTTGCATTCTCTCTCCGTAATTCGTATGACCATGATTAATGAATAGTGGTTTGAATTCATCGGAACGTTTTATTAAATATTCTTCAATGATTGCGTAAACTTGTGGTGATAATTTTACATATGTATCCTTATCATCATGTCCTTTTCCCATTACAAATAAAACCTGGGAATCTTCAATAAAATCGATATCTTCTGTATCTGATCTTTCAACTTCAATTGTCCTTAATCCAGTCGTAAGCAACAAACTGATTAAAGCATAATTTCTAAGACCTAAAATATTTTTTTTAGCATGCATCTCCGCTCTATGTAAGAGTTTCTTTGAGTCTTCAACTGATGGCGCTTCTCGTTTAAAGTTTGATTCAATCTTCATTCCTTTTATACCTTCTGCGATATTTGGTCCATACCCTTCAATATAATACCATCGGTAGAAATTCCGAATGACAACTATGTGTTTCTGAACTGAAGCTGCCTTTAATCTTTTTTTAATGCGTTCACGATAATTCATGACATCATGCCTAGTTGGTAAGTTAGGAATATTATCAATATATGATACATACTCTAATAGAATCCTTTGGTAGCTTTCTTTTGTAGCTGGTTTTATATCAATATATTTTATATACTGAATGATTCTTTCTTTTATTGATTCCTGAGTATTCATATTATTACCTATCCCGCGTTAATTGTTGCTATTTAGATCTTTGTATTTATCTATATACTCTGATTCAAATTGCAACAATCTATCCGCATCCATTTGAAGTGCCTTTGTAAGTCTTAGTAGCATCGATACTGGTAGTTTGCTTCCTCTATTACCATTTTCAAGTTGATAATAATAGTAATGAGTTACATCCAGTTCCCTTGAAACTACTTCGACCGACAAACCGAGTTCTAACCTGCGTTCAAGCAAATAGAATCTGGGTAATGGGATCTTCTTCTTTTTGGATATTTTATTCATGTTTTCTACAAGCAATAGTGTTTCCTCCCTTAGATGAATTTTGATGGTGCTTATATTGTATATCAAAGAATGAAAAGTGAAAATATCTTGTGCAAATAAATCGACATGAGAAACAAAGAGAGTTTACTCTGTACATGGAAATAACCTATTTACACAATATTTTTAAGTTAATGCATACAACAATATTGACAACGCTACATTTGTTGTCATATAATTATTGATAATATGCTACAAAAAGGAGAAAATTATGCAGAGCTTAAACACAACTGATGCATTTAACAAATTATTTATAAGTGAAAATTTAAAAAGACTTCGATTATCATACAACCTTTCAACAACTGAGGTTGGGAAGATTATAGGTAAAACTAGACAGGGTTATTTGAATTATGAAAACGGATCTCGTGAAATAGGCATCTATGATTTAATAACATTATCTGGATACTACAATGTATCTATTGATGTCATTGTAGGGAATCCATTCACTTTAAGAAATGAAAAGTTGCTAGCATTTAGAACATTTGAATATCTTGAGAATGAATTGAAGGAAGTCATGCCAATTACGATATCTACAGTTCATGATGATGTTATCTGTGTTAAGTATGATGATTTTAAACTTGATTTCTTCTGGAAAACAAACACCAATCAAAAAGGTCATGAGATGATCTTCGAATACTATAACAAGCCTTATATATCAAAAGTCTTCTACAATTCAACTGGTGGTGGACATTTCTATATTAGTAGTGAGCCTTTCTATTTTAATAAAGCACAAGCAGAAAGCATTGTTTTTAAAGGTGTTTATATGTCTGAACTTATTAAGATAACAGATATACCACACTTCTTTTAACGATTGTGCTTAAAGCTTATATATTTATCGTTTTAAATTTGATATACTTGATTCCGGTAAGTTAGGAAATATCTATATGAACATTCTTTAATTTTATCCTTTCTAAAGGAGTTGCTTTCGGGCAACTTCTTTTTTTATTAGAAAGGACACCATATGGACGACAATATAGAATTTCAACAAAAGAAATTGATGCTAGACGAATTATATAAAGCAAAAAAAATAAGCGGTACAGAATGGTATGACGCTTTATCAAAACTTATAGCTGAGTATGATCTGGATACAGAAATAAACTCGCAATAAACTACTTGCTATTTATTGCTTTTTGAGTGATGTATATAGTAACGAAAAGGAGGTGCATTATGTTAGAAAAAAGAGTATTTGTCATGGAACCCGATCAAGTTTTCCATGAAGATAAAAACGGAATGCCTATTTCCAGAGAAAAGAAAAGTGTTTGTGCTTATGCGAGAGTTTCAACTGACTCAGATGATCAACTAAATAGTTACCAAGCACAAATCAATGAATTCACTAAGAAAATTCAAGAAAATCCTGAATGGGAGTTTTTGGATATGTACGCGGATGAAGGTATTTCTGGAACAAGCATGAAAAAGAGAACCGAGTTCTTAAGAATGATCGAAGATGCCAGGGCAGGTAAAATTGATTTGATATTAACTAAATCATTATCTAGGTTTGCAAGAAACACCGTAGACTGCCTTACTGTAGTAAGAGAGCTTAGAGAAATCAATGTAGAAGTTTATTTTGAAAAGGAAAATCTATATTCCAGTGATACAAAAATAGACTTCATGCTCACCATCTTCTCTTCTATCGCCCAGGAAGAATCTAGAAACATCAGTGAGAATGTGAAATGGGGATTTCGTAAACGATTCAAAGAAGGTAAGGTTCATATTAATACAACTAGATTCCTAGGCTATGATAAGGATGCTGATGGGAAAATCATCATCAATACAAAAGAAGCAAAAACAATTAGGATTATTTTTGATATGTACATTGCAGGATCTTCATTAAAGGATATTGCTCAATTCTTAACTGAAAATGACATTCCTAATGGACGAAAAGAAATCTTCTGGACTTCAGCTACAATAAGCACCATATTGGTAAATGAGAAATACTGTGGCGATGCAATTCTACAAAAAAGAGTGGTTGTCGACTATTTATCCCACAAATCAGTTAAAAACAATGGCCACGCACCAAAGTACTACATTATGAATAACCATGAGGCAATCATACCAAGAAAGAAATTCGAACTCGTTCAAGAGTTAAAGAAAAAAAGAGGTCGAACCAAAAGCGCATCTCGTTATGGAAATAAGTATGCATTGAGCGGAATTGTCTACTGTGGCCATTGTGGTAGAGTGATGAATAGACACTACTTCAATTATGATAAACCTTCACAAAGAGTTGTGTTATCTTGCAAAAACAGACAAAACGATGATACTCCATGTGATAACACCCCAATTGATAATGATACTTTGGAACTTGCAATCATTGATGCAATTAAATATCTGCAGCTTGATAATCCTTCAATAGTTAATGAGACATTGGATCTTGTTAAAACTAGTTTAGATTCTTCTCATATTGAAATTGAATTACGAGAAATAGAAAAGGAAATCAAAAAAGTTGAAAACAGTATAAAAGATATTATCAACATAAATGTAAAAACAATGGCTGAAGATACTGATTTTTATAAGGCTTTATACAATGAAAAGAAAGCAATACTTGTTGAACTTAAGGCAAATCTACAGAATAAGAAAAACATTCTCGTAAATGTACACCTACATGATGAACGAATCAATCAAATACGTGATTTCTTAAATGGATACACTGCACTTAATAAAACGATTCTTCTTGGAATGTTCAAAGCAATTATCGCAACAGATAGAAACAATGCCATACTAGTTATGAGTGATAGGAAACTTACAAAGCAGGAGGTTAGAGGAAATATAGATTCATTCAAGTCATTGAAATCAATTTATACAAGCACTGTAACCAACAAGGACACAAAACAATCTATTACTTATCGCGTTGTTGGGCTTGGGACAAACTAAGATGAACGTTGTAGAAATACTCAACCTTGAGGCATATGAACAGAAATTAGTAAAGAAGAATGTTTGTGCATACGCTAGAGTGTCTACTAGCAAACTTGAACAAGAATCATCATTCGATTTACAAGTAGACACTTATACAAAAATGATAATGAATAATCATGAATGGAATTTTATGGGGGTTTATGCAGATGAAGGAAAAAGCGGAACGAATATTACCTTTCGTGATCAATTCAATTTAATGGTTGATCTAGCAAAGACTGGTAGTTTAGATCTGATTATCACAAAATCAATATCACGTTTTGCGAGAAATGTTATTGATTGCTTATCCATCATCCAGGAACTGAAGTCTTATGGAACGGAGGTATGGTTTGAAAAAGAGAACTTATCTTCTTTTGATAATAAAATAGAGTTTGTTATTTCTGTTATGGCGGGTATGGCCGAGGAGGAATCACGAAGTATAAGTGAAAATGTTAAATGGCGCGTAAAAAAGAAATTCAATAATGGTATAGTGCCGATGGTTACTTCTCGCGTCATAGGATATTCTCGTGACGAAAAAGGAGAAATAATCATCAATCCACAGGAAGCAAAAACTGTAAAGCTAATCTTCAATATGTATGTACAAGGCTACTCTCATAGGAAGATTGCAGAACATTTAAATTCTTTAGGATTAAAAACCAAAGCAGAAAAGGTTGATTGGTATGAGAATGCCATTCAAGGCATAATTAACAACGAAAGATATACTGGAAATGCCATTCTTCAGAAATCTAGACGAAAAAAGATAGGTAATAGGAATTCAATCAAGAACCAGGATAAGCTTCAAAAATACTATGTTGAAAATTCACATCCTGCTATTATCACTCAATCAACATGGGATAAAGCACATGAGCTAAAGAATCGAAAAATAATGAAGTATCATCACACGTTGAATCGAAAAGAAATCAGAAGGAAGTCCAGTACTCGTTCTGAATACAGCGAATTTATAGTATGTCCAATATGTGGAAGAAACTATGTTTTCAAAACAAACAACATCAATACCCCATATGAAAAACGAATACTAATCTGTTCTTCTAACAAAGATACAAAAATATGTGAGAATGATTCAATGTTTGCAGACACATTCGACTCAATAATGATTTCACACGTCAATCAGATTATTAAAAATAAGGACATCTTCTTAAAGTTCCTTCGTAACGCTTTTATATCTCATCCTGCAATCATTAGCCTAAATTCAAATTTGGTCCAAACACAGGGGAAATTAAGCGAGTTAGATTCAAAGTTACGCCTTCTGATTACATCAAATGATGAACTGGACAGACAAGTTAAGACACAGCTTATAGACCTGCAGACAAAACTTCATTTAGAACTTGTAGGATATCAAAACAAATTGCTAACGACTCACAACATTGACATTCGCGTTAAATACTATAAGCTCCTACTAAAAGATTTTAATAAACCAATTTTAGAAATCACAGAGTTCCCATTTAAAGAGTTTTTTAAAAGAGTTGTTATGCACGATAGACACAACATCGAATTTCAAATTCAATTCGATGAGAACTATGGAGATGCAACCGATCAATTTCAAACATTAAAAACAGAATACTTAATAAGGAAAACAGTTCATGTTGTAGAAAGCAAAATCACTATTTATTGAAATTTAAAAGGAACAGTAGAATGGATCACATTTTGTGGTCTTTTTTTCTTGTTTTAATGGAATCATTAGAATTCCAACTTTTCCATGTCTTTTTTATACATTTCTTTTTGCAGGTATACTAACCCTTTTTTATACACTATTCTTTTTAATTTTTAATTATATTTTCAATAATTCAAATCCCCCCAACTCCCTGAAAAACCTTGAAAAACCAAAAGTTCAAATCCCCCCTTCTGGC
>Ga0180007_10003415_pt1 | contig 17714 bp, 13 predicted proteins | sample MM_PC_MetaG_FD_121122 | JGI IMG/M metagenome (GOLD analysis project Ga0180007, IMG submission 121122) | Groundwater microbial communities from the Aspo Hard Rock Laboratory (HRL) deep subsurface site, Sweden - MM_PC_MetaG | ecosystem: Environmental > Aquatic > Deep subsurface > Groundwater... | reverse complement strand
TGAAGGTGGCAAGCCAGGCAAGACCGATTAAGAGAATACGGAGTCGGTGCACTTCCTCTGTGAAGAAAAATAGCTCTATTCCCACCTGGGTCAGCATCATCGGGCTGACAATCAAGCCGATCAAGGCCGTGTATCTCGCATGCCAATCGCTAAAACTTTTCTTCTCAGTATAGGTGAAGGAGGGATAGATAACCAACTGCACAAGCCAGATGAGAATAAAGAGTCCACTGTCGACCATGAGTTGCAAGGCTGTCAGTGCATTCATCTCTATCCTTTTTAGCTTTTTTTACAGTCGGCGCAGAAGGTGATCAACTGCCATTGCTGCCCCAATTGTTACCCCGGCAATGGATTGGCCGGGAAAACGGTGGTCACCAACCAGGCTGCAGTTTTTCAAGCGATACCTCTTCTGTCGTGGGGCTAGGAGCCCTGTCTGGGCATAGCCTCCAACCAGGCCGAGATGCCGTCCGGTATAGCGTTGGTAGGTCACTGGCGTTCCGGCCAGAGAAAGTTCGATATTATCTTCTAAGCCGGGAAGGTAGTGGTACAGCAATCCCATGGCCTTCTCGGTATAGAGTGACTTCAGAGCACTGTACTCTTTCTTTCCTCTCTCTTTGGCATGCCACCAGGGGGGGACTTTTGTATGGGTGGAGACAGTGAGCGCCCTCTTTCCCTGCGGGGCTCGTATCTGATCAGTGGGATGGGAGAGGGAGAGAAAAAGTGAATCTCCTTCTGCCAGGTTGTCTGTCTTTGGGCGAACAAGCTGCAGGTGCTGGAAGGTATGGCCGAGCAAGCTTTCTTGGCTGATCCCTAGATGGAGGATGAAGGCACCCCACAGGGCACGGCTTCGGTCTTTCCAGGAGGAGGGCAGAGTCCTGCCGAGCAGTGCGGCGAGGCTTGCACTTGAGCCGTTCACTATAACTTCTCTGCCCTGGTAGTTTGCTCTGGTGCTTATTACTTCCTTGATGCGTCTGTTACGAGTTGTAAGGGCGATCACTTTTTCCTGAAGATGGATTTCTCCCCCTCGCAGTCCTATGGCCTGGCTCAGTATTTCGGCAACAGTACCCGTGCCGCCGCTGATACTGCAGGGTGATTGTCTGGGGAGATCAAGGGCCAGGGCCGCAAAAAGTGCATTGCATTTCCGGGCTGTAGTCTGGGCTGAAATGAGTAACTGGGCATCTATAAATCGACAAAATGCCTTATTGCCATGGAGACCGTGTCGTTTCAGCCACTGAGAAACGGTCATTGTCGCCAGCATGATACACCTGCTGCCCGGTATGGAAGAAAGAGAGGAGGCAAGGAATCGAGCCTGGCTGAATCTTTTTCGGCCATATTGGCTGAGGAGCCCATTTGTCAGGTCCCAAAGGGTATTGGCTACAGCGGCCTGTTCCAGCCAGAAGGCTGTACTCTCAGGGAAGCGTTTGCGGAGCATTTCTTGCTTGGGATCAAGATCAATCTCACTGACCCCATCATTGTATTTCCAGGCCACGGACAGGGGATACAATGGCCACTTTATGGCGAGTCTGTCGGCGACCCATTGCATGGGGCCTCTTGAATGAAAGCCGCAACCAATAGTGGCCCCGGCATCAAAGCGGTATCCCCGATGGGAAAAGGTCGCTGCACAGCCTCCTGTTGTCGTGGCTTGTTCCAAAAGCAGTACTCGGGCTCCCTTGTCTGCGAGGAGGGCAGCGGCAACCAGACCACCTATTCCTCCGCCAATAATAATTACATCATAGGTATTCACCATTTTTTTAACACCGAATAGACTATGAGTCGCCGTATTGCAAGCAACAGCTATTGCTACCCCTCCTCAATCAGGGAGAGAAGCAGCTTTATCTTGATTGAGAATGTTTTCTCTTGGCGACGGTCTACCCTCCTTGGCAGGAATCTCTACCGACCTTTTCTTCCTCCATACGAGGGTGTTACTCGAGACCCTTTACTGTAATCCCCTTTTTTGCAAGATCTCGACAAACCTTTTCAACCTGTCTTCTGTCGCAGTCGGTAATCTCATAGGTATCACTGACCCCGTCAATAAAAGAAAAGGTCACTCGATGTTCCTTACTTAAGGTGACGCTTCTTATGTAGTTGCTATCAAGCCATGGGGCCAGGCTTTCGGTAAAGTGATTCAGGCTGCATTGTTTCATGATCGTCTCCTCTGTATGCAATGTGGGGCGCTCTGCCGTGAATGGGAAGAGCGCCCCACAGGGGGTCTCTTACCAGCGTTCGATAACGACAATGGTACTGACATCTGTACGGCTCGCTATTTCTTCGGACGAAATGTTTCCTGTGGTTTTCATGTTTTTCTTTAAAAAATCAGCAGAACAGACATACTCTTTCCCATTTTTATCACCTATAAATACCAAATTTTTGAATCCATCTTGGATGCTTACAGCCATTATTCCTCCATCCTATCTTTTTATGTGGAGAGGCCCATTGCCTCATTACTTATGACTTTAAGACCTTGTTCACCCGAAAACAAGGGTGGGGAACGTACAGAATTATGCGAGCAAAATCTATCAGAGGATGGTCCACTGATGAAAAGCGGTATAGAGGCGCTTATTGTCGACTTCCTTTCCATCCTTGTGGCAGTACTTCTGAGCAGGGGGAACCATCATTGGTACGAATCGCAGCGGCTCAATAGGATGGTGCCGAAAACAGTCTAAAGCTGGCAGTGTCTCCATTTGGATCCTGTTCCCTTGCCAGTTGCAGGAGAGACAGGGCAGCTTGGTGAAGAAGAACGGGAACTGCTGTTATCGGCTCATTGCCTGGATTGGCTGAAAAAACTGCTTATTTCCACTTTTTTCTCCTCAGCCTGAACAGTGATCGCGCCGATCTCTGCAGTGTTTAAGAGAGGAATCTTCTGTTCTCTGCAATATTCACGGACCTGTGACGATGGAAAGAGCAGGGGGCGAAAACGTCCGGCAGAGACGATGATGTGCTCGGGATGGACAGCCTCCAGGAATGGATTGGAATTGGATGTTTTTGATCCATGATGAGGGGCGAGGAGGAGGGAGGAATGAAGGTCTGTTTGGTTTTTGATCAGAATGCTTTCCACCTGTTGACTGATGTCTCCGGGGAAAAGACAGGAGAGACCATGCCCCCTGAACTGGAGGATCAGACTCTTGTCGTTGGAACTTAAGGACTGGGATAAAAGAGGATGCTCAGTATCCAGAAACGGGTTGCCCAGATTGATCAGTTTGGTCTGGCCGCTTTCCACAAGGATCTCATTCTTTTCAGGGGTTTTGATTGCTATGCCAAGGTCGCGGGCAAGGGAGAGCAGATTGTCATACTCCTGGTCATGACCGCCAGAGCCATTTATCCACAGGGTCTGAGGGTGAAATCGTTGCAGGAGAAAAGGGATGCCGCTGTAGTGATCAGCGTCGGCATGGGTGATGACAATTGCCTCCAGACGGGTAATTCCCCTCTGCCAGAGATAGGGGGCGATGAGCTGTTCACCGACATTGAATCTGCTTGAAGAGGTGCCTCCTCCGTCGATGAGTACTCTTTTCCCACCGGGAAAGGAAAGAAGAGAGGAATTCCCCTGTCCCACGTCAAGAAAGGTGATTTCGGAGCCGGTGGCAAACCGTTCACTCAGGGACTGCAGAGGAAAAAAGAAGAGGCAGCAGACTCCCAGAAAGAGGGGCATGGTCTTTCTCAGCGGTATCCTGGTCAAACAGAGTGCCAGGGCCAGATAATAGAAAAGAATGAGGATCACGGGTGGTGTCGGGAACCAGATGTTTGAGAAACTGGTGCTGCCAAAGAGCTTGGCCAGGTTTATGGCCGTTGCGATCCCATGGCCCCCCAGCTGCAGTATCCATTCCGCGCTGTGCGGACTGTGAAAGAGAAGGGGGATGGCCATCAGGCCAAGGGGCAGGCTCCAGAGACAGAGTAGAGGTTCGAGAAAAAGATTTGCCACTGGTCCCACCGTGGAAAGACGATTAAAGGCCTGGATGAGGAGGGGAGCGGTGCCAATGGTGGCCGTTAGCGAGACGAGTAGTGCGGCACAGGTCCAGCGGACTGTAGCCATGAGAACGCGCTGCAGGTGATTGTGGTCAGGAGCGTTTTCCTGTTGGACGAGCGAGGTGAGTCTTGGCAGGATGAGGATCAGGGATGCCACGGCCATGAAGGAGAGTTGAAAAGAGACTGTGGCCAGGCTGAGGGGATTCCAGAGCAGGATGATGAGTGCTGCACAGGCCAGGGCCGTAAAGAGTGAACGCTGTCGGTTTACGCAGAAGGCCAGGATAAAGACCAGAACCATGATCAAGGAACGCAGCACTGGTGTCTGTGCCCCTGCCAGCATGGCATAAGCACAGAGAGGGGGGATAGTTATCAACAGAGCCAGTTTTTTGGCGGAAAAGCGCAGCATGAGGTATTGTGAGCGTCTTGCCAGCCAGTAACAGATGACAAAGAGTGCCGATGCCAGCAGGGAGAGGTGGAGGCCTGAGATAGCCAGGATATGCATGCAGCCCGAGGCCTTGAAGTCTTCAAGTGTTTTAGGCTCTATCCCGGAGCGGTCTCCAATGAGCAGGGCCCGGTAGATCCCGGCCTGCCGGGGGGGGAAGGTCTTGTCCAGCAGTTCTCTTACCTCGAGTCGTGTCCTTTCGGGAAGATAGCGCAGGGAGTGGATCCAGGACATGTCTGTTGTCAGGGGATGGATGTGGGCAGGAGAGAGGATCCTGCCGATAATCCAGATGTCTCTGCTGGTGAGGAATGCGGGGTAGTTAAAACTTCCGGCATTACCGAAGCGATAGGGACGGGAAAGCCGTGTTCGAATCACCAACTCGTCCCCAGGCAAGAACTCTGTGGGCCATGGCCCTTGCATCGTCAGGCGTACCAGGCCATGGGTGGCTGAGAAGGTGGGTTCCTCATGGCGGCGCAGGCTATGGCTGTCTACCAGAAGTGTCGTGTTTTTGCCATCGAAGAGTGGCATGCTGTTCAGCGTTCCGGTAAGGACAGTATCTTTTTCCTGAGTGATCTGGCTGTAAATATGTCCTTCTCGAAGAGGCTGCTCAGAAAAGTTGTCTGCATGGTAAAGACCAAGGGTGGTGGCGGAGAGAAGAAGCAAAAAGAGTGTCCTCCGTGCATGGTCTTGCCTGAAACAATAGAGTGCTGCGGTGAGGAGCAGAGCGGTAATGCCTAGGGTTATCTGGGGAGGGAGGCCAATGAAGTGATGGAGGATGATGCCGGCAGCAAAGGCCAGGGTCAGGGCCATCAGCAGATAATGGGCAAGCAGGTCAAAGAACCGATTCACAACATTTCGTTGATCAGTTTGAGGTGGCGGTCGATAACGCCTTGTTGGCGTACAATGCAGGCTCGGGCAGCACCCCCTGCTTTTTTGCGGAGAGGATTGTCTTGGAGCAAGCGCAGGACTGCGGCTGTCAATTCGTCTCCGCTATGAACCATGGTGGCTCCACCTGCCTGGACTAACTCTTCACTGATTTCGGAAAAATCTTCCATATGGGGTCCATAGAGAACCGGGACTCCGACAACTGCCGGCTCAATGGGATTGTGTCCTCCTGCAGGCACCAGACTGCCCCCGATAAAGGCTAGATCGGCATGGCTATAGAGACTGCTTAATTCACCAATGGTATCGAGAATAAAGAGATCTTTGCCGCCGGCATTAATATGACTGCGGCAGTTTGCCATCAGCTCCATTGTGGAGGCAAGGGCCTGCAGTTCCGTGCCGCGATCAACATCTCGCGGGGCAATGATAAGATAGAGTCCGGGGATCTCTTTTTTGAGTTTTTTGTAACTCTGGAGGAGGATTTTTTCTTCGCCTTTATGAGTAGAGCCCGCCACCAGCAGGAGTTGATGCTCGGGCAGGTTGAAGGACAGGCGGGACATCGGTCCGGATGCGTTATAGAGGTCAGTATCATACTTGAGATTGCCGAAGGTATGGATCTGTCGTTTATCCACCCCCAGGAGGATAAGATTCTCCCGGTCTTTTCCAGTCTGCATGGACAGGGCCTGAAAGCTGCTGAATAGTGGTCGAAAAAAGAAGGCGAGCCGTTGGTAAGAGCGCATGGACTTTGTTGAAATGCGGCCATTGACCAATAAAGTCGGGATGTTCCGTCGTCTGAGGACAGCAAGGATATTAGGCCAGAAATCGGTTTCCACCAGGATAAAAAGATCGGGCTGGATTACATTCACAAAACGGTTTATCACCGGCAGGATATCCAGGGGAAAGGGGATAAAACAGTCCACCTTGTCATGTAATAGGTGTTCTGCCACCCGGGCCCCGGCTCTGGAAGAGGCAGAGAAGACCAGTTGTACGTCGGGCATCTTCTTGCGAAGTCCTGAGACCAGAGGCAGGGCAGAGGTCACTTCTCCAACGGAGAGGGCATGGATCCAGAGGGTTTTTTTGCCCCCACTCTTCCTGACATACGACAGACCGAATCCCAGACGACGGAGGGTGCGTAATCGATATTTGGGGACCAGGATGACAAAAATGGCCAGGGGGAGAAAGAGGATGCTCAATAACAGGAACTGGAGGATATTGTATAGGGTAATCATTGGTAACGGTTTGTTTTTGATTTGAAAATAACTGTACCACAAATCGCTTGGGCTGGATATGATAAAGGCGTTGGCAAACGCTTGCAGCGGCTGAAGGGTAACTGGGGCAGGAGTTCCCCGCAACGCTCGGTTATCATATTGTAATGAAAAGAGGTCTAAATGTATAGAGGATCAGTTGAAAAGAGACAATGAATATTATCCTGATTGAAAAAAAGGAACTGTTTGCGAATCATGTCGTTCTCACCGACCACCGGGCAAAACACATCGTCAAGATTTTGCAGAGCGAGGTAGGCGATTGTTTACGCCTGGGAGTGATTGACGGACTCAGCGGTGAGGCAAGAGTGACTGCAGTTCAACGAAAATATCCCTTTGTCGTTGAACTGTCGGTGAACTTGACCAGTCAATCGGCCCCGCAGCCTGGCATTGATCTTCTCCTGGCCCTGCCTCGGCCCATCATGCTGAAGAGAATCCTGAGCCAGGTGACAGCCCTTGGCATTGGTACTCTCTACCTGGTCAACGCCAACCGGGTGGAAAAAAGCTTCTGGGATGCAGGAGTACTGGAAGAGAAGGAATATCGTCTCCATCTCATTCATGGTCTCGAACAGGCTGTTGATACACGCCTGCCGCATATCGAGATCCATCGTCATTTTCGTCCCTTTGTTGAAGATGTATTGCCCGATCTGGCGTCCCAATACAGTCATCTTCTCCTTGCCCACCCCCTGGAAGAAAAGAGGCTTTCTCAGTGTCTGAATTCTAGTGCGGCAAGGGTACTTTATGCGGTGGGCCCGGAAGGAGGGTGGGTGGACTTTGAGGTGAAAAAACTTCTCGCTGCCGGGATGCACTCTTTTTCCCTGGGACCTAGAATCTTGAAGGTTGATACGGCCGTGGTTGCCATTCACAGCAGGATCAGTCAGGAGCTGGAAAGGGGATGTCCCCTTTGAGGTTCAGCATGGATAGAAAAAAGATGTCTAGGAATCTGTTGGATTGAGAGAATCGCAGCGAAAATGCAGTCGATTTATGTCTCATTTCACAGCCCCCTGGCCCGGAGTCACTGGCCAAGCATTGTTACATACGTTATTGGCCACCATGCCCCAGCCAATACCGCAGCGATTGCAGATCCTATCAGTATATAGGGTAATTCTTTGTAAACACTTATAGACATAAAAAAAATACTCGCCCAGCCAAAAGGCGTCATGAACGACAAAAGCCAGCCAACTGGAACTGAGTAGAGCATACCAAAAATATGATCGATTGGCTGCCAGGTTATGTCTGCTGCTGGTTGATAAGTAAAATGCCAGACAACCATTGAAATGGAGGCCGTTATCAGCATTAAGAGAATGCCTCCAAACAACCAAATGAAAAATATATTCTTTCTAGACATAGTAATATGAATAATGTTTTTGAAGTTAAACCATCCGACTGCTGATAACAGGGTCAAGTGAGGCAATAATCTTGCCTTCATCAAAAATTGTTACCCTGCCGGTACTTTGCGAAACAACAACTGCGATAGCTTCACTGTGCATTGTGATACTTGCCGCTGCCCTGTGACGGGAGCCAAACCCCTTGAATTGTCGTGTTACGGAGCTGACAGTATCCAGGTGACGGCCTGCTGCCTCAACGATACCTTTCCCGGAAATAACAAAAGCACCATCAAGCTGGGCAAGTTCTTTAATGCTTTCGACCACTTCGGAGGAGTTTATTTCCCTGACAGCCTCAGGATACCCTTTGAAAGGATTAAATATTGCCTGGTGGGATGATTTCAGTATTTCCACGACATTGCCAATAATAAATGTGGTGCCGACAGCTTTTCCCTCTCTTCCCAATGCTCCGATATCAAGGGCAATATCAATCACGGCAATTACGGTATGAAAAAACTTTTTGGTAATCAGGGATCGGGGATCAAAAGGGAATTCTTCGCTCCAGGAGAGGCTTAGGTCATGAACGGTAATGGTGTCCAGATGATCTTTTCCCCATGGTCCGAGAACACAGACCACTTTATAGTCGGGTTGAATAACCTGTTGGAGAACTGCCTGCATAAAGGCATACTTGACTCTGGAAAAACGAGTCTGGTTGCCGGACCAGGTGTGAATAACAGTTTTTTTGTTGATGATACATTCAGGAATATTTTGATTCTTGGGGATAACAAGGACAATTGTTTCATCTTTAAGAGAGTCTATTTTGCTATATGCTCTACAGGATTGCTCACTATTTAAAAAAAGAAAAACCTTATCACTGGTGGTATCTCTGGCAATCTGTAAGGCATTGTTTATCAAAACACTCGCCTGTTCTTCCGTTTTCATAGTAGTCCTTGTAACCTTTTGTTCTTTTATCTGGGTGGTTATCTGACTGGTTCGCTGAGCTATTGTTTGGTTTTCAATGTTGGCCTGTTGTTGAACATGTAAAATAGGAATATTCAGTGGCTCTCTTTGCTTGCAACGAGACAGAATTCTGATGTGAATTTCAAAAAGGATCTCTGGGAGCTGAGTATACCTCTCTATGCTATTTCACATTGAGCTTCGTAGACCAGGCGTTTCCATGACTGTTCTCTCAGATCATTCTTAACATCTTCGAACTTAACAGCAAATGTATTCTTTTCTATCCAGACAACTGTGGCCTTGTTTTCAAATACGTCCAAGAGGTCAGGTTGCTTAGTAAAAGCAGTTTTAAAGAAAATCCCATCGCCAGCAGTGAGAGGGAGGGCTGCTGAGAGAGTAGCGCATCTATTTGTTGACATGTCAGGGGGATAGCCACCTCCGTGGTCACTGCCTCTTCTGTGTTTGACTGGTTGTTGGTAGAGACAAAATCGCAATCCATTATATTGCTGAGTAGGTATCAGTACTGTTTCAGCCTCTTCAAGAGTGGAGACATAATCGACATGGTATCCTTGCATCTGTGCAGCTATGTTCAAGAGTTGCTAACAACTTTTTTCCGTATATCTATAATCCGAATCACTTTTGCCACTTTATTCGAGATAAGGTGATTCGCTCTCTTGTTAAAAGTAGGCAGTCCCCTGAGAGAGAGGAGAGTGCAATCGGAGAGATCGGTTATCAGCTTAAAACCTGGTCTTAAATCAGCCACGCAGAATCGAATATCGGTATAAAGGTTGTCCATGGTTTGTTTGCTGATTTTTCCTGGCATTGTGCCCTGTATAACCTGTTCTTGGCAATATGAGCAACAGCACTGGAGCCTTTGTTGTTGGTAATTTTGCCCATCTCTAAATCCTGGATTAACCTGTTGATGGTTTGTTTTTTCGTGCAGCGCAGAGCGTGTTTCCCAGACGGGTTTTCAGGTGGGCTTGTATCTTAGCGCTCTGCTTGAGGGTAGTGAAGGCATACCTTTCTTTTGCGAAAACGATATGCCCGAGGGGATCAGTATAAAAAAATCTAAACTTTCAAATGAATTTTGGCTATCAAATCATTCGTCGCTGTTTAGGAGCCTGTCGGACTTAGACATAAATCTGTTGCAAATTTTACAAATCGGCCCATATTTCCATGGCTTTTCGTTAAATAGACCTGCTATTCGCCTCAAATCCATAAAAATCTGGTCTCGATTTCTCTAATTTTCGCTACGATTCTCTAAATCCGACAGACTCTAGTCATGCTGTATCCAGGTAGCTCAGCTCAACGATAGGCACCTCCCAGCTGTCGCTCTGGCACCTCTGTTGAAATTCCTTATCTTTGATGTCTCCTCTGTAACGCCTGGCCAGGGCAATGACTTTGATCTCTTTAATGGTATTGAGGCGATGTTGCCATTTGCTCTGGGCGTTTTTGGAGAGACAGGCCACCGGGGTCCCGGCATGATTGAGGAGTTGCAGGGAGTTGTTTTCCTGATTGGCAGTCAGCTGGTCCCCTGTTGTCAGTTCTTTTATGGCCTGGTAGGTTGGATGACTTTCTCCTTTGACCCCGGCAAAATCAATAAAGAGTTCTTTCATGCCCAGTAAGGCATAGTGCGGAAGTAATTGCGGAACCTTTTGTAAAGGTGTCATTTTCCTCGAAACCAGAAAGTCTCCAGCCAATACTTGAATATGGGGATTGTATGAGTTGTGAATGGCAAAGAGTTGCAGGGTCTCACGGGCTCTGGACATAGCCACATAGTAGAGCCTGCGCTCTTCTTCCATCTCTGAGCCAGTTGTTTTTTGCCAATTTCCATCCAGGACAAAGACATGGTCGAACTCCAGGCCCTTTATTGAGTGGACAGTGGAGATGAAGATGCCATTCGCCAAAGTTCGCGAGCGGTGTTGGTCGGCTAAGGACTCATAAAAGTAGTTTTCCACCCGTGCGACCGGTTGCGGGCTGTTGCCGGTCTCGTCTATCCACTCAATAATCAGGTTTCGCAGGTTCGTTTGCCAGATATTTTCGCTTGACCCTTGTTCGGGCAGAAGATGCAGCAGTGACTTGGCTGTGATCTGTTCTGAGCTGCAGGTGTGAAGAAAGGTGAGTAGATCAGCATTCTCTCTGATCCGTATCAGGCCAGGGAAAGCACTCCTGCCCCAGTTGAGGCTCACAGGGATATCTGCAGCCTCAAAGACCGAGCGGATGATGTCTAATTCCTGCCATTCCCTGGCCAATATTGCACAGCTGTTTAAATCAAAGTCGCTGCTCAGACTCTGTAGGCGCTGGAACTCTTCCAAGAGGACAAGGGCTTGTGTGGTCGTATTCGTCACCTGAAGGCACTGGACCTTGCCTTGAGCCAGCGGATCGTTTACTTGCCAGTTGCTGCCCGCTGGAAGGGTCGCTCTGGCCCTGTTGATCTGGATAGGATGCTCTCTCTTCATCCTGTCCTGGTTGTGGACTATGAGGGCGTTGCCTGTAGCGATGATATTGGCGGTGGATCGATAGTTCTCGGTCAGATAGTGGACCTTGGCCTGGTAATCCGCCTTGAAACGTCGGATGAAATCAACATTTGCCCCGCGAAAACGATAAATATTCTGGTCATCGTCCCCCACCGCCAGAATGGTCAGTCTCTGTTCCTGTTCATTGAGGGTCTTGCCTGCCAACAGGGAGATCAGCTCATACTGCTCCTCGTCGATATCCTGATACTCATCGACTAGAATATGACTGAATCTGGACATCAGTGCATCCCTGGGCTGAGCCTTTGCAAAGCCCAGGATATCGCACTCCCCCTTGAGCAGGGCAATAGCATCCAGAATGACTTGGGAAAAATCGATCTCTGCCTGAAAGGTCTCGCTTGTCTGTCGGATCAGAGACCTGCCTGTTAATCTCAGGGCCAGGCCATGGAAGGTCAGAGTTGTGACCCGGGACATCTCTTTCCCTACCAGATCCCGCAGCCTGCGCCGAAGACCTATGACTGCACTCCGATTGAAGCAGAGGATCAGGATGGCTTCTGGGCGCACCCTCTTGACTCTGAGCAGATAGGCCACTCGATGGCTGACTGTTCTCGTTTTACCAGCGCCTGGGCCGGCCATGATCAGGATGTTATTGTCTGTTGGGGCGGAGACAATTTCCTCCTGGGCTTGGTTATTCAGGTCCTCGACTATTCGCTGATACGATTGCTCACTGGTAGCCCTTTCCAGTAATGGTTCCTTTCCTGGGAAGAAGCGCTTGATAAACTCTTCCTTTTCATCGTTGAAGTAGGAGTGCACCAGGTTCATGGCTCCGCTGATTTTTTCGGTCGCGCAACGGGCATATTCGTTTATGACATGGACCTGGAAATTCTTTTCAGAGTAATGGGTCTGCAAGGGTTCAAAGTTTGCCTTGGTGTATTTCCTCCCCTTGGCCTCCGGATTAAGAGTGATGGTCATGGCCTGTCTGAACACGGCGAGACCCTGCTGCAGTTCAATCACCCCTTGCTCATGCATGAAGGTCAGGGCTCGTTCAGCTGCGGCCAGTGGATCTTTGAGGGACGGATAGAGGATCAGGTCTTTTTTAAAGCCATCAATAATTTTTTCAAGGGTGAACTCCACCAGCAGAGAGGCGCTGGCAGTGGCCTTGTCCTGCAGGGATTCCTGAATGATCCGCAGGGCCACATGGGCTGCCTGCTGGCGGATAGCTACTGTCTTGTGCAATGATTCCCAATCCCGGTGCAAGAGGATGGAATAGATATTGTTTCCTCTGGATCTGATGCTGATGCTTCCCTTCTGGCCTGCCAGGCCCTTGCCGTCGCGGCTCAGGCCGCGGAGGACTAAGCTCAGGCTGCTCGGTGTGCAATAGGCATGGCCCAGATCAAGAAGACGCTGGTTCACCTGCCTGAGATCAAGGACCAGGTTTTTTTCAACATCAGCATCTGGTGAGGTCTCCGCCAATATCTTTAAAAAATCTCCTTCCAGCTGACAAAAACGTTTGAGCATCTTTGCCGAACTTCCCTGGACCTTATAGCGGACATAGGCGGAGAGGATGGTCTCTTTAGAAAGGAGTCCCTGTTCCGCCATATCGTTGAGGGTTCGTAATACCCGTTGGCTCTCCGTTTCAGTTTCCGGATCATCAGAGGTGCGGGAAAAGGAGCTCAGGTAGGCAAGATCGTCGGCGCTGAATCCGTGGCTGGGAGGGGTCTCCATCAGGGCCGCCAGGATGTCAAGCCAACGAGTCTGTTGTCTCTTGGAAAGGTCGAGCTTCTCTACCTTCTCTCTGGCCTCGGTGAGGGTACGGACCAGAGGCTTTCCCTGGAACACTCGGGTATCGTTCTCGTTTCGATAGAGGAACCCGCTTTTCTCCAGCCAGGAAACCGCAGTCTTCACTCTGGTATCCCGATCCTGACCATAGGCATCCTCCTCGATGTCGACCGTTTCCAAGCTGAGAATTTCTCCCGACGTCAACACCACCTTCCCGTCATTTTTGGCCGCTGAGCGCAGGCCCTGCAGAATCTGGGCGATCTCCCTTTGGCTTAAGCGAGAGTTGCAGCTCATGCGAAACTGGCCTTCAACATCCTGTTCCGTGAAAATCAAAATACATTCCGCTTCGTTGCGGTCTCGTCCTGCCCGTCCGGCCTCCTGGAGATAGTTTTCCAGGGAACCTGGTATGTCGGCATGGATGACCAAGCGAACATCATCCTTGTCAATGCCCATGCCAAAGGCATTGGTGGCACAGATGATGGGGGTGTCTCCGGCAATGAAATCATTCTGGATACGTTTTTTGATAAAGGGTTCAAGGCCGGCGTGAAAGGCCTCCACCGTATAGCCGGCATTGGTGAGGAACTCGGCCAGGTTTTCGGTATTTTTGCGGGTGGCACAGTAGATCACCACACTGCCGTTTTCGGCATAGCGAGTCTTGAGCAGGGCGAGGATGGTCTGGTTTTTTTCATAGGCAGTTACCGGCCAGACCTCGTAGTGCAGGTTGTCTCGTTGATGTCCTCCTGAAAATTGCAGGACCCGCAGGCCAAGTTCTCGTCGGAGGATGTCGATAATCTCTAATTGCACATCTTTCTTGGCGGTGGCGGTGAAACACTGTACCGGTGGGATTTTGGTTTTTTCCTCCTGGGCGAATTCCCGGATGAAACGAATGGCGTAGAGATAATCCGGGCGGAAGTCATGACCCCATTTGGAGAGACAATGGGCTTCATCAAAAACCCAGGCCCCTATCTCACGCTGGCTGATGGTCTGGGTAAAGGATCTGTTGCGCAGCTGTTCCGGCGAAACGTAGAGTATGCCCACATCACCCAGCCTGATCCCATCGATAATCGCCCCTCGTTCCGGCATGGAGAGCATCCCATTTATGGCGGTGGCCAAGGTGGTACCCGTCTGTTTCACAAAGTTGTCGACCTGGTCTTTCATCAAGGCCTGCAAGGGAGAGATGATTATGGTCAGGGCGTTGTAGCGATGATAGCGCATCAGGGCAGGCAGCAGATAGCAGAGGGATTTTCCCCCACCGGTAGGCAAGGTGGCGAAGAGAGAAGAGCCACGGGCAGCGGCCGCCACAATTGCTCCCTGCAGACTTTGGCCGTCATCGCTTGCAGGTTGGGAGCGGAAATTCTCAAAGCCGAAATAGTTTTGCAGGAAATGGTGTGGATTATGATTGGTGCTGCAATAAGTGCATTTGGCGTTTGCGCAGGGCTGTTCCCGCAACTGGTGGATGAGACTGGGGACCACGGGGAAATGATGACGGACCCAGGGCGGCAGGACTGAATTGCTGCCGGCAACGGTCAACCAGGCTGTGACATAGGCCAGGGGAGGGTGCTCTATCCGTTGCTCAGTCAGCTTGTCGACGAGACTAGACAAGGCTTTGCTGCAGACATTGGTCTGGATGAGCCGGGAAAAGACCTCGTAGAGTTTGTCATCCTGAATAAGGGAAACGCCCATTGCGGCCAGGGCTGTTGATATCCCGGCGAATTTGTCATCTTTGTCAAAGAAACTGCGGTAGAGTAATGGGGCAACGGATCCGTTTGCCAGCAATCGGGAAAAGGCATCCCATTGTTCGCCGAAGACCTTGCCGGCCAGCGTCGCATCTTCTGCGGGATTATTGATACTGTCCCTGACGATATGGTAGTTTTTTATCAGTCGATGATAGGGGTTTTCCGGGAAGGCCAGGGGAGAGAGATACAGGGTGTCGATTACCGGCTTGTGCAGGATTGCCAGTGCAGGGGCTTTTTCATGGAGACAGGGGATGTCGTGGGCCAGAATATTGTGTCCTACTAGGAACTCAGCACCCCTGGCAAATTCGTCAAACTCTGCCAGTTGCTGCCCCGTGAACTTCTTACCTTGTTGGGTCGTAAACATCTTGCCATTAAAAGATGCCCCAAGTGCATAGATTTCGTTGTTCTCGTTGGTTTCGATATCAAACAAAAGACAACGGCTAAGAAATTTCTGGCTATCGTTGGACATCCTTTTTTCCTGGCACAGGCAGCAATGGCAGTGGTTCGTATAGAATCAATCGGTAACTGTTCAGGTAATGCCCAATCATTGGCAAACAGCCCCTTTGTACCTGTCTGGCCGTGCGTTATCTTCGTTCAGTCAGGATTTCGAAGCATACTCCTACTCTTCGAGAAGAACTGAATGGACGAAGATGAAATGCTCCTGAATAGTTCCATCAATTAACCTATTATCTTATCATAGAGGACAACACTATACTATTAGAGAGTTTTTCTTGGGAATTGCCTGTTTCAGATCTTCATGGCTCATCCCTTCTGGGCAAGTGGTTTGCGGGAGACCTGATTATCCCATGGGGTATAATATTTCCTTATGTACTGCATCGCACTTTTGCAACACATCCTCAGATAACTCAAGATCAATGGCCGCCAGGGAGTCATCAAGTTGTTCTGCCGTTGTCACCCCAATAATAGTTGAGGCCACAATGTCGAACTGTTTGCTCCAGGCAACAGCCAGTGTTGCCGGAGAAATTCCAGCTTCTTGTGCTATCTCCATGTAGCGAGCGGTTGAAGCAAGCGTTTTTGTATTTAAAAAACGACTGGCCATCGCCTTGATTCTGAAGTCATCAGACTGGCCATAATGATTAAAGCGAGCGACCACTTTTGGGTCGATATTGTACTTTCCCGTCAATACCCCGCCCGCCATCGGAGAGTAGGGGAGCAGAGAGATTTTTTCCAGCCTGCACATCTCAAGCATCTCATCGAGGAATCTGCGATTTAGCAAAGAAAAATTATTCTGGATGGATTCAAAGCGCTTATATCCTTGATATTTGGCGATCGTATTAGATTTAGTCGTTCCATAGGCAGTATCGTTGGATGTCCCCAGATAACGGACTTTTCCCGAACGGACCAGTCTGTCAAAGGCCTCCATGGATTCTTCTCTGGGGACAACGGTGTCCGGCCAGTGCATCTGATAGAGGTCGATATAGTCACACTTCAGGCGACGGAGACTGCCCTCTACTGCCTTCACTATATGGTGAGCGTCAATGGCAGTAAGGCCGGATCGTATGGGGGGAACAAACCAGCCCGAGGCGGCACCGGCCACTTTCGTGGCAATAATCAGGGAATCTCTGGACTTGCCATGCAACCATTCTCCGACAATTTCTTCTGTGATGCCAGCGGTCTCAGTTCGTGGCGGAACCGGGTATACTTCAGCCGTATCAAAGAAATTTATTCCGGCAGCATAGGCCTTGTCCATGATTGCAAAGGCTGTTTTCTTGTCACACATGGAGCCAAACATCATGGTTCCAAGACAAACAGGACTCACCCGCAGACCACTTTGACCAATATATCGATACTCCACTCTCAGACTCCTTTTGTATAACAACGAAGATACGGTTTATATGACTTCTAACTTCTTAACGTTACTCTTCCCTTGCAGGAAAAACAATAAGGCAGCGCAGCGAAGATATGAACTCTTTGCTACATGGCGAACAGGAAGGTCTGTTGTCTTGTCTGGATGTTGACTGGACATCTGCAGACAAGGAAGAGGGCATGATCTTCCAGAGAAGGTTCTGCTTATCCCATGCGCTCGTCAGAGGTGAGGCGGTAACGATTTCCATCAGTTGCTTCGTTGTGATTTCCTTCTCTTTTGCTTGGAATACAGGAACCTTGTCCATCAGTTTGTGATCTGTAACCCCTTATTGTTCATGATACCATTCCATATACTAACTCAATTGAATGTTTGCCGGTCTCTTCTGAATACGTTGCTTTCAGGGGAGAGCGGATCGGTTTAAGACACTGGTCTTCTCCTTGTATTTTTTTTTAGAAGGCTGATGGCGTGAACATGACCCATACGGAAGAATACGGAAAAAGGTCCACCCTTGAGTCATATATCCGTCGTTGCCGAACCATAACTCAGAAAAGAAAAAACGCAGTGGGCTCTCGGCGGCGGTAAAGGTATAGGGGGTGGTTGCGGTTCTGGGCATGGAAACGTCAAGAACTGTAATAGATGGTCTGCTCAGTGCAACAGGAGGAATCCCCACCAGAGGTATTCGCCACATGGGTCCCACCGCTCCCGGGGAAGATTGAGCGCCTGGAGAGCATCCATGTAGCGCAGGATGGGAACATCGCTAAAAAAAACAGTAGTTCTGATCTGTCTGTGATGATCCGAAAGGACCGGCAATAGAGCTGAGTACTCGCATTTCAATAGTCTTTCGGTATCGTGATTCTACAAGAGAATGGATAATGACGGACCCACCATCATTGCCTGCCAATGTTCCCAGTGATTGCTCACTGACAAATGACTTTTCCTCTTGAATAAATCCTGAATCCGTGAAATTATTGAAGTAAAAAACGTCTGTATAATCAAATATCATATTGAAATATATGAAAAAATATTGCAATATACACCTGTCGAAAAACATCACTCTGCAGGTGAAAAAATG
>Ga0180007_10003414_pt1 | contig 17715 bp, 23 predicted proteins | sample MM_PC_MetaG_FD_121122 | JGI IMG/M metagenome (GOLD analysis project Ga0180007, IMG submission 121122) | Groundwater microbial communities from the Aspo Hard Rock Laboratory (HRL) deep subsurface site, Sweden - MM_PC_MetaG | ecosystem: Environmental > Aquatic > Deep subsurface > Groundwater... | reverse complement strand
TCAGAAAGGCCTGATGGGGAACCTTACCCTTGAGGGAGCTAAAATTTCAAAAATAAACAAAAAATAAGATTTTCAAATTCCGCGCAATACTACGGTGGGGAACTGCTTTTTAAGGGGTTCCCCACCATTTTTACTGCCCGAACATTAAATTTTTCTTGACATTGTTCCTAAAATGAGACTACAATGATATCATTAAGATGGGCATAGGGGATTTGTTGAGGAAAATACCATGCTAAGGAGGCCGTTATGTTTTGTAATCAATGTCAAGAAACCGTAAAAAATACAGGATGTACTGTTAACGGCGTATGCGGAAAAAAAGGGCTTACCGCGGCGTTGCAGGATCTATTGGTCTTTGTTCTGCGGGGCGTAGCGGTGTGCGCGGTGAGGGCAATCGGGGGATTACCGCGAGATAAGGGCATTTTTCTTTATCAAGCGCTTTTTGCGACGATCACAAACGCTAATTTTGATGACGAAAAAATAATAGAACTGATAAAAAAAGCGGTGATGATCAGGGATGAACTAAAAGGGAAGATCCCCGGTGAGAGTGCCGGAGATCTGCATGATTCGGCGGTCTGGTCTTTTGACAGCAAAGAGGGGGCCTTGGAAAAAGCCAAGATCGTGGGGCTCCTCTCGTACAGCGATAATGAGGACATTCGTTCTTTAAAATCGTTGCTGCTTTTCGGGACCAAAGGTGTTGCCGCTTATTCTGATCATGCCGCGGTTCTAGGATATTATAATGAGGAAATAACCGCGTTTCTGGTTAAAGCTTTGGTCGCGGTCACTGCCGACAGTGCCCAAGAAGAGCTAATTGCCCTTGTTGTAGAAACGGGAAAGATGGCGGTTGCGGCAATGGCACTTCTTGATGAAGCAAACACTTCAACTTATGGCAACCCTGAAATAACCAAGGTCAATATAGGGGTGAGGGGCAATTCCGGAATATTGATCTCGGGACATGATATGAAAGACATGGAGGAATTGCTCAAACAAACGGACGGAACGGGAGTTGATGTTTATACACACAGTGAGATGCTTCCGGCGAACTATTATCCCGCTTTTAAAAAATATAAGCATCTTGTGGGTAATTACGGAAGTTCCTGGTGGAAGCAGAACGAAGATTTCACGACGTTTAACGGGCCAATACTTATGACGACGAACTGTATCATCCCAGTTAAAGATGTATACAGGGACAGGATATTTACGACAGGGATGGCAGGATACCCTGGAGTTAAGCACATACCCGATAGAATTAAAAACGGAGCGAAAGATTTTTCCGGGATCATTGAATTGGCAAAAAAATGCGGGTCTCCTAAAGAAATAGAGTCTGGCGAGATCGTCGGAGGGTTTGCGCATGCGCAGGTTCTGGCTTTAGCGGATAAAGTGGTCAACGCGGTCAAGTCCGGGGCAATTAAGCGATTTATAGTTATGGCCGGGTGTGACGGAAGGCAGAATCCGCGAAAATACTTTACGGAAGTTGCGAAAAAACTTCCTAAAGATACGATCATCCTGACGGCAGGTTGCGCAAAGTACCGTTATAATAAACTCAACCTCGGCGATATCGGCGGCATACCAAGGGTTCTTGACGCCGGCCAGTGTAACGATTCTTATTCTCTGGCAGTTATAGCGTTGAAATTAAAAGAAGTTTTTGGAGCAAGCGATATAAACGATCTACCGATCTCTTTTGATATAGCCTGGTATGAGCAGAAAGCGGTTTGTGTTTTATTAGCGCTCCTGTACCTCGGGTTCAAAGGGATAAGGCTTGGTCCCACACTTCCGGCGTTTGTATCACCGGGTGTGCTGAAGGTGCTGGTGGATACTTTTGACATTAAACCGACAAGTTCCCCCGAAGAAGATATCGTAGCTATGCTCAGCTCATGAGTTAAGAATTTTGTGGGTGCAATTACTCCGTTACAATGTATAATGTAACAGGTTCGGTAGTGGATCACCGGGCCGGATGATTGTGAAAAGGAGGGTTAATTGAAGAAACTAATTTTAGTTGCGGCGGTTATTGCGGGATTTACGTTATTGTATAACGCGGATATCAGATCATTTTGTCAGCAGAGTGAGGCTGCCGGCAGCGGAGTGTACCAACCATCAATAGGGGAGAGACGCATGACAAAAGCCAAGGCACGGCATATTTTAGTGCCATCCGAAGAAACGTGTGAAAAGCTTAAAACAAGGATCGAAGCCGGCGAAGATTTCGCGGAGATAGCCAGAGAGTATTCCCGGTGCCCATCCGGAAAACAGGGCGGGGACCTTGGCGAGTTCTCTCGCGGTCAGATGGTGCCTGAATTTGACGAAGTAGTGTTCAGCGCTGAAATCGGGGAAGTCCAAGGGCCCGTTAAGACAGATTTCGGGTACCACCTCATAGAGGTTACAGATCGCAAGGAATAAGCATAGCATAAGACGCTTGGAATAAGCAAAGGAGTATCCCATGGCGGATGCCTGTTCGATAGCAGAGTTCAATGTGAATAAGAGCGTTGTGAGGACAAATGCTTTTTTGACTTTGGGAACAGTTCTCATTTTTCTTTTCACACCGATGAAGTGGATAATCCTCATATTGACGGTGGATTTTTTTCTGCGTAGTTTTGTGAAAGGAAAATACAGCCCCATTCGCACCGCAAGCATAGTTATAAACAAAGTTTTAGAAATAAAGCCGGAGATGGTTAATGCCGGGCCGACGGTTTTTGCGGCAAAAATAGGGTTTGTAAGTTGTCTGCTTATGTCCTTCGTTTATGTTTTTGGGTTTATAGTGCTTGGATATATTGCTGGCGGCATTATAATGATCTGCGCCGCACTTGAAGCTTTTTTTGGATATTGTGTGGGATGTAAACTGTATTCTCTGACAATGAATCCTTTCAACTCCCCGGGCTGAAGCCCAGGGTTTCCAGGCAGGGATTCATACTGAGGCGGCTCACATGTATTCCCGACGTAAACGGCGGGGTTTATAGCCTGTCCCGAGCGAAGCCGAGGGGAGCGCAAGCGAGGGGAGCAGCGATAGCGAAGGGCGCCGCCGAATGTACAAAAAAATGAAAGAGAGTAAAAAGTTTCTGTTTATTATCGCGGTGTTTCTGGGATGTTTTTATTTGCCGATCAAATTGATCCCTTTCAGAAATCCTGTATTTGAAGCGCTTGCCCTGGTTAGATGGTATGCCAGAGAACATGTCCTGCTATGTCTCCTCCCGGCTTTTTTTATTGCCGGAGCCGTTTCTGTTTTTATCAGTCAGGCATCAGTGATCAAATATTTCGGGACAAAGGCCAATAAGGCGCTTGCCTACGGCGTTGCTTCTGTCTCCGGGACGATCCTCGCGGTGTGTTCATGCACAGTGTTACCGCTTTTCTCGGGAATATATAAAAGAGGCGCCGGGCTTGGGCCCGCGACGACATTTCTTTATTCCGGACCAGCCATCAATGTTCTGGCGATTATATTGACAGCGCGTGTTTTGGGTTGGAAATTGGGTCTGGCAAGGGCGGTGGGCGCTGTTCTCTTTAGCATAGCTATAGGGATCTTGATGCACTTGATATTTCTCAAAGAAGAACGAGCGCGTCATGTTGATGGAGATCTTCAATTTTCCGAAGATAACAACGAGAGGCCGTTATGGAAGACCGCGCTCTACTTCGCTTCTATGGTGGGAGTGCTCGTTTTCGCGAATCTACCGCAGCCGACAGGGCAGGATACGGCATTTTGGACATTTGTATTCAACTCCAAATGGATAATAACAGGCATTTTTTTGACAGCACTCATGATGATGAGTGTTAGGTGGTTTAGTAAGAGTGATCGTAAGTCATGGGTAAACGCTTCCTGGGATTTTGCGAAGCAGATATTGCCTCTTCTTTTAGCAGGCGTAGTGATAGCCGGATTATTGTTGGGGCGTCCCGGGCACGAGGGATTTATACCATCGGCTATTATAAACAACGTAGTTGGAGGCAATTCTTTTTCCGCTAATTTTTTCGCCTCCATTGCCGGCGCTTTTATGTATTTTGCTACTTTGACAGAGATACCGATCCTTCAAGGGCTTATCGGATCAGGAATGGGCAATGGCCCGGCATTGGCGCTTCTCTTGGCGGGTCCCGCGTTAAGCCTGCCGAATATGCTTGTTATAAGAAGTGTGATAGGGACAAAAAAGACCGTTGTATATGTAAGCCTGGTTGTTGTAATGGCGACCATGAGCGGTGTATTATTCGGGACTTTCGTTAGATAGGGGGCAAGAGTGAGAATAGAAATATTGGGTATGGGATGTTCGAAGTGCAGAAACCTTCATGAGAATGTTGTGAAGGCGGCGGAAGAAGCCGGTGTTTCGGCGGAGATCATTAAAGTGGAAGATATATCAAAAATAATGGAATACGGGGTAATGATCACTCCGGCTTTAGTGATCAATGGTGAAGTTAGATCTACCGGCAAGGTTGTTTCCGTCGATGAAATAAAAAAATGGATATAAAATGAAAAGGACAAGCGGATGTTTAGAAAAATGTGGCGGTATGCGGCTGTATTAATTGTCGGGATGATGGTGTTTCTGGCAGCGGCTGTTCTGGATGTGAGTTCTCGTAACGTTGCCGACGGCAACTATGTTATTGTCAGGTATTTGCATGGGAGTTTCAGGTGTGCGTCCTGCCGCAAAATTGAGCAATACACACAAGAGGCCTTGGATAATAATTTCAGTGAAGAGTTTCAAAAAGGAAAGTTGGTATATAAAGTCGTTAATGTTGAAAATAAGGAAAATGCTCATTTTATCGAGGATTATGGGCTTTATACAAAATCAGTTGTTGTTGCCCTGGTTGAGGGCGGCAAAGAAATAAAACATAAGAATTTAGAAAAGGTATGGGAATACTTGGGGGACAAACAAAAGTTCTGCGATTATATAGTGTTAGAGACAAAGGAACTTTTAAGCGAATTGCCGGAGGTGAAGTAAATGGTCGCGATGTTGTCGGCGCTATGGCTCGGTATTCTAACCTCCATCAGTCCGTGTCCTTTGGCGACAAATATAGCGACGGTATCTTTTTTAGCTAAAAATGTTGCTCATCCAAAGCTTGTTTTGCGAACCGGAATAGCTTATACATTGGGGCGTATGTTTGTGTACATGGTTTTGGGAATACTGGTGGTGGGTTTTCTGGTTAGGGTGTCACCAATCGCGCATTTTCTTCAAAAATATATGAATAGGGCTCTCGGGCCTCTCCTCATTTTTATTGGTTTGATGCTTTTTGATGTCATAAAAATAAGTTTCCCAGGTCTCTCTTTTTCCGAGGATAAACAGAAAAGATTGGCTCGATCCGGGGCAAGAGGCGCGTTTGCTCTTGGTGTGATCTTCGCGTTATCTTTTTGCCCCATTTCGGCGGCTCTTTTTTTTGGGAGCCTGATACCGTTGGCACTTAAGAGTAAGTATGGTGTCATGTTGCCTGTCTTATATGGTTTTGGGACAGCTCTTCCTGTCGTTGCGGCCTCGATAGCCATGACATTAGGAGCCGCGTCTTTAACACATTTATTCAACAAAATATCCGATATCGAATTATACGTCAGAAAAGCTGTGGCAGTTGTATTTATTGCCGCGGGATTATATTACACTTGGGCATACTTGTTATTGAGATAATATGGAAAAAAAGAAAGTTTTATTCCTATGCACCGGAAATTCGTGCAGAAGCCAGATGGCTGAAGGCTTTCTCAAGCATATGACGCCTGATGAGTTCGAAGTGTCGAGCGCCGGAACTGATCCTGCACAGGTCAACCCTGCTTCCGTGCGGACAATGCAAGAAGTTGGAATAGACATCTCCGGTCAGAAACCTGAGAGTGTGAATAAGTATGCCGGTACAAAATTTGATTACGTAATAACAGTTTGCGGGGATGCTAAAGAAACCTGTCCGGTATTCCCCGGAAAATACACACGGATTCATTGGGATATTGAAGACCCGGCGAAAAGCTCCGGAACCGATGGAGAAGCTCTGACATTTCGGGTAACTCGGGAAATCATAAGAGACAAGATTGAAAAATTTTCAAAAAACAAAGAAATGCAATTCCCGCTTTGACTTAATGATACCAATATGGTATCATTATAACGGAAGAGGAGAAGGAAAAACAACAAGGAGGATGAAATGAACTTCACCAGGAAATTCATGTTACGACCGGTGTCTCATTGTAAAGAAGGCTGCAGTAGACGGTCCCGGGTATGACATTAAAAGGCCCAAAATGTTACGGCAGGATCGGCCTCAGGTTAGACATATTTACGCGGGGCCGATCCTGGGCGAAAGGTCTTGGAGATATGATAGCAATGGGTATAGAATACATAAGAGACTTGTTGTTGAGGAGAACCTACCGGGAGGGAAAATGGAAAAGTACAGATGTTTAGTTTGCGAGTGGGTCTATGATCCGGCGGAAAATAATAATGTACCATTTCAAGATCTTCCGGAAGACTGGGTTTGTCCTGAATGCGGTGTTGGAAAAGACCAGTTTGAGAAAGTCGTAAATTAGGGCGTTGTAAGAAAAAAAGGGGGGGGAGGGGTAATATGACAAAGCTGAGAGAATTATATCGTTGTGAAATATGCGGGAATGTGGTTGAAATAGCGCATGAAGGAGCGCCGGCTCTTGTGTGCTGTGAACAGCCGATGAATAAACTTGAAGGTAAGACAGAAGACGAAGGACATGAGAAACATGTTCCGATCATTGTGGAAAATCCGGAATGTTCCTGCGGCTGTGACGAAGATATTTGCGTAAAAGTTCAGGTAGGCGGCACGGAGCACCCCATGGAAGACAAGCATTACATAAAGTTCATTGAGATCCTGACAGCAGATAAAGTTCTGCGCGCGGAATTGAAACCGGGGACGCGCCCGCGAGCGGAATTTTGTGTTAAAAAAGAGGATATAATCGAGATAAGAGAGTTTTGTACGGTTCATATGTTGTGGAAAAAATAGTGAAGGAGGAAGCGAAATGGCATGTATAAAGGGAACAAAGACAGAGAAAAACCTGTTAGCGTCTTTCGCCGGTGAGTCACAAGCGAGAAACAGGTATACATATTTCGCGAGCGTCGCCAACAAAGAAGGGTATAAGCAGATAGAAGCGTTGTTCTTAGAAATAGCTGATAATGAAAAGGAACACGCTAAAAAATTCTTTAAACTACTTGAAGGAGGCGATGTCGAGATAACGGTTGCTTATCCCGCGGGTGTTATCGGCACGACGGTTGAAAATCTTGAAGCTGCCGCGAATGGCGAGCATGAAGAGTGGGATGTGCTTTATCCCGCGGCGGCCAAGATCGCCGATGAGGAAGGGTTCCCAAAGATCGCGGAACAATTTAGATCTATTGCCGAAGTTGAAAAAGCGCATGAGAAGCGTTACAGAAAACTTTCAAAAAATATCAAGAATGGCACAGTATTCAAAAAAGACTCATCCATAAAATGGAAATGCCGCAACTGCGGATACATACATGAAGGGAACGAGGCGCCGGCTGAGTGCCCGGCATGCGCTCATCCGCAAGCGTATTTCGAGGTTTTTTGTGAAAATTATTGATGGGGCGAAATGATTGCCGTAGATCTACCGAAAAAAAACAGGAGAAAAGCATGGGAGATAGTTTTTCCGGAAGTGAGATCGTTGAGATAGGGATCCAGATCGAAATAAACGGCCGAGATTTTTATAAAAAAATGGCCGAAAAAACGAAAAATCAAAGTGTTAGAGATATATTTCAGGCCTTGAGTGAAGAAGAAGAGGAGCACATTACGACTTTTCAAAAGATATTGAATTCCGTGCATGAATATGAGCCGAGAGGGGCATACCCCGATGAATACTTCGCCTATATGAATGCCCTTGCCGGCGGGCATGTTTTCACAAAAGAACATACCGCCTCTTCGATCGCTGAAAATACAGCAAAGGACATTGATGCCGTAGATATTGGTATCATATTTGAAGAAGAATCAATAACTTTTTACGAAGAAATGAAAATGATCGTGCCTGCAAACGCTCAGGAACTGCTTGTTCAGTTGATAGAACAGGAAAAAAAACATCTCCAAAAGCTTATAGCTTTTAAAAACAAGTTATGATAAGAGTGCTGCAAAATGCGTGTTTTCGTCGTCATTGCGGGACGAGCCATTTTGCAGAACCCTGAAAAACAAGTTATGATCTAAAGGGAGCCTTATGAGAAAAAATGTAAAAGTCTATGGAACGCCAACGTGCCCTTTTTGCGTAAGAGCTAAAAAGTTTCTCGAGGATAACAATATTGAATTTGAGAACATAGATATTTCAACGGATGCCGAAAAGACCCGGGAAATGGTGAAAAAATCGAATCAAATGGGGGTTCCAGTATTGGACATTGAGGGGGAGATCATCGTTGGATTTGATAAGGATAAAATAACACAGGCGCTGGGGTTATAACACTATGCAGGACAATTTGTTTGATCTTATCATTATAGGAGCCGGCCCGGCCGGGATAACCGGCGCGGTTTATGCCGCGAGGAAAGGATTGAATTTCCTGGTTCTCACGGGTGATATCGGCGGACAGGCCGCATGGAGTTCTGATATCGAAAATTACACAGGTTATCAATTTGTGAGCGGAGCCGAGTTGACTATTAAGTTCGAAGAGCATATGAAAAAATACAATATAGATATCAGGGAGAATGAACCGGCCGGAGAACTCAGCCGCGAGGGCGATATTGTTCTGGTCAAAACAGCAAAGACCGAATACGCGGCCAAGTCAGTGGTGATAGCTTCAGGGAAACAGTCGAAGGAGTTGGGGGTTCCCGGTGAAAAAGAGTTTAGAAATAAAGGTCTCGCGTATTGCGCTACTTGTGACGGGCCTCTTTTCGCGGGAAAAGATGTCGCTGTTATCGGCGGCGGCAACTCAGCTCTGGACGCCGCTCTTCAACTGATAAAGATCGCGAAAAAGATATTTATCGTCAACATTTCTCCTGAACTGGGCGGGGACGCTGTGATGAGGGATAAGGTCATAAAGAGTGGGAAAGTCATTGTTATGAACAACACCCGGGTGACCGGAGTTTTGGGAGATAAGTTTGTTAGCGGTATCAGCGTAAGTAATAAAGAAGGCGAAAGAGAACTTGCCGTTGAAGGTGTTTTTGTTGAAATAGGTCTCATACCTAACTCTGATTTTGCCGCGGATATAGAAAAAAATGATCAAGGTGAAATAAAAGTGAATTGCCGCAATGAAACAAATGTGAAGGGAGTATTTGCCGCGGGAGATGTTACCGATGTTCCGGAAAAACAGATAATCATAGCCGCCGGAGAAGGATCGAAAGCGGTTTTGACCGCTTCCAGGTATCTGGCCATACAGGAGTGATCTTGATGATACGGAAAGAAGAATTATATAAAGGTTTGGGCCGGCTGGTAGATACTGAAGAGGGCCTGGTAACGTTGTATGCCAACTTCGATAAAGTGCTGGTCAAACTTGACAAGGATATAACTGAAGAGAAGCGGGAGAAGATACAAGCTTTGCTTTCCACGCTTCATCGCGACTCCTCGGGGCATCGAGACACGATCTATGAAATGATGGACAAAATTAAGGCGTCTGACAAAAATGAGTATTGAAATGTTAAAAAGAGAATTTGAAGAAATATCAGGCTTCGAAAAAAACGCCAAAATAGCTTATGATTACTACATCACGCAAGTCGACGATGAGGAGATAGCGAAACAACTCATTTCCATACGTGATGATGAAATAAGGCATATCGAGATCGCCGAGGCGTTGATCGAACTTTTATCATGATCAGAAAAATCATTTCAGAACATACCTCAAAGAAAAGGTTTATCAAGAACAGGCTGAAGGAATTTAGATCGATTTGGAACAGTTCTGATAAGAAAATTTTCAGTGAATTATGTTTCTGCATATGTACTCCTCAATCAAAAGCTGTTTCTTGTGATCAGGCTATTTCCAGGTTAAGCGCGAACGGAGCCCTGTTTAAGGGCGGTTTAGGAGAGATCAGAGCCGGTTTAAAAGGAGTGAGGTTCCCGAACAATAAAGCCAAATATATTGCGCGCGCTCGTGATCTTTTTACACAGAATGAGGTTATTAAGATCAAAGAAAAGATCAGAGTTTCTGATATTCCCGGGACGCGTTACTGGTTTGCCCGGAATGTTACAGGCATAGGTTTAAAAGAAGCCAGTCATTTCTTGCGCAATATAGGTTTTGGTAAAGACCTGGCCGTACTGGATGTGCACATATTAAGAAATATGTCGGCCTGCGGTTTGATAAGCAGCATCCCAAATAGTATTCCTGAAAAAACCTATTTGCTTATGGAAGACAAGCTGCGGAAATTTTCAAAAAAGATAAATATTCCAATGGATGAATTAGATCTGCTTTTTTGGTCGCACGATACCGGGGAGATATTTAAGTGAAGATGATAACAAGGGATACAGATTACGCCATAAGGGCTTTAAGCTACATGGTTGCTTCAGGCGGTGATACCGCTACAGTATCGGCTCTGTCAAAAAAACTTGGCATACCCAGAGCTTACTTAAGGAATATCTTGCAGCGGTTGGGTAGAGAAGGTTTACTTGAATCCACCCGGGGTAAGGGAGGCGGTTTTTCTTTGGTGAGAGATCCAAAGAAAATTACGGTATTTTCACTAATGGAGATCTTTCAGGGTGAGTTTCAATTGAGCGATCACATTTTTCGGGGGAAGATATGCCCTGAGGTGAAGGGTTGCAGCCTTAAGATGAAGTTGGACTTGATAGAGAATCGCTTGATCAAAGAACTGAGATCCATTTCAATAAGATCCATAGTAACCCGATAGGAAAAATAAACCATGAATAGCATTTTAGGGGTCTTGCGAGAAGCGTATTTATTACTTAATCAGATGTCCCCTTATTTGCTATTCGGTTTTTTATTTGCCGGTATTCTGCACATTATCATAAAACCGGATATGGTTAGCAGGCACCTCGGCAGGAACACTACACTTTCGGTAATAAAAGCCTCTCTTTTTGGTATTCCGCTTCCGCTTTGTTCCTGTTCGGTTGTTCCGGCCGCGATGTCTTTGCGTAAAGAGGGAGCAAGTCAAGGGGCGGTATTATCCTTTTTTATCGCAACACCTACAACGGGCGTAGACTCGATCCTGGCTACCTATTCACTTCTTGGCGGTCTTTTTACCATATACAGGATAATCGCCTCGTTCCTGACCGGAGTGATAGCGGGTCTTATCTCAAATTTGCTAAAAAAAGGACAACCATCATCTATAAAAAACGAGCCCGACAGATGCAAACACTGCGGATCAGGGGAAGAACATGTTCACAGTATTCTGGATAAGATAAAAGGTGTGTTTACCTACGCGTTCGGGGATCTTCTGCGGGATTCGGGGACGGCGCTGGTTGTGGGGATCCTGATCGGAGGGGTGATAGCCTATTTTGTTCCGGAAAGTTTTATCGAGGCGTATATGGGATCCGGATTAAAAGCCATGATAATTATGCTTCTTGTCGGAATACCTATGTATGTATGCGCGACCGCCTCTATCCCGATAGCGGCCGCGCTTATGCTGAAAGGAATGGCTCCCGGCGCGGCGCTTGTTTTTTTGATAGCCGGTCCGGCGACGAACATTGTTACCATGATGGTTGTTAAGAAAAATATGGGAACGCAAGCGCTGGTGATATATCTATCCTCGATCATTGTGAGCAGTTTGGCGCTTGGCGCGCTTTTTGACGTGATTTCCGGATATTTTTATAAAACCGGATCTGCTTTTTCCGTATTAGCGCATCATCAGAAGGCCGGGATCGGGTGGATGGGGAACGCGGCAAGCATAGTTCTTATGGCGCTCGTCATTTATACATTCGGCGGCGCTAAACTCCGCCGTTTATGGCGGAGATACATGTGATCCGCCTCAGTATGAATCCCCACCTGGAAGCCCTGGGCTTCAGTCCGGGGAGTTGAAAGGATTCATAATTTTCGTCCCAAATAAAATATTGTCTCGCAGAAATTCTCATGTTATCATGGGGCGTATCGTCCGAATGATCACAAATAACAGCAGAATGGAGAAACATGGAAGTATATTTAGCCGGTTACAATGTTGATACGGCCGTTCTTAAAGAACTGGAGGAGAAATCCGGAAAACGTGAAGATCTGACCCCGGAAGTCCTTTCCGCGGCATATGCCCGTATAAGCCGGGATCCGCGCCCGATCAACGAGATCAGAGAATCCGCCAGAGGTGAGGTGGAACGGTCCCGAAGATCAAATTCAACGATCATATTCAAAATGGGACATCATTCGGTCGCTGAACACGCGATATTCAATCTGGACATCATCGGTGTTTCACGCCTTGCGATGGAAGAAATCGAAAAATTCAGATTATGTTCTTATACAGAAAAGTCGCAGCGATATATTACGCTTGATAAGGATTTCGTTATTCCCGAGGAGATAAAAGGGCGACAGGCAGAAAAGATGTTCGTTAATATGATCCATGAGCAAAATAAAGCGTATTTCGCGCTTTTCGGGAAATTGCAGGAACATGTTTTCGCGAAACACGCGGATCTTGCCGCCGATCCTAAAAATCATAACCTTCTGGAAGGATGGGCAAAAGAAGATGCCCGTTACATCACGGCGCTTGCGACGGAATCGCAGGTGGGCCAGACGATAAACGCCCGCAATATGGAACTTCTGCTCAGGAGGTTCGCGTCGCATCCGTTGGCCGAGGTCAGGGCTCTGGGATGCGCGTTGTATGAAAAAATATCGGATGTCGCGCCCTCTATAGTCCTTTTTCACGAGGCGAACGATCGCGATCTCAAAACGTACCCTGAACTAAGAGAATTGGCCGGAGGGATTCTCGGCACTGCCGCTGCGGATATTTCACAGAGCTCCTCACCTGAAGTGCAGCTGGTTGGATCCACGGAAAACGGTGACAATATCATCGCGGCGTCTCTTCTCCATGTCTCATCAGACATTTCGTATGAACATTGTTTGTCCGTTGTTCAAAATATGCCGGGCGAGAAAAAAATGGAAATATTCAAGGCGGCTTGGCGCAATATGCAGTTTTATGATTCTATGCCGCGTGAATTTGAGTATGTAAATCTCACTTTCGATGTTGTATTGTCGGCAGCATGTTTCGGGCAGTTAAAAAGGCATCGCATGTCGACGATCACGGCTCAGCCTTATGACCCGCGGCTTGGCGTCACAATACCCGAGGCGGTAAAAGAGGTCGGCATGGAAGCATATTTTTGGGGGATCACCGATAAAACGGCTGAAGTGTATGACGCCATCCGCCGGGAAATACCTCAGGCGGCGCCGTATATTCTGACAAACGCTCACAGGAAGCGAGTGCTGATAAGGCTTAATGCCCGGGAGATGTACCACATATCACGTTTAAGGGAAGACGCGCACTCCCAATGGGATATCCGGAACATCGCGCGCGCCATGAGTAGAGCGGCGAGGCAGACAATGCCGTTAGTGTTCGCGGCGACGGGCGGCAAGGATCAGTACAACGAAATTTATAAGAATGTTTTCGGACGGACGCCGAAAGTGGGCGAAGCGGTGTTGCCCGGCGAGCGAAAGATAAAAGGATAAGCCGGGAAGCGGCTTTCACATACCTATCGAAAGGTTGTCGTTTGGATCATGATAAGGGGCTTCCCGGTGATCAGGGAGGAGTAAGGGTGAGCGGTTTTAAAGAAGCTTTGATCGAATTTTTGAAAGAAAGAATACCGGTTAACAATTACGCAGAGAATTGTTCGCGCGGGCAGGAAAAAATTTGACAAAGTATATATTTTTGTGTACACTTACATTAGAAGGGGGGATTGAAAATGAGTGTGATTGTAAAAAAGTTATTCAAACATGGAGGTAGCTATGCGGTGGATATACCCATAGAGTTCATTAGAAACAATAGTGGCAGTGAGGTTATCATAGAGGCAACCGCTAAAAAGATAAGTATTCGTCCCAAAACGGAGTTAGACAATATTGAGTCTGATCCTATGTTTGCTGAATTCATTCAGGCATTAGCTATGGATGTAATGAAACATCCGGAAAAATTGCATGAAGCAAAAGAGGTTTGGGATGAAGAATGGGATGATCTTCTAAAAGGCATTGTCGCTGATGATGAATAATTATCTTTTAAGGTATCATGATTTTTACTATCATCGCATAGTACGATTGAAACAGCGGGTGATAGAGCTGCGGAAAAAACTTAATGATAAAGAATACGCGCAACATGAAATTGTAAAATTCGCTGCTCGTATCCGTAAAGCTGATCAAGAAATTATTCCGGAAAACCCTGATCGGCCGGAATATCGTTTGCACGGCGATCTTAAAAGATACCGGCGTTATAAGCAGGGTTTGCAGCGCTATAGAATGTTTTTCTGTTTTTCTAACCAGCCTAAAATCATTGTTTATCTCTACCTGAATGATGAAAAGCACCTGCGTAAATCCGGCGATAAAAATGATGCCTACAAAGAATTTAAAAAACTTGTAGTCAAAAAACACTTCTCGCATAATCCCGAAGATCCTAAAATTCAAAAATGGATAACGAATTATCGCCCTTAAAGATAGAAAGCGGGATAACAATACGTGAAATAAACGGGGGAGTATTACCGGTATCTATACTGAAAATAATGCTGCAGAAACCACGTCCGGATCGGGGGATTCTATCTTCTCCGGACGTTTCCAATGAATTATGGTCTTTACGATAGACCCAACCCCATCTCTACTAAGATCCTCAATGTATTTGACTATGATTATCGCCCGATTATCGGTTTCTTCCATTAAGGTATTGATAAAAAACTGGAGTAATCTATATAGCTTTGAATTTTCTAATAGGTCGTTATTAGTTATTTTTCTTGCGAGAAGCATCATAGCAAAAATATTTTTTCTATGTTTTGAACTATCGACCGTATCTTTCATGCCCTGTGTGTTTATTATCATAAAACGAACGCCGGGTGCGTTATCAATGAGCCTTTGAATCTCGCTCTGATTATCCGGGTTTGAGAATTTTTGGGGCAATTGAACCATTACATTATGCGGGTCAAGGCCTCCGGGGTTGTCTTCGGTTCGGACGATATCGAGTATACGATTTATTGTTGTTCTCGGCCTTGCAGGCTTAATCCACTCAATGTTGAAAATGCTTCCATATTCATCCTTGATATCTGATTTCTTTTCTTCTTCATCCTTGTAAAAATCGCCGCATGTTATCAAAGTATAATTTTCCTCAAGAACAGGACGTGAAATCTCCATACCAAGTTCATGGGCAAGAGATTTTGCTTTCTCTATTGCTTTTTTCGCTAATTTATCTTTTATTATTTTTTCCAATATTTTGGGGTTCTCTGTAGCTTTTACTATTGCCATATCATCTGACGCACTCCTATTCATTAGAAGACCTACAGCGTAATCACGTGTTAGAAGGTTTGTGTCGAGGCTGACAATAGCAACTGGATTCGGTTCAACCCTTCTTTCTTCTAATATCTGTAAAACTTCTGTTATTAAGCCTTGAATTGGCTGCGACATTGTTTCTTTTTCTATCGATTGCAGCCCTTGCCTCAACATATCTTCTAATCGAACGCCATTTACATCTGGATTATCTTCATCACTAAGCCTGTTAACCATTGAAACCATTGTTCCTCTTACAACTTCTATGCTCAATTGTCCCCTTTCCGCTCTATCAAATATCTTTTCGACCCATGCCTTAATATCTTCCGATGAGCCTGCCTCGGCAGATTTTCTCAAAGCCACTATCATCTCAAAAGGCATCCTCGCTTCTCTTGCGACTCGATTGATATAATCAATACCGGCACCTTTCTCGCCTGAATCTACTTCATCCTTTATCCTGTCAAAATCTTCATCATTCACCCAATGTCCTGTAGGCTTTGACGTATCTAGTTCATCAGAAATCGCGGCTACTGTTTCCGCAGTAAGCTGAGTTACAACAGAAAACCCTATTAGCAGTGTAAGATGTTTTCTTCTTTCTTCAATTTTTCTCTTTGCGTCAATAACATATGGATGCACTTCCATCCTTTCTTTGTCCGTCCTTTCCGGTCTCCAGGTTCTACCATGTGCCAATGTCGCACTTACACGTCTAGCCAAGGCTTTATCAGGAATATGCGTGGAGTCTATTTTATAGCCACCCAGCACGTATCGTACCACTTCCCTCGCATTTTCAGTTAATGCACCGCTTATAGCCGCGTTGATATCTTTATCGGTAAGCCCTTCATTTTTTACCAAAACTTTAACAATCTCTGGGGCATATTTCCCGAAATTGAGTAGCGATTTTTCTTGGGGAGTTTTCCGAAGCCAACCCATCGCGTAATCACGTGTTAGAAGGTTCTGATCTAAATCGATAACGGTAGCTTGTAATTCATTAGCTGGTCTTTCTCCTTGCTGAACTTTTTCCCAGCGCTTATCCAGAAGATTGTAGGGTATTCCATCTTTAACTTCTGTTACAGGATATCCAAATATAACACCCAATTCATGGATCAGAGACTTAATCCCCTCTTGTTGATCAGCGTTAAAATAAGCCGACACTGTAGCAGTGTCATCCTTCTCGCTTTTTGGTTCAACTTCTATCTTATGGCCTGCTATGGCATCAAATATTTCAAAATATTTTTCACTGACAAAAATATGGATTGCACTATTACTGGAATGTGAAATGTAATTCATACTATGTTCTTTCCCGTTTTCATCCACAATTTCTACTGGTTTCATCTTTGCCTTAAGATCCGGAGTCATTTTTACCCAAAAAATTTCTCTTTTTTCTACAGGAACAAGGCCATCGAGTGTTGTTATGTTTAGCTTTAAAAGTGTTTGTAGACGGTTCAATAAACTCTCACTCCAGATTTCTCCCATGCCCTGGACAAGATTATTTTCATGGGCATATTCCAATACGCTATCTATACCTTTTTCATGCTGGATATATCTTTCAATCGCCTTCGCATCTTCTGGTTTTTGCGTTTTTCTCCGAGGCAGGATATCCAAACCCAGTTTTTTATATTTCTTCCACTCTTTTTTAGTTAAGACTTCCAGCGGAAATCCACCGTCGTCTTTTTCCTTAGCGAAAATAACATAGTAATCTTCTGTCCTGTCCCCTTTCTTGAGCCTGCATTTAACAACGGCATACTTATCACTTATGTTTTCCATTCCTTTACCTGAGAAAAAGAAATGCATATCGGTAGGGCTATAAACGGTATTCTCAGATAATATTGTATCTCTCAATGAAGTTATGTCTATGGTGCCCGCACCATACTTCAATAAATACGCTTGTAGAGATAGTTGTATATTGGCAATATCTTTATGCTGCGGACCCTTGAGACCACCAAATATTGAAGCTGCGGCAAGAGTATTTTGGGAAATGTTAAACCCTACAGGTTTCGCGAACGAAATAGTATTTGTACAAAAAAGGCATACAATAATTGTGGCTATGCTTTTAAATAGGATCACATGTCTTTTTTTGAACACATTCATAACAGGTATTGTACCAAAACATGTGAGTTAATTCAATAAAAAGTAAATAGATATTGTATCCTTAACACCGGCGTAATCAGAAAACTAAACAGGATTAATAACTGCCATAGTAACAATAGGGTAACATAGTACGTTTATCAAATCAAACCCACAGGTGTCCCCGGAATTTCGTGAATATGAAAGTGTCCATAGTTCTTGACACTACTGAAACACTTTTTTTATAGACTTACCTCTCGATCTCTTGCTATAATAACGCGTAACAAACTATATAATGCTTTGATCATAACGGTCCTTGGAGGCGGGATGATCAAGAAAGGCATAATAACTTTTCTGTTTGCCCTGGCATGTTTTATACCCCGCATAGCCG
>Ga0180007_10003413_pt1 | contig 17715 bp, 24 predicted proteins | sample MM_PC_MetaG_FD_121122 | JGI IMG/M metagenome (GOLD analysis project Ga0180007, IMG submission 121122) | Groundwater microbial communities from the Aspo Hard Rock Laboratory (HRL) deep subsurface site, Sweden - MM_PC_MetaG | ecosystem: Environmental > Aquatic > Deep subsurface > Groundwater... | reverse complement strand
TCAATTAGGGTATGAACATTTTTTTCTTTAGAAACTCTACCAACATAACCAATAACTCGTTTACTTGGATCAATCCCTAAATTCTTTTTAGCTTGAGATTTATCTCTTGGTACTATAAAACGATTGATGTCAACACCCAACCTTGCTACAATTATGTCTGTTTTAATGCCCTTATCAACAAGTTCCTTTTTCAAGTCATGATATGGGACAATAACTAAATCACAACTATTGTAAAGCTTGATGTTGATCCATCTCCAGGTTTTTAGAACAAACTTACCTATTTTTTTTGGAAGAAACTTAGCAAAAAGTTCCCAAGTAATTACGTGGACATAAGTAATTACTTTTTTGTTATATTTTTTACCATAATACATTGCTAAATAACTTAATAATGTTGGTCCTTGAATAAATATAATATCATTCTCTTTGATTTTTTTCTTAATTTTTCTAAGGTTAAACCAGCCAGGAAAAATGGAATTATAATCTCCCATTTTCATAAATTTGCTAATTCTCAAAAATGTTTTATCTTTAGTATCTTTGCGCTGTTGGAAGTTTGGCACTAATAAGGAAATATTAAACCTATGCTTGGCTCGCTGAATGAACTGTTCTATAAATACCATTATACCATCCACTTTCGGATAATATGTGTCTGCTACTAGCAACAGTTTAGGTTTATCTTCCATTTTATTTTAAATTTATTTTATTCTAAAAAATTTTTCAGCAAATCTCTTTCTGATCCTGAACCCGTCCTTAATTGCTCGATAAGTTGCAATAAATATTGGATATGCAGTATGAACTTTTTGACTTTTAAATTTCCTGAACGCTTCAATCTTTTTCTTAAACGTTTCAGTAATGTCAATGATTAAAGCAGGAGCTTTAGTTTTAAACTCAACGGGGTTCCAGACAGAATAAACATAAACTTCTGGTTTTAGGTTATCTTCTAGCTCTTCATAAATTTGTAATGTTAAGGTATTGACTGCTTTATGATCTGGATGGGGGTCTTCTGAACTGTGAGTAAAAACCTTAATTGGTTTTTTCTGTTTTACAATTTTTAAAATTGTTTTGACAATATCTTGCTGCATAGCACCTTCCATAAAATTACCTTCTTTAAGTTGAAAGAAGATGATTTTACAACCAAGAACTTCACTTGCTTTCTGCGCTTCTTTTTCACGCATTTTCTGGACTTCTTTTTCTTTCAGCCAAGGATGTGACATCTCTCCGTAAGAAAAAACTATACAAGTGATATTTTTCTTTTCTTTTCTGTAATTGGCGATTGTCCCACCGGCACCTAACACAAAATCATCAGAATGTGCACCAAATACTATAATGTTTCTTTGGTTAGTTTTATTTTTGTTAGCTTTAGGTGAGTTAACATTAGTTTTTTTAGAACTTGTTTTGGCTTTAGTGGCATTTTTACTTACTTTTCCAGCACTATCTTTATTAGCCATTTTACTTTTAAATAATAATTTTATGTTAATAAAATGTTCGTTTTTAAATAGAAGAAAATAAGTCCAAGCAGGTCCGAGGAGCAAAGAGCTTTATAGCCTTATTGGCAAACCATATGGATTTTCTAAGCTAAACTCCAGTCATAGGACACGAGATCCTAAATTGCTTTCCTCCCTGCTTAGAGTTTATGCGACTACAATAAAAACAGTATTAGTATTTAGTTTTTTCTTACCACTTAAGAAAGAGAATAATGTTAGCAACCAGATCTTTCGAGACAGGTTTTACAGCCTATGTATACAGACCAACCATATGGTTTTTCTAAGCTAAACCTTTTCCTTCGACTCTGGTTGCTTTTACTTAGAAAATATAACTTGTTTATATGTTTTTTGGATTTTGAGAAGTAAGAAAAAACATGCGCCGGCCGTGCAGCCAGCCTACAATCCTATGCGACTGTTTCACATGGCGCATCAGAATAATGAAAAACTGCGCCGGTCGGGATTCGAACCCGAATCACAGGCTCTCTTCGCATAAAAAAGCGTGGAAGGCCCGGATACTAGCCGTTATACTACCGGCGCAATATGTAAGAATTAAGATAATTTGTTTATAAAATTATCGTTATCAAATCATAAATCACAATAATCAGTTCTGTACCTGCCACACCCATGAAATTTAATCCCATGAACTATATGGACCTCGTCTTCCTCTCGCATCCGGTACTTACAATCAATTCCTTTGCTGTCAAAAGGGATTATAGGACAGCTGGACCAATTGAAACACCAATACTTTCGATGTTCACCATCACATTCTACAACTTTCTTAGCTAAATCTTCATCAACCATAATAACAACTCCCCCTTAGAACCAGTTTACTAATTTTAATGGCTTTATTTATAAAATTTGCCTTAATTTACTTCTATTTGTTCGTCTATATTTACCACAAAAGTAAAGTTTTTAAACCTTCACACCTTTCTATTCTTTATGAACGAAATTAAAGGACAGGAGTGCCACCTTTGTGGGAAAAAGACTCTTACTTTACGGGAAGAGGAGGTTGATGTTCCACACTTTGGTCGAGTGTTCATTTTTTCAATGCAATGCGATTCTTGCAATTTTAGAAAAGCAGATTTAGAACCAGCGGAACAAAAAGATCCTGCTACTTATACCTTTGAAATTGATTCTGAAGATGATCTTAACATTAAAGTTGTCAAATCTGCAGAAGCTACCTTAAAAATTCCAAGAATAATTACCATAGAACCGGGTCCAGCTTCAGAAGGTTATATCACTAACATTGAAGGTGTTATTGAACGGGTTAAAAAAATAATCCAATCTGCCATGGATTCTGAAGAAGATCATGATGCTAAAAAGAAAGCAAAAAATCTGATTAAGAAACTTAACAATGCTCAGTTAGGGAGAGAAAAACTAAAAATTATTATTAGTGACCCAACTGGTAACAGCGCAATAATTTCTGATAAAGCTCAAAAGAGTAAAGCTTAAAATAACTCAAATTAATTTTTTATTTTGACAATGAAAAAAGTAATGGTATTTGGAACATTTGACATTTTACATAAAGGTCATCTTAATTTATTTCAGCAAGCTAAGCAACATGGTGATTATTTGATTACTGTGGTTGCTAGGGACAAAACTGTAGAGAAAGTTAAAGGTAAAGCTCCAAAATATAATGAAAAAGAAAGACTAAAAAATATCAAACCTTACGTTGATAAGGCAGTACTAGGTTACATTAACAACAAATACAAAATTATCGAGAAGTACCAACCAGGCATGATCTGTTTGGGTTACGACCAGAAATTCTTCTTAGAGGGATTAAAACAGTTCAAAATTCCAATAAAGAAACTTAAATCGTATTATCCTAGTAAATACAAAAGTTCTAAGTTGAGAAAAGATTAATCCATATCTCTTGGTTGGGCGTATACTCTCACTGGATCTTCAAGAAATCTTTTTTCAAGAATAATTAGATAATGTTCTTCTTGGTAAGAAGGTTTCTGTGCCAGAATTGCTTCAATCTCTGCATTATTTGGTTCATATCCCTTAACAAACTCTTCTAATAGATCTTCCATCGTAAACTAATTCTCTTCATCTTTTTCCTGTTCAGTCTTAAAAGCCTGAGGTAGGTCAATATAATACTTACCTTCCGCTAACTTAAACACTAAAGGATCTTTCTTAAATAAACCAATCAAGTCAAGTTCATACTTGCCAGGTTTTAGAATGCGAATGGTTTCAAAATCGAGTACAACCGGCTTGTTAGGCTCGGTCTTAACTTGTAAAATCTCACAAACATCTTTTTCAATCTGATCTTTATCTTCGTTAGATAAATTACTAACCAGTTCTTTACCTTCGTCAAGATGTTTTTGTTTAATAAACATGAAAAGTTTAGCACCACAACTACAACCTTTTAGAATATCTTCGGCACCATCCGGATGGAGTTTACCGCAGCGGACACATTGATGTGGCATAGTTCACCTATCTTTTCTTTCTGCGCTTTTTGACAGATCTTCTTGTTATTGTATTATTAACTTCCTGAGTAAATAACTCAATTTTCTGTGGATTGCTAACAATTTTTTTCACTATAGAAGCTGGGCCAATTATAGTCATCCCTTGCCTGTTGCCAAGCAATAAGTTAATCATGGTATGTTTGATTTTTCCAAACCCATCAAGTTGCGCTTTTTCTGGATGAATTGTACTTAATTCAATTCCTGAAAAGCCGGGCTTAATTTCTTCCATAGTAATTTCGATCAGATCAGCTTCTTCTTGTTTATTCAGCTGACCTTCCATAATTACAATTTTATTATTCTTAACAATATTGAGAAGTTTGTTAACTCTTTTAGCTGAACCTAGTGGTTCAATCTCATGATAAGGGATAAATTGAAATGTAACCATTTGTCTAAAACCTCTTTTTATATAACTTAGTAAAAATCTTAACCTATTTAAATCTTATTTTTTATTCTATATCTTTTGTTAGTATCTTTAAGGAATCTACTTTATAATTTAACCAGCAAAATCTATCAATCTTTCGTAAAATTCAGGCACTCCTTTCCCATATTTAGCTGAGATCCCTACTATTTCATACTGTGGGAATGCTGCTTTTACCAAATCAATATTAGCTTTTTTAAGATCATTCTTGTTTGCTGCGATCAATACTGGAATATTTCTTGCTTGTAAATTACCGATTATCGTGATATTAACTTGTGAATAAGGGTCTTTAGTTGAGTCTAGAACTACTACCACTGCGTCCATTTCATCTAACCATTTGATAGAATCAATAACTCCTTTAGTAGCTTCTTTTGCTCTACGTTTAGCTTCACTACGTTTCATACCTTTCTTCAGAAACTCTTCATAATCAATCCTGGTTGCTATACCTGGCGTGTCAACTAAAGAAAAAGTAATCTCTTTACCTTTATCATTCTTGATGTTAACTTGTTCCTTAACAACAATCTCTCTTGTTTCGTGAGCAATGTGTGAAACAGAAGACATTTCTTCATCTAACCAGTCTTTGCAGATTCGATTAGCTAATGTAGATTTGCCACCGTTAGGGGGACCGTATAATCCTAATTTTACGTGTGTTTTTCTACCAAATAAATCTCCTAATTTGAAGATTTTCAGAAGTTTCTTTAAAAATCCGTTTGCCACCTTATACCCTCTCTTTTTGCTAGTTAAACCTATTTGGAAACACTACTTAAATGTTTCGCTACTGCAAAAATGTTGTTTTGGAAGAGAGAAGTGTGATTATTGATTAAAATAAGAAATAAATAGTAAAAAAGAAAAATTACTCTTGAATATCTTCTGCTCTCCCATAATGAGCAATGAACGCTTGAGCCATTCTAGGATCATCAGCCATGATATTTCTCATCTTATCAAGTAATGCTTGGTTATCTTTCAAACCATAAGTATCTTGTATTCTAACAGCATATTGAAGTCCACTACCATCACTTAAGTGTAAGTAATTCATACATGAACCTAACATGAATGCTTGGGCAAACATTGGAAGATCTTCTCGTAACCTTTCTTCCCATTCCTTAGATGCATTATTGGTTTTAGCCGATAATGTAATATACTGGCAGCCATTAAAAATATAGTCCATTTCTATAACTAAAAGTTTTCCTCTGTCTTTGTTTTCTACAGATTCAGGTTTTTTAGTTCCCCATGTCGAAATTCCAGAAAGATTTCCAGTTTCTTCAAAACCATTATAATCTGAATTATAAAATCTTAAAGTAGCTCCAGATTCCTGATCATAAATAGCAAATTGGGATAGGTGTCTGTCTTCATAACCTTTCTTGGCCATTTCTAATAGTAAATGATCTCTAATTTTTTCATAAGCTAGGTCAGAAACACCAGTAGCTAATTCTTTTACACCTTCAAAATTCCATTGACCTTCTCCTTTAACAACATTAGATACAATTCCAGATCTTTCTTGAGATTTTTCAAGTTCTCTTATTCTCTCATCTTGAGAAGATAACCTTCGTTCATATCTTTCAACTAAAGAAGTTAATTCATCAATACGTGAGCCATTTCCTTTAGCAACTTCACCAGTCGCTTCAACTCTTCCAGTAAGATTTTCTAATTTTCTATCAAATTCCTTGATAGCATATCTATCAACATAATCTCTAAGATTGGTAGACAATTCATGTAATTTTTCTTGTAATTGTTCTTTTGATATTCCAAACATTTTATTTTTTCACCTTCTTAAATTATTAATGTAATATTACCTTAAAATTCAGTGCTTATATATAAATCTTTTGTTATTTTTATCACGGTGAAGTAACAACATAAAAAGAGTTCATGAGCTCATGAAAATGGCACAAGCAAGACGTACTTTCACTCCAGTAACATTTATAAGTTCTCTAAGATTAATCTTGGTATGAAAGTAGCATTACTGATAATCCTAATAGTTATCGGGAACCTGGCACTCTATTGGGTCTTTTTTGGTAAAAAGAAGTTTGACCAGCAAATAGCTAAACAAATGCAAGAGGCAGAAGAGAGACAAATTCCTGATGATATCAGTGCAGATAAAATAACAATATTAAAATAATAAAATGGCAGAAACAAAATTAGTTGTTGAGCAACTGAAACTGAGTTATGAAGGTTTGTTTAACATTAGTGAACTATATGCTTTAATTAATTCTTGGTTCTATGATCGAAACTGGGACTGGTACGAAAAAATGAACCAGGAACAGATTACTCCAACTGGAAAACAAATTAGAATAATTTTAGAACCATACAAAAACTATTCTGATTATTATAGGGGTATGATACAAATTAAGATTCATATTACAGATTTAAAAGAAGTAGATGTTGAAATGGAAGGTCAAAATTTAAGGTTGGGTCAAGGAGAAATTAAAATGATTATAAATGGATATTTAAGGTCTGACCGGAAAAGCAAATGGGTAAACCAACCATTCTACTGGCTGTTAAGTATCATTGCTGATAAATATCTTTTCCATCAACACTTTCAGAAATTAGAACGTTGGATTGAAATGGATATTGAAGATCTGCACGGTAAAATTAAAAAGTATTTGAATACTTACCAACACAAATTTGGAGTTTAAGATTTAAAGATGTTAAAAAGCAGTCTTACTAGAGGAGAAAGGAACTTAATAATTAATAATCGCCAGATCAATTATTCTGGAATTTTTCTTATGGAAGAACTGTTTGAGATTGTTGACCAAGCATTAAAGGATAAAGGATACACAAAACAAGAAAAGAGGTCAGAAGAAACCGTTTCCGAACTTGGCAAAAACTATTTTTTAGAACTTCGGCCTTACAAAATTAAAAATAATTACATTAATCTAATGATTAAAATTAAGATTAATATCACTAATCTTACTGAAACAAAACAAGAGTTCGATAATATAAAAAGATTGTTTCAGAAAGGTAAAGTTAACATTGCTTTTGATTCTTGGATCTTAACAGATTATGAAAATCGGTGGGGCATGAAACCTTTTGTATATTTCTTTAAGGGAATGATCAATAAATGGGTTTTCCAAATGAAAATGGAACCAGGATTCACTGGCGAACTTATTGGTGATACAGCTTACATTTATGGTAAAATTAAAACTCTTTTATCAAAATATAGAAAACAAGACGTTACTTACGTCTTTGAAAAAGATGTCATGAAAGAAGTTGAGGAAGACATTAAGAAAGGTAATCCGCCTTCCCCTTAACTTACTTTTTAATTGTAGTTTAAAAAACCGCTTCTCATTGAATTTTGGTAAGTCCAATTTTCAATACTTTCTTCTTCGTTATTATCTGGCTTTGATTGCTCTACAATTAAAGCATTAGGGATAACAAATGCGTTTCCTGGCAATTTAGCATACAGACTTTCAGGGAAATATTGATCTGTAACTATTGGCCTAGCACTGTCACTCAAATCTACTAAAGGAACTGCTCGGTCATGTTCGTTATGACGATTGATTGAAGCATAGTCATAAAAGTAAGCACGACTTTCTTCTACAGTTTCACCCTCATTGTTAACATAACTTGCAATCACTTGGAAATATAATTCGCTCCTATTCCCGAAATCTCGAGATTGAGGAAGTTGTCAAAGACTGTATGTGCAACCTTCCTCATCAGGAGAAAGATGTTGAGGTTCCCAAATTATACTTGAATTATCAGAAAGGTTATATTCTAATATTCCACTTTTAGTTTGAACACGAGCGTAGACTTGTCTTTCATTGACTTTTCTTCTTACAGTAATAGGACCATCTTCAGTTTCTAAAGTACTTTCAACAACATTAGTTTCACCAGTTTGTCTATTTTCTAAACTGATTGTAGCTAATTCAACTTGTTCATCAGCATTGACTCCACACATTTTAACTAAGTAAGTGTCTTCTGATCCAGGTACTTGGTAGATTCTTGGAGCTTCTCGATCTAAAGGAATTACTGGTTGAGACATGTCATTGAAGTCTTGAATAGTACCTACTTCTCCACTTCCTTTACCACCAGTTCTTAATTCTACATAGTCATTTTCTGGACCTTTTACTTGACTAGCTGCTTCTAAAGCTGATTCTAAATTTTCAACACCAACATTTCCGAATTTAGGTTCGGAGTAATTGTCTGTTAAACTCCCCATTAATCTTCTAAGTTCAGCTTTTCTTTGTTCTCGAGTTTCATCTTCTGAAATTGTTGAGATTTGTGAATCTTGGTTATCTTGAGCCTTACTATAACTTACCGGCAATCCTGCTATTAATAGAGCTAAGCCACTTAATGCTACTTGGCCTACAAGTCTATTTCTTAAATTGTTTAGATATTTCATTTTTTGTTTTTCTCCAAAGATTTTTTTGGAGATACAGGAAATCTATGATTTCCCAGTATTCTCCGTTTTCTAACCACCTTTTGATAATGATTAGTAGGGATGTATAATATTTCAAGATTATTCTTATATTTCTTAAGAAGTATATATGTTTGGTTAGGGTAAAAACAGAAGGATTTACAGAGAATTTCTAATTGTTCTAAGAAATAGGCTTAATCTTCGCTAATAATAATCTTAGGTTCAGTCTTAATTACTTTTCCGAACAAAGCAAAGGTATCAAATTTAACAACTTTTACCGGAACAACATCACCTAATTTGAAATCACCAACAACTATTATCTGTTTGTAAGATTCGTTTCGACCAATGAATTCACATTCGTTCTTACCCTTCTCATCGATAATTATTGGTCCTTCCCAACCGGTCCATCGTTCGTTTTGCAGTCTTGAAATGTTATGAAAAATGTCGGTCAAAACATTAGACCTGTGCTTGATAACCTCGCCAGGGATATTATTTTTCATTTTTGCTGCCGGGGTATTTGGCCGTGCCCAAAATCGAGAAATGTTGATAGAATCTGGTGCTATTTCTCTTACTAAAGTCATTGTATTCCAATTTTGTGTAGAAGTTTCACCTGGAAATCCGACAATAATGTCAGTCATAATGTTAATTTCTGGAAATGCTGCTCGAAAAGCGTTAATTTGATCTTTGAACAATTGAACTTTGTAAAGTCGTTTCATGTTTTCCAAAACTTCATTATCTCCTGATTGTACTGGAAGATGTAAGAATTTGAAAATCTTTTTACTTTGATAAACATCGATAAGTTGATCTTGAATCTTTTCCAGATGCTCAGGGTTCATCATTCCTACTCTGATTTTAAACTTGCCTTTTATTTTTATCAGTTCATTAAGAAGCGTAGGCAAATTGGTGTCAATATCAAACCCATAACATCCACAATCTTGTGAAGTCAACCAGATTTCCCTAACATTCTCGTCAACAGCTTTCTCTGCACGTTTGACAATATCCTCAACAGGATATGATCTTAAGTTACCTCTGGCATGCTTAGTCTTGCAGTAAGTGCACGCTCCTAAACACCCTCGAGAAATAGGGATTATTTCAATGATTGGATTTTTTCTGATTATTGGGAGGTTAAGATCTGGAACTTTGTCACAAGCAATCTCTTTGACAATATTTTCGTTCAAAGCTTCTTCTACTACTTCTACAACTTTATGGATTTGGTTTGTCCCGATTAGAGGGAAAGCTTTCAATTTTTTCTGTTCTGTTTGTGCAATACAACCTGCAATGATTAGAATCTTGTATGTTTCTTGTAACTCTTTTAATCTTGTCCAGAATCTATCTTCAGTAGGTCCTTTTACTGTACAAGTATTGATTATAACTACATCTGCATCGTCGACATTATCAACTATTTTAAACTCAGCTTTTTTCAAAAGGCCTGCCATCTGTTCAGAGTCTGCAATATTGGCAGCACAGCCGTAGGTTTCGATGTGGATTTTAGTCATTTTGTTATTTGAGTCTCAGAAGTGTTGGATTTTATAAAATTTTAGGGGGTTTGGTTTAGTAATTGTAAAGAATCAGGAAAATCTTATGAAAAATATTACTAGTTAAATAAAAATTCTAATCCCTCAATAAATCAGAATAGCCTCCTTTCTGAGCCCGAACTTTAATTGAAGATTGGATATTCTCTTCTGTTAATCCTGTTTCTCTAGCTACATGTCCAGCAAAGCTTTTACCTGAAGACCCGGGGATTATCTTATGAGTATAAATAATTCTGTTTCTGTCCTCAATAAAAGAAACCTGTAGATTTCTTGCACATGGAAGTACTTCATTTCTTACCTGTTCTGTAATTGGGTGAATGTGTGTTGTCATATAAGTAGCAGTGGCATTTTTATGAAGACCAATTAAAATTTTGAGAGCTTCTTCTCCACCTTCCTCATAACTTGTACCTCCTGTTGGTTCATCCAAGATAACTAAACTATAAGGTGTTGCATTATTTAATAATATCTCTGCCATTCTTCTAAATTCATTCTTAAGTCTGCCTTCTCCTTTTGTAATATCATCGGGAGAAATGAAATGGGTGTATATACCATCAACAACACTAATCTCTGCTTCAGAAGCAGGAACATACAAACCTGCTTGAGCAAGTACTTGTATCAAGCCAAGAGTTTTTACATAAGTTGTTTTTCCACCTTGATTTGGTCCTGTAATAACAAACATGTTTTGATTAGGATCATGATTGATATCATTCACTACAACTGCTGGCTCATCTTGTTTAACTTCATTAATTAAAGGATTATATGCTCCTTTAATATGCATTTGCCTTTCATCCATAGGTAATAAAGAAGGCATAGTTATATTCAATCCTTTTTTTTCTAATCCCTTAAAAAAACGAGCAAAGCCAATATAAAAAGCCAATTCTTTACCTATTCTTTTAAGATCATGTTGTTGTGAAGATACTCTATCTGCAACTTTATTAATTTCTGATTCTATAACTGTATGAAGAACTTCTCCTAATCCTCTTAAAAAAGGCCTTCCATGATCGAATCCACCACATTCAGCCTCACCTTGTAATTGCCGTTTACCATTATCTTCTTGAACTTTTGCAAATTCTTCTTGACCAATTATTCTTGCATACACTGACTCAAGAGGTTGTTCAGCATCTTTTCTTACTAATTCTACTGTTGAGATTGAAGCTGGCCAACCTTTTTTATCATATCTAACCATGAACACTCCACCTTCAAGTTTATTATTCATAAAATCCAAGAATTCACACATACCCTGATATTTATCTGACTGTTTTATTTCTTCAATAAATCCCGTTAAATTTCTTAAGCCCTCACTCCTTGCGTCACTAAAATCAGGAAAGTTTTCAACAAGACCTTTATAATTATGTAAATGCTCCATTCTGTATTTCTTATATGAAGTTGTGATCATTGCAACAGTTCTTAGAACTTTTTCTTGAATTTCTGGATTATCATATATTTCAGCCATTACTTGTTGCCGATAAGTTAATGTTCTAAGATCTGTTGTTAAGTCTGCAAAAATCATACCCATTGGTCTTTGTACATCTTCTTTTGTGATTAAATCAGACAATTCTTCGCTTTCTTTTGCACTAGAATCTGCTCTAACTAGTCCTAAACAGTTATAACTTAAATCTTGCCAATCATCCACTATTCCTGGGAAACTAAATTCTTTTTTGACAAGAGTCTCTATATTAAGATCTCTTAAGAAAGTATAATCTCTAGTGACCAGTACATTTTTTGCATCTTTGGGAAATAATAAACTAAAAAGATCTAACATGAAGTCCTTTTTTTAGAAGGATTATAAATAGTTTTCTATTTATATTACTCTAGAATAGTAATTAGCTAATCTCTTTATACTCTTTGTTTTTATAAGAATTCCTGAGTTTTAGGTTATACCACTTAAGAGTAATAAAATACCAAAAGGTTTATACATTCTGCATCTAGGGAGCTAGGCTTTGTGTGGCGAGAATTCGGGCATTTTGGGTTTGCCATAGAGGTGGCATGCATGAAAAACCAAGATATGCAGGAAAGCTTTGTAGAGAAGCTTAAAAGCCTTAGAAATGGGCTTAAGGAAGCCTTCCCGACGATAGACGTGCATAATCTTCTGAAGATTATGAATAAATTAGCCCATTATCACTACAACAAGAGCAAGTTCTACATGATTGGGGTAGAGAAGGAAGTATATAATTTCCTGATAGAGAATGGCTACAATCCTTATACTGTTTATAGGTGGCTGTTGCTTGAGAAAGTCCCTGAAGACATAAGGTTTAGGTTAAAACAGAATGAGCTAACACAAAAAGAAGCAATGGCTAAAGCTTGTTCTAGGAGAAAGGAAACAGATGAAAGCCTAGGATTGCAATAAAATCAATGGGCTTGGCTCTTGTGAAGGGGATGTAAAATGGGAAAAAATTTTGCAAGATCAAATACAAAGAGATCATTACCTAATGTCTTCAATAAAAAGCAATTGGTTAATTTGTTTGAGAGCATTGAAGACAATCATATATTTATGGGCTGTTTGATTGCACTCTTTTGCGGGCTTAGGATAAGTGAAGTTTGTGAGTTGAAGAAACAAGATATAGATTTAGAATCTGAGAAAGTTTACATCAGGCAAAGTAAAGGAGATAAAGATAGGATTGTCATGTTGCCTAACTCTTTGAAGCCTGTTATTGAGAAATGGAACAGGCTTACTCCAAATAGTGAATATTTTATCAGTGGAATGTATAGGGATAAGTTTGCTAAGAATTTATTGTCTATGAAATTCAGAGGATGTTTAGAAAAAGCTGGACTTCGTATTGAAACTTTCAAGACTTCACTTGGACAGCAAAGGTATGCTTATAGTTTTCATACTTTGAGACATACGTATGCTACTTATTTACTAGAGAAAGGAGTTGATCTCTATTATGTGCAGAGAAGTTTAGGGCATGTGGATATCCATACAACACAGATCTATGCTTACATCAGTAATAAAGATTTACAGAACAAGATTAACTTTGCTTTTGGTAGGAAAGTGAATAAGAAAGAACTAAACAGAATGGTTAATGATCCTATGCAGTTGTTGAAGCTGAGGTTTGCCAATGATGAGATTAGCTTGGAAGAGTTTACTGAAAAGGTTCAAGTTTTAGAGAAAATGGAGGGGGTTGTGTTTTAATCTTGTTTTTCTTTTTCTGTTATCATTTCTCTTATAGATAAATGGTTACTAGTTTTGAAAATATTATTATGCATCCTACCAGTTCCCAAAAAAGAACTATCAAAAACATCAACGCCCATTCGAAGCATAGTATAAGCAAACATATACTCATAAGCTGGTGCATGATCCATTCCCACCCTTAGGATTCCATAAATTGCAACTGATTCTAAAGCCTGACGACCAAAATATTTACCATAACCTAAAGCTGTGTTTTTTAAAAATTTCATAACTTTTTTACTTTTTAATAAATCAAGTTTTTCAGATAAAATCACATCAATTGGTTGCCCATAATTTTCTCTAGCCCAATAATGAGGAGATTCTAGTATTGTTGTAAGGTTTGGAAATCTTTCTCCAACTATTTCGTTGGCTCTTTCCATCATTGAATGGATTTCTTTAGCTTCTTGTCCTCTTCCGTATTTAAACTCTTTTTTACTTCCTAATCTTTTCTGTATCCAAACTGTATCATAATGATAAGATTCTCTTTTACATCCTGCTTTAATTAAAGGTAATGTCAAAGTTTGTTCAGTCTCTATGATCCTACGCTCTCCTCCAATCCCACCAAACATAGCAACATTATCAAGTGAACGTCCTAAAGCATTAACATAATTTACATCACGAGTTTTAAATTCTAATTTAGCTTTTTTTCCCTCATAAATCAAAGGAAGAGTTCCTTGGATTGTCCAGTAAAAATGTTCAGGTTGATCTAATCTTATTATAGGGGTGCTTTTCTCAGCTTCAAAACTAAATCTTGCTTTCTGTGCTACATCACAGATAAACTTTGCTAATTCATGATTTGTTGGTTTTTGTTCTTGGTTATCTGTCATTTTCGTTCTCTTCCAATAGATTGATATAAGCTCTTACTAAACGTTCATAACATCCAAATAGATGCACCGCACTAGCATTCGGATGAATCGGTTCAAATCTAGAAGATTGTATGTTCCTATATGCTAATTCTAAAAATGAAGATAATTCACTTATTGCTTCTGCAACATCAATAACAGGATTATCGTTAGAGGCATAATCTAAAGATTCTTCAATTGTTGGTTTCAAATCCAAAATCTTATTTTTAGAGTCTTCTTCAGGATAATAAATCGACCACCTTCCTATAGGGTCAATAAACTTATACATTTCATCATTTTTAACTCCTGGTTTGACAAACAACGGCACACTTTTTTCTAAATAACCTCTTTCCTCACCTTTTCTGTAAACTGCTGAAATAGTTAGGTCTAGACTATTTATAGCACCCATTTCAGCTAAGGTTTCCCGTATAATTTTTTTCAAATTCTTTTCTGTGATTATCATTTTTATTATTTCTCGTCTTTATTGCATCTATCAAATGCTTTATTGTAAACTAGATTAAGATTATCAATTTGGTATTCTTGTTTTAATTTGAGGTAATGTTTCCTCAAACAAGGATCAAAACACATATTTTCTGGAATTTCATCTTGTTTAGCATATTGATTACATAATTCTATGTTTTCATCCCTGCGTGCATAATACCCACCAATACCTAATAATCCACTCACAAAGCCTGTAAATATTACTGCTCCAATGATTGTTTCTAGATATGATTTGGATATTCTCTTATCAGATTGTTTCTTCATTTCTTCAACTTCATCAGGCATCATTTTAAAGTGGTGATACGTTGGGATATATTAATATTCACACCCCCTCTGGTGGTGATAATAGTAAGTTTTATATATTTGATATAATTTCTTATAGTCATGAACACCTCAATATTAGAACAGATTGGCTTAAGTAAAAATGAAATAAAAGTATATTTTGCTTTATTGGAGTTAGATCAATCTTCTGCTACACCTATTGTGAAAAAAGCCAAGATTCCAAATTCTAAAGTTTATCCAACAATTGAAAAATTAATACAGAAGGGTTTGGTTTCTTTTGTTATCAAAAACAATGTAAAGTATTTTCAGGCTTCTGATCCAAAAAATCTAATTGATTATATTAATAAGAAAGAAAAGCAATTATCTGAGCAGAAAGATAAAATTGAAAAGATTATTCCTTTGATAGAATTAAAGAGAGAATCTGCTAAAGAAAAACAAGAATCAACAGTCTATGAAGGAATAAAAGGAGTTAAAGTAGCATTTAATAATATTCTTAATTCTTTGAAGAAAGGACAAGAGTATTATGTTTTTACATTAGGGCAAGAGTTAGGGACTAAAGAGTTAAAATTATTTTTTGCCAATTATCATCAAAAGAGGATTAAGAAAGGAATTAAAGTAAGACTGATTGCAAATAATAAAATTAAAAAATCATTTTTGAAACATCATATGTATAAAGGCATGGACGTTAAGTTTACAAATTTAAAACTACCCCTGGGAATTTTTATATATAATAACGAAGTAATGACTGTTGTTTGGGGGGATAATCCTACAGCCTTTGTTATTTCTTCAAAAAATAATACAGAAAAATATAAAGAATTTTTTATAGATATCTGGAAAACAGCAAGTAAATAATTCAATCCCAAATCTTCTGAAAATCCTCAATAACTCTTTGTCCTGAATAGTTAAGGTACATATCAGTTGTAATCAGGCTACTATGCCCTAGGATCGACTGCAAAGCCCTAATGTTGCCCCCTTTGTGCAGGTATGTAACTGCAAAAGTATGCCTTAATACGTGAGGACTTACTGGCTTTCTTATCCTAGCTCTTTCTGCCACAACTTTCACATATTTCTGTATGGTTCTCATAGCAAGAGGAATTGCAGATTGGTGAGAGAAGCATTGGGTTAGATAGAATCTTACAATAGAACTCATAGGAACAACCCTTCTCTTTCCACCCTTGCCTATCAAAGTCATGCAATTCCTCTGCCATGAGATATTTTCTTCTCTAAGGTTTGCAAGTTCACTTACTCTTAATCCCGTGTCAAGTAAAACATTAACAACCAGTTCTTCTTCAAATGATCTGCATGATTTTTTCATGGCTTCAATTTCATAATCTTCAAGAGGTTCTCTTTTGTAGTTTTTTACCATACTTACTTAGAGGTTACCGTACTTATTAACTAGAATTCATAAAAGGTGTATATCTAGTATTACCTTTGATAGATTATATAGGGGAGGTTTCAAACCGGATAAAGTAAGGGATTCTGGAGAGTTACGGCCTCTTGTTGCAGAATCAAACCGGAGAAGTAACCGGAGGATATAGGAATTGTAATCCATATATGTGCAAATAAAATAAGCTACATATAGGGCAGGAATTATGCATTACAAATTAAAAATTATTGAAGCTCAGGAGCTGTGTCGCCATAATTATGCATTACAAAGTGGATTACAAAATTAGACTGGATAAATCCTACTTTAGTGCAGGATTTAGATTTTACAAATTGCAGATTATGAGGTTATAGGGCTTGTGTCTCCAAAATTAGACTTCACAACAGACTTCACAAGTGGAATCGAAACCTTTATATACTATTGGATACTTTAGTATCCACATGGATAAAAATATATACAAAATACAGCCACAGGAAACAGACATAATCTCTCTTTATTTAGGAGATTATAGTAAAACATTGCATGTGAGGGAGATTGCAAGACTACTTAATGCAAACCACAGAACAATATCTCTTGCTTTGCAGGAATTAGAGAAAAAACAAATAATGATCTCCAATACGATTGGAAAGAACAAAGAGTATAAACTTAATATTAATAATATTTCAACAAGAGAATATATCAGGCTTTCAGAAATAATCAAACATTTACAACTTATTGAAAAACATCCTTTTCTAAAAAAGTTCATGAAAAACTTTGATTTTAGCAATACTCCAATATTATTATTTGGCAGTTATGCTAAAGGAATAGAAAAGAAAGATAGTGATATTGACTTAGTTATTTTTACAGATGTAAAATTAAAAACTGGAACTGAGAAAAGGATAAAGGAATTTTTTGATACTTACAATAAAAAAGTACAGATACAAAAAGCAAATAGAAATGATTTTGAAAAAGGCTTGAGAGAAAAAGACCCATTAATACTAGAAATTACAGAAAAGCATATAATAGTTAATAATTGTGCTTTTTTTATAGGAATGCTTTGGAGGTATGCACATGAAAAATAAAGAAAAGATTAGATGGTGTATGAAACAGAAAAAAGGTATTGAACTTGTTGAACCAAATGTTAATTTATGTACTGCTTATCTGAAGAAAGTTGAAAATTCACTTAAGTCAATGAAACTAAATTACAAGTCAGGGATTATGGAATGGGCAGTTGATGCTGCATATTATGCAAGATATCAATCAATATATGCCTTATTGCAAAGATGTGGAATAAAATCTGAGATT
>Ga0180007_10003412_pt1 | contig 17719 bp, 22 predicted proteins | sample MM_PC_MetaG_FD_121122 | JGI IMG/M metagenome (GOLD analysis project Ga0180007, IMG submission 121122) | Groundwater microbial communities from the Aspo Hard Rock Laboratory (HRL) deep subsurface site, Sweden - MM_PC_MetaG | ecosystem: Environmental > Aquatic > Deep subsurface > Groundwater... | reverse complement strand
TAACATAAAATTAAATTTAAATTCATCACAGAATGCTTTTATTTCTTTAAGTAGAATTTGTTCTCCAAATATATGTTTAGGCATTTGCTCATGAAAAATAGAAATTGATGTTGAGCCTAAATATATTAAGCCATGTAATAAAGCACTAGCAAATTCTTCTTTAGTTTTAGCAGCTAGCAGTTCTCGTCTAATGTCTTCTGCCTTAACATTAAAGCAAATAAGTTTTCTAGGAATAATAACACCATTAGTATTATATATATTTTTATACGTGTTAATTAAATGCTTGTCTTTAATTACAATAATTCCACAATCGCCTAAATAAATACCATCATCTAGTGGAGTAAGATCTCCATTATGATATTGTTCGTTATCACCATGATAAAATAATTTAACATCATTATATGTACTTGTTAATTTTAATAAATTGTTCATGTGTGTTTATCTGGAATTTCTATAGGTCCTACATGCGCATGTGGTTTACGTATTTTTGTTTCCGTTTCCCAAGGAGTGCGTCCAATTTTAATTGCTGTACTTAATAATATTTTTACTTCTAATGTAAGAATATTATTTAATAAACCTAAATACCCCAACTCATCTAATAGTTTTATTAAAATTAATTGTCTATCTGTTATTTTTTTCAGATCTTCTTCTGCATTATGTTTTGCTTTTTCTAGAAAAGAAAGATTATTACTATCCATTAAATTTCTGTTGTAATTGTTTTAGTTTTAAGATTTGATAATATAAGATCAACAAGCTTACGTTTAGAACAAAGACCTTTATAAGAAATTTCATCTGGTACTAGTTTATTTTCTGTGATAAATTCAATAAGTGTATATGAATCAAATTTTTTATAAAGAAATTCATCAACTTTGGTTGGTCCTTTATCTTTAGAAAAGATTTCTAATAGTTGAGAAAGGATTGGTTTTGGGTTACTCATTTGGTTATCCTTTATCGTAGGCTGCACAGATAGCTTCTGCCTTGAGAGAAAGATGTATTTTCAATACTATTAGTTTTCATCTATTTTTTCCAAAAGATATGTCTTAGTCTTCCGACTGGTTTATATTTTCTTTTCCACTTATGTGCAACAGCAGGAGTACAAAACCACAATATACTTTCATTCATCCAGGTTGGTAAAATTAAATCTTTATTATTTAATGTTCCATAAACGGCTATTAAATAATGTTTATAGTGTAATCTTTCTTTAGGACAACTTGTAGCAAATTGATATTTGGCAGTAATAATTTTTTGTAACGATTGTTGATAATATTTTTTTCTATTTAATGCTACTTGCATTATTGCATTGCATTCCCTCCAATCATGGGAAGCCTCAGCACATAACATGTTAGCTGTTATATTTATAGTATTAATATATTTATTAATATTTTTATCTATATAAATAATCTCATTTATTAATGTTATATGAAATAATATATTAAAAAGTAAAATCAATGTAGTGTCTATGTTTAGTTATACAATTTGTTTCATGTCTACATTTCATCTAATTAGGGAAGGTGGAGAATCTCTTAATCTACGTACTACTTTTAAGATAAGCAAGTATCCAATTAGATCCATTTCAGTATCTTCTAATATATTCGGAGTAATTTTTGTTTGTTTAAGATTTCTAATACGATTAAGTTTGTCATCTATCCTAACCATAATTTGTTCAATTGCATCACCGTTAGCAAAGATGTTAATAGGAACAATGGCCGAAGAACCATAGTCTTTATTTTTTGCAAGTAACATTGTTTCAATCTTTTTTATTTCTTCATGTAATATTTCACTAAACCTAATATGAAGTTCATGAGCTGGAATATTACTTAATTCTATTGTTGTTACAGTAGCCATGGCAACACTTCTTTACTCCAAGATTCAAGATTCATATTAAGTAATTCTTCTTTGGTGTGATAGTAATATTTTTCTAAACCGTCTTCCATCTCATTAAAATTAATTTCTTCTTTAAGAATAAAAAGAAATACAATACCTAAATGTACATCATCAACATTATTGGTTAAACTTACTGTTAGTGTTTTAGGACAATCACCTAGCATTATATGTCCAATAGCAATACCATTAGTGCCACGTAGTTGTTCGCCTAGCTCCTCATGGAGTTCACGACTTAATCCATTAAATAATGTATTACCAAGATTAATAGTAGCATTTTGTTTGAATATACAATCATGAGCATTGACATGGCCGCCAAAACCAATTGAGTGTAAATCGTGTAATCTATCTTCATCTGATTTTACTGTACGCCTATAAGATAGATAAAGACCCCTATGGGCTACTCCAATAATACAATATGGAATAATTTGTTTAAACGCTGCATTATTTTCAATTAATGGCCTGGGACAAAGATAACATTTACTACCCAATCCATTAAGTATATCAGAGCCAAGCACGTTATATGTATCAATTTTATGAGCACCAGGCTTATAAAATTCTAAAGCATGTCTGGATTCTACTGCAAGTACAAGTTCTTCTTTCACTTTACTGTTCCTCCTAGATAGTGATATTTGTTCGTAGGTCTTTAGGAAAATCATGATTTTCATATTCGATTATTCTACCTTCATTGATAGTAAATGAAGTAAATGAATTACCAGTATAGTCTTGAATGCTACCAGCAAAAGCCATATAACCTCCCCATTTATGACCTTTATCATTAGAACGCAGGTCCCACTGATGTTTATGTCCAGCTAGATGAATATCAAGAGTGTTCCAAATTATCTTTAAGAATTCATCTGCATCTTCCATAAGAAGAAAGTAATTATTATAAATACAATGATGATGGAGTATAGCAATTTTACACCAGTTAGAATATTTTTTATTGTTTAATAGTTGTTTGAGTAGTTTTAATTGCTTAGGTCCAATTTGTCCTCTAGCAAAGTTAATACCATGTGCCGTGGTATGATTGCTGTCTAGTAAAATAAATAGAACTTTTTCTGTAGGTAGTTCTACTGTAAACATTGTTTTATAAACTTTACTATCTTTATTAATGTTCCACCATAAGAATTTAGTTTTAGTTGTAAATGGTTCTAATTTATAAATTGTTATTTTAATATCAAAATTGAATGTAAGATTAGAAAGTAATTTATATTGTATTAATTGGAATCTTGCGACTGCTTCTTCAGAAGTGGTGATAATATCTAATTGGTTACCAGCTTTACAAAAATCATGATTACCCATTACAATAAGAGTTCTCTGATCTAGGTTTGTTTCTTTGATTATTTTTTTAAATTGTGCTTGCTGTTCTTTTTCAGCATCATCAGTAATATCACCACTTAATACCAAAATAGAATAAGGTTGTATAATTTCATTACTAATATATTGTAATCTATCTTTAAGTAGTTTATTTTTATTGGGATCTTTATGAGTATGAAGATCACTTAAATGAATGATGTTAAGCATTTATCTTATCCTTGCGTAACGTGGTGTACGCTTCAACTCTTCTTCACGTATAAAATGTAATACTTCTTCATATACTATATTAGAATCGTCCCAATCAAATTTTCTACAGGCAATACCTTCTTGCATTTTTTGTTGATATAGATAAAGTAACTCAATACTTAATTTATTTAAATAATCTTTCGTAATGTGACATTCTTCTGGTCGCTGTCTATCATTTTTAATACGTTTAAGTAATACTTCTGGAGAGGCAACTAAGAAGATCATAATATCTGGTTGTACTATAAACTGTTTCATACTTTGCCATGTTTCATTATAAATTTCCATTTCATCTGGAGAGATATGTCCACTGCTAGAAAGCATTTCTGCAAATGGAATATCACCATAAATAGATCTATCTTGAATTGCCCCAAGTCTATCACGCATTAATATGATTTCTAGATGTTGTTTAAATCTTTTTTGAAACAATTTAATTTGTAGAGGAAATGCCCATCTGTGCATGTCTTTATAAAATTTTGTTCGTAATTTTTTAACACTACCTGCTAATTCTTCATAATATGCTTTATATTTAAGATCAGCAGCTAATCGTTTAGTAAGTGTAGATTTACCAACACCAATAGAGCCTTCAATGGTAACAAACAGTTTCCTTTTTATCTCTTTCATATCTTCAATTCTTTTAAGCTATTTCTCATATCAATTTTTTTATATTGCCATGGTAGAATTCTAGTACATTTTATTTTTTTACCTTGTGCATTTTTAATATAGCCTTTACAAATAATACCACAAAATAACAAATTGTTCTTACGATAATGATAATAATATAATTTTTTAGTTACTGTAAAAAGAAAATCTTGCCATGAACTACTAAGCATTTTATTAATTTTTTCTTTTGTAAAATTTTTATCTATTACTTTATTTATTTTTAATTTAAGAAAACTATTCTTCTGAGATTTGTGTTGGGAGAGAAAGGTCAACCACATCCTCCTTCGATTGATTGATTTTAGTTACACGATAATAATAAGTAGAGTTAGCTTTTCTTGTACATTCTAAACAATGTGATTTAAATCCACTAGGTTTAGTTCTATCTCTAGACCAAAATCTAATAGTCAAGGGTTTATTCTGTTTACATCTAGGGCATAAGCGACTTAACACTCTTATTATATCGCCATTTTTAGTTACGATTGGTTTACTGGCAATTTCAGCAAGTTCTTCATCGGTATAACTAGTTTTCTTTTTTATTTTAAGAAAACTCTTTTTCTTTTTCTTTTTCGTCATTGTCGTTCTTCTGCTAGGGATTTTATAAGCATATTCTTTTTTACAAGTTGTAACATTATTTTTTGTAATATATTATAATTTTTAATTAATTGTTTCATTTGTAAATGTTGTAACATATTTTGTATAACATCTTCATTAAGACTATCTATTTTTATTGTGGCTATCCATTCGGGGTGAAGTTTAGTAACTACATAGTATTGTTTAATTCTATTTATTATTTCTTCAATGGGTGTTAATATATATTGTTTATATGTTTTAATTTCTTTTGCAATTAATTTTGGTGTTGGAATATGTCCTTGTTCTATTATTTTTTTTATAATTATACTACATTTCTTTTCTCCAATTCCATGAATGCCAGGAAGATTATCGCTTGCATCTCCAGCAACGGCTAATACTAAACTAAAAAGATTAGGAGGATAGCCATTAATATTTTGAAAATCAATATTAGTAAATAAATTATTCTTTTTAAAGAGTTTTACTCTTGGGTTTAATAAGGCTTGTAAATCATGATCGTTAGAAACTATAATAATATTATGTGTAATAGATAATTGTTTTGCTAGATAAGCAATTCCATCATCTGCTTCTCCGGTTTGTGGAGTTGCTATGATCACACCCATTAGTGGAAGGATAGCACGCAAGAATAACATTTCGGAAGTAATATCAATTGTTTTACTAGTTGGTCGTTTTCTTTTATATTCAGGATGTTTATAGCGTGGATTATTATTTTTATCACCCTCAAATACAAAAATTATTCCATCTGGTTTAAACATATTATGTAATTCAATAATTTGATTAATGATAAAATATATTATACCTGTGCTAATAAAAGTATCTTGATTAATTCTAATACTAATTCCTTTAAAAGAATGTGCTGCCCTGAAAACTAAATTTGCTGTATCAATAAGTATTATATTTTTCTTTTGTTTAAATTTTAAAATATTCATTGGTTGGAATCCTATTTTCTGGTGGCTGGCGTGGTTTCCCCCACACCCCTTTCCCTCTTTACTAAAGAAAAAGATAAGATATGAAGATAAAAAAGATAATTGATGAGAAGTTTTATTCTCAGTAAGTTTCTTAAGAAAGCCTCTCTCTTCCTTCTCCCCCCCCCCCCCCTCTTCCTCCTCTCTCCGCTCTCGGGCATGAGAGCTATACTCTGTGCCGGTCAAGCGTCGGTGTTGCACTTAGGCCCAACTATCCTATGTCTTGTCGTGGCGCCGGTTTAAAGTTTATTTAGCCATAGCATGTAACTTATTGTTTATATTGTCTTTTTTGTTTTAAAGCAGGTCATGCTTCATAATTAAAAAAAATTTTTGTATTATTATAATTGTATAATCTTATTACAAGATTGATTTATTACATGGGGCAGTCAGATGAGTAGTGCAGAAGAAAGTTGGGATGACGTTGATCCAGAAGAAATTCTTGGTATTAAAGCTAAAATTAAAACTCGTAAAGGACAACGTAAATTAAATGGTAAGCGAATACTTGCCCCATCTACTTCTTCTTCTGATGTAGTTTCTCCATATCAAGAATTATTAAATTTAGCAGATTGTAGTGTTAAAAATTCTGGGCTTACGTTTGAACAAACTAGAGCTATTACTATGATTGCATGTTTTGGTTATACCGATGAACAAGTAGCAATTGAGCTTAATAAAACTGTTCGTAAAATTAGAAGTTGGCATAAGAATGAAAATTTTACTAATGCTTTAGCTTCTGCTCAGCAATCAATTCATGCGTCTGCGCTAGAGCGCAGACGACAACTTAATAATAAAATTGTTGATGAATTACATACTGCAATATTAGCTGATATTCATAGTGGTGTTTTAGCAAGATTATCTTTTAAAGATAAAGTTAGAATGCTTTCAGATGTATCACGGGAGTCTAGGCTTGATGATCCAACTGCTGCTACTGAGCGTACCGTTGAACAACACGAACATCATATTTTATTAGAAGATATTCAAAAGAGATATAATGTTGTACAAAATCGTAAAAGATTACAAACTAAACAAACCGATCAACTTAATGCTCGTAATCTTAAGGCAATGAATGATTGGCAAGATGAACAGATTAGCAAGGTTAAAGTAATTGATGCAAATTTTGAATCAGATGAATGAGATAAAAATTAAAGATAATATTAGGCGTACGCCATATAAAATTAATTGGGAAAATATTCGTAATGTTGAACGTGAAGTTAAAGAAGTTGGTGCTACCATAGATCAAAAATTTATTACAAGTGTATTAAGTTCTAATTTATCTGGTAAGGCTCCACTCGGTATTGTTTATGAAACGCCGACTGAAGATGTGCTTAATTCTTGGCTTGGTAGTATGTCGGGATATATAGAAGGTTTATTTAGTTTTAATGGTGAGCCGCTTTTTTTAGAGCCATATCAAGAACGATGGATTAATGATGATTCTACTTTTAAATGGTGTGGTAAATCAAGACGTGTTGGTTTATCGTTAGGTTTGGCTGTTAGATCGTTAGCCGAATCACAACTTACTGATATTAATAAAGATTGGACATTTATTTCTTATACTATGGAAGAGGCAATTAACAAAATTGATTATGCTAGAGCTATTTATGATTTAATGCCTACTAAATTTAAACGTAAGAAGATGAGAGATCGTAGACAATCGTTAGAATTTGATGATCCGCTTCATCGTACGAAAACGAGATTACTCTCTCATGCTCAGCGTGCTCCTCGGGGTGGTGGTGGTAGTTTATTATATGATGAGTTTGCCCATTTTATTTGGGCAAGAATTTTATTGGAAGCTGGAATGGCTTGTATCTTAACTGCTGAAGGGTCTTTAGAAATTGTTTCTACTCCATTGGGTGAAGGTGATCCATTTCATGAGATTGGTATTAATCATTTAAAGCGTTATCCTAATTTTAATAGACACAATGTTTATTGGTGGGAATGTTCTTGGTTATGTATTAATCCTATGTTAGCTAGATCTGAAGCCCCTAAGATGTCAACCGAGCAACGTGTTTATAAGTTTGGTACTATTAAGCTTAAGCAAATTTTTCAAAACTATATGGACCTTGAGTCATTTCAGCAAGAAATGGAAGTTAAATTTCTTGCTGAAACTTATAGATATTTTCCACTTCAGGCGATTAAAGATTGTGTTTATCCTCATATTGGTAAGATACATGTTGATAAAAATAATAATAAAGTTACTTTTGATTCACGGGCTTTTGATGAAGATACTTGTGGAATAGATGTTGCTAATGATTGGGAAGACACCAATGGCACAGTACATCCTTCAGTATATAATCTTCTTAATATTTATAAAAATAATAAAGATGTTAAGTTTTTTAGATGTTCTGATTTAGAAGAATTAGCAGTTTTAGTTCAGAAACAATTTATATGTCGTGATTTAATTGCTGGGTATGATGTCGGTCGTGAGAAAGATAAATCTGAATTTGTTATTTTTGAAGAGATAATGCTTAGTGGCGGGAAAATTTTAATGATTGAAAGATATTCACAAAGTTTTGAACGTGCAGAATTTCCAGAGCAAAGATCATTTTTATTTAATGTATTAAATCTTTTACAAACATTGAGATTGGCTGTTGACTATACTGGAATGGGTGGGCCTATTTGTGAAGATTTACAACGTGCTTTTTTTGATAGGATTGAGGCTATTAAATATACAGATATTTGGAAGAGTGATGCCTGTAAGTTAATAAAGCTTAGACTACAAGCTCATGCAATAGCTATTGCTGAAGATAGAGATACCATCTCTCACTTTTATTCTATTAGGCGTTCTCTTGGAAAAAATAAACAAGAATTATTTAGTGCTGATAAAATGGATCGTGGTCATCATGGTGATAAATTTTGGGCACGATGCATGGCATCATGGATTGCCACTAAGGATGAAACATTATTACATGGTAATACTATTGATAGTAATATAATGTTTGGTAATAGGTCTAAAAAAATAATTGAGCTTGGTGGCATTAAGAGAGTTAGTGGTACCATATTTGGTTCTAATAATAATTCTAATATGCGTCCTGTCACTGCTGGTGGATTACAAATTGGCTCCATACCACGTTTAGTTTTAGATCCATACGGAGTCAATAGTTTGCCTATGCCAGAAGGAATATATGGATTAAAATGGCCGACATAGCACTTCAATCTCATAGTACCACCAACAGTAGTAATGAAATTGTTCATAGAGTACCATATGCAGAAATTTCTGATTTACCAGAGGTTTTAAAGCCTATTGCTACATTTGCTAGTAATAAATTAGATTTATCATCTCGTATGGAATTGTTTCGTCATTTGGCGGTAACACACTATAGTCAGTATGCAACTAATGATAAACATAGTTTTGTAACAGAGTTAGAGAATGTTAATATTCCTGAATCAGCTAAACGAAGACGTAGTGTATATGCTGGTGCTTTATGGTACGTGCAGGGTAATTCATCTCAGCAAGATGTTTATAATCCTGATAAAATTAGAGCTAGTACATATGAGCGTATGCAGAGAGATGCTCAAATTGCATTATCACTTGCATTGATTAAGAAGCCAATTGAGCATGTTAATTTTTCTATTGATTGTGAATCTGAATCAGTTAGGGCAGTGGTAAATTGGTCACTTGAAAAAATTTATCCTAGAATGATTCGTGATTTATTAATGGGTATTGATTTTGGGCATTCTTATTTAGAGAAGGTATGGAAGAAAGTTAAACATTTGCGGTTAGTCCAAAGTGATGTTAATAATACTAAAGAAATTCTTTATGATAGAGAAGCATGGTTGCTTTGGACATATGCGATTCATCCTTCTAGTTATAGTATTTTAGTTGATAAGTATGGTGAGTTAATTGGAATTAAGCAGCAAGATTTGGCCACCGGTAAATCAACTATTATTAAACGTAGTAAACTTGCTGTATATGTACATGATATGCAATATGGTAATTGGTTTGGTAATTCAAGATTAAAGAATGCTTATAGTTGGTGGTATTGGGGTCAGATTATTTTACAATTTATGATTAGATATTTAGAAAGGAAATCTTCTCCACCTTTAGTTATTAAAGCCCCTATGGGATATGGTAGAGATGCTAATGAGAATTTAGTACATAACTTTGCTTTAGCATTAAAGTTTGGTGAAGCTTTGGTATCTAATTCTGTTGGTGTAATTCCTAAACAATATAATCGTGAAGGTAAAGAGCTTTGGGATATTCAATATTTGATGGATGATCAGCGTGTATTTATGTTTATTGAGGTTCTTAATTTTATTAATGTTATGATCTCTCGTTCGTTGATGGTTCCTGATACTATTGGCATGCAATCCTCTAGTGGTCGTGGTTCATATTCTCAAACTGATGCACATGCTGATGTACATTTTATTAATGAGGAAGCATTGATTCGTGATTTAGAAAGTGTTTTAAATAATGATGTCGTGCCGGATATTGTAAAGATTAATTTTCCAGAGGAAGACCGTGTACCATGTAGAATAAAGATAGAAAAATTAACCTTAACACGTAAGCAATTATTGAAGGAGGTCTTCCTTAAGATGATTGGTGTTTTGAATCAGGTTATTAGAGATGGTGGTAGACCATATGTCCTTCCTGATATTGAAGAGATTTGTAATATTCTAGAAATTCCCAATGTTGATTTTGATAATGTGGTTGATACAAGTATGGTTAATAATAATTCTAATAATGATGAGTCTGATGATGATAAAGAAGAAAAAATAAAAGAAAATAATAAAAAACAGAACGAACAGCGTGGACAGCGGAAGCCTCGTTCTCGTCAAGAGCGGAGGCGTAAGATTGCCTGACAAAAAGAGTATGCTTGGTCTTGTACATGTTTTTGCTGATGATAAGTCTAAAGCTATTAAACTTAATTTGAATGAGGATGGTACTATACCTATTGATATTTTTAGAACAGGTAGTTGGTATCATTGGTGGCATGGATTAATTGAAGTATCTGAAGCGGATTTAGATAAGATGATTGAGAATTTTAATAATAAAATTATTGGTTATAAAGTTACATTTAATTATCATCATGCTCGTGATAAAAATTTTGGTGCTCCAATTCGTTTGAGGAAAGAGAATCGTATAAATAAATTTAATGGAGAGGCTACGGTTATGTTAGTGGCTGATACCATACCAACCGAACAAGGTTTGATAGATGTAGAAAGTGGTGAAGTTTTAAATTTTAGTTCTGAGGTAGATCATGATTATATAGATAGAGAAGTTGTGGTCGTTAAAATTTTAAATGATGATGGGACAGAGGCAGTTGATGAAAATGGTAAGCCACGTAAAAGATTCATACAAAAGAAATATGGTGCTACTCTTATGGGTGGTGCTGTCACAAATTATCCATTTATTACTAATTTAAATCCAGATGGAATTGCTGGTAACAATTCTACTTTAGAATTATCTGATACATCTCCAATGGTAGTTTTAAATGATAAAATTAGTGGTGTTGATATTCGTTGTTATTCAACGAATGGACAACTGAAATTAGAGAATACAATAGTAGAGCAGGATACAATTATTACTTCTATTGAAAATTATGAATTATTAAATAAATGTATTGAAGTTAATAATTGTTTATATTTAGCAGATGACTATAAAGCGGGCGATGCTGATTTACCTGATGCTGCGTTTGCCATTGTATATGAAGAGAAAACAAAAGCAGGTAATACCGTCGTAAAGATAAGAAAGTTACCACATCATAATAAAAATGTTAAAAGCCCAGATGAAAATAGTTCTTTAGATATTCCTCGTTTGAAAAATGCATTGTCTCGTCTTGATCAAACCGATGCTCCTGAATCTGAAATTAAAAAAGCAGATACACATCTTAATAAACATGCTGATGCTACATACCGAAAGACTAGTAAGGAGCAGAAAAGTAGCATGGCAACGGAAGAAACTGCTGAACAAAAGCTTTCTATTACGGAAGCTGTTCAGGCTGGTTTTACTGCTGATCAGATTAAAGATATGATTGGTACCGCTCTTAGTGATCAGGAACGTTCTTTTAGTCAAAAGTTTGAAACCGCACTTGCGGATCGTGATAATAAGATTCAGATGTTGGAAGATAAAAATTCTGAGTTGGCACTTCATGTTGCTTCTGAACATAAGAAAGCTTATGGAATGAAGATCGATTCTTTTGTTAATCAATATGCTACTAGTGCTACTCCTGCATTTAAAGAGACGCTTAAGCGTCTCTTGGTCCTTAATTCTAAGGTTACTGTTAAATATTCGCAAGCCGATGGAGATATTGATATTTCTCTGATGGATGCTTTTAGTAAAATTCTTAGCGAGGCAAAGTTTAGTATTGATAATACTACTATTGATAGTACCTCTACCGAGGTTCAAGAGTTATCTTCAGATAATGGTGTTGTACAGAAGTACATGACTGATGATAAAGCATATGCTGAGATGATTGGTAGTGTTATTCCTTCTGGTTATACTTCTAAAATTGTTGCTAAGAAGAATGGAAAGGAGTAGTTCAAATGGGTATCCCGCCTAGCGTAACCCCTGCTGTACTTAATTCTGTTGGGCCTCCTTCTGAGATTCTTGCTGATGATCATAATTTGGTAATTTATGATGGTAATCTTGCTAATTATCTTTTAAACGATTGGAGCACTGCTGGTGTTTCTGCTCCTGGTGTTTCTGCCGGTGGGCCTAATTTTCCTATGGGTGCATTACTTGGTTTTAGGGTTACGACCGTTGGTGCTAGTTTTATGAAAGCTACTTCTTCTGCTCTTGCTGTTCTTGACGATCTTCCTGTTGATGCGCTTGTTTATACTTGGGCATCTGCTGCGGTTGCTAACCGTGGTAGTGCCGGTGCTGCTACTATTCCTTTGTCGGTTGACGATCATGCGGTCGTTCTTGCTCAGGATGTTGATATTACGGATTATATTACTGCAAATCAGCATCCTGTTGTTCCTATTATTTATCAGGGTAATTTCGTTCCTGATTCTGTTCTTCAAGACCAGGAAGGTCTTGCGGGTGGGGCTGCCTGGCCTGTGAATCCTGGCTCTCATAGAATTAATATTGTTCCTAAGCGTGGCTATAGGCGAGGATAGTACAATGCCCAATCCGCTTCAAGATAATCCTTTTCTGCAAGTAACGTTTATTGATCGCGTTATTGGTGATTTAGTTGTTACTGCCGGTAACTATTCTATCATTGATCAGTATATTCCTACCATTGATCAAGATCCTCGTCTTGGGACTAGTTATAAGTGGGATATTGAAATTTTTGATGAGGGTGGTATGACCGCTCTTTCTGGTATTAATAGTAAATCGTCTCTTATTACCGGTGGTGGTCTTAGACAGAAAGAATATTCTCCTGCACATTTCCGAGAGGGTGTGCGCTTAGATGGTAGTGATTTTTTGAATATTCGTATGCCCGGTTCGCAGACCGAGCAGATTACTATGGCTCAGTTAGTTGTGAAATGGGTTGCTCGTCTTCTTCGTCGTATTGATAATAGGAAGCTTTGGTTGAAGTGGCAGTCTGTTCAGTCTGCTGCTGCATTTAATTTAATTGGTGCTGGTATTATTCATCAGGTTGATTATTCTATGTACGGCTTCCACCCTACTTATGCTCCTCTTTGGGATGCTCCAGGTGCTACTGTTCTTGATGATATTATTGATACTATGGCATTGTTCCGTACTACTGGTTGTAAGCCCGTAAAGGCTTTCTTTGGTACTAGTGTTTTGCAGGCTCTTTTACAAGATACTACTATGCGTAATATTATTCAGGAACAGATTTTCCGTAAGGTAAATGAAACTAATATTTTTAATCCTTTGCCTGGTGCAGAGGGCGTTACTGCTTTCTTAAAGAGTATGTTTGCTGGAATGGAATTCCAGTATTATTCAGATGGTCCCCCGGTTGCTTTGAAGGTTACAAAGGCTGCTACTGGTACTACTCTTCCTGTTGCTGGGCCTACTGAATTATTCCGTGTTGGCGAAACTGTTGATCATGTTCTTCCTAATGGTACTCGCACTTCTGTAGTTATTACTGCGGTTAGTAGCGTACTTAATACTATTACGTTTGCCGCACTTGCAGTAGCAAGTCCCCGTGGTACATTGATTCGTAAGCGTCTTGAGTTCATGAATTATGATCAGTTTACTGTATTCACCGAAATGCCCATGGGGCAGCTTGGCGGTCAGGAACAGGCCAAGTTCATTACTGTTGCTAATATTCATGCGGAAGGCGGTCTTGATAATCCTAAGAGTGGGGTTGCTTCTAGAGTTATTCGTAGGCTGGATGACGATCCTCCATATGTTAAGATTCTGGCAAGTTTTACCGGTGGTGTTGTTGTATTGCACGAAGATGGTCCCTGGGGATCTGCGAAGGCACTTACTTAAAAAAATAATCTTTTTCTCAACGAAATGTAACAATAAATGGAATAGCAGAAGAAGGAGAAAAGATGCCATGCTTGTAAATAAGAAAAAGAAATCTAGTGCTACAGTTATTCCAGATCATTTGCCGATTGGAGATGATGTTAAGTTACCATCTGGCTATACTATAAAAACCTTTCTTAAGGTTAATTGTCCTGGGCAGGCTATGTATAGAGATAATAGTTTAGGTGGTGGTTCTGTAGTTCGTTTATTTAATTGTGGTACTGAAGAACCAGAGGAAACCGCCCCCTCTCTTATGAGAGAGGAGGCTAATAATCCTAAAATTGTTATTAAAGATCCAGATGGTAAATTAAGATTTAAAATTGAAAAAGTGCGGAGAGTTGTAAAGATTCTTCCGTCTGCTACTAAACAAAAAGCCCATATTATTTTAGATGATGGTTCGGAGGGGCCAGCTATTACTCAAACAATTAGCCATACTGGTAATGCTTTTTCTGGTCCTGCTCGGGAGGTATTAAAAATGTTACGTGGTGATACTAAGATTTCTGAAGAAATTTCTAATGATGCTAATGATAGTATTATGGCTGGCGAAGAAGATGATGAATAGGGATTTAAATTTTGCAAAGAATGAGTTAATTAGAATTTTAAACGTATTGAATATAAAAATAAATTCTTTGGATATTAAACAATTATTAAATTGTGGTTCAAATAAATATTTAATGGTTGAGGTAAATACCACAAAGGGCTGTCATCAAATTCCATGTGAATGGTCTAATTCTTTTGATGATACATTTATTTTAAATAATATATTATTACAAAAACAATTTATTATGAATAGTTTTGTTAATCATATAATGCCATCAATTATTTTTAATATGGGTAAATGTAATGACACAGACCCAATTGAAATATTAATGCAGGGTTTATGTTTATTTTGGGATCAGGTTTTTAGACAAGTTGGTAGACATATTATTAGAAGTAGTGCTGATGGTTTAATTGAGTTAAAGAAATTTATATCTAAAACATTATCCATTGAACATAAAAATGATTTTATTATTTTAGTTACTAGTGCATTGGGCAATCAGATTTATTATAGTTGTGGTATGAATAAACGTTTGGATATAACGAGAGAGCGTAACGGGAGTATTTACTAATGTATAACATAAGAGATGTGCCTCGTGAAGAGGTACAAAATATAGTTAGTGAGGTTACTCTTTCTACTGAGGCTATTGAACAAGATATTTGCTATATTAAAGATCCAAACGTAGCTGCGATATTATTATGTTTGGGTAAAATTTTAATTAAAATTAAGATAGCACATCATGCTAGGTTTGGTAATAAGCCCCCACAAAGAATAATTGCTTTTGGTTTTGATGGACATGATGATTGTATGGCGTTTGCTATTAATGCAAAGCTTAATCTTCAGCCATCTACTCAAATGAGAAATGTTAATATTGGAGAATATACTCACTACCTTTCAACATTAAAAACTATTATTCATAGTATATTTTAAATGACTACAGCATATTGCCAATTATATAACGATGTTACTGGTATCTTGCGTGATAACGTTAGGTTTTCTGATTCACTTCATTCGCTTGGGGCTGAGCGTAATAATACTGGCACTATCGATTTTGCATTAGATAATTTGGTTATGGATAATGCATATTCTGGATTGAAAAGAAGATTTGAAATTTTATTTGAGAATGCTGGTGACCTTACTCAATTTAATGTTTATATGCAATTAGGATTAGACGGTAATCAAGATATGTCTCTTATTGCTTCAGGTAATACTGGAGCTGATCTTGTTATTGTTGATATTATGGAAATTGAGTTTGCTGGATGGAGTGGGATTGCTGCATTAAATGATAGAATTATTATTATTACAGATTCTCATATGTCAATTGATAATGCCGAAAGTATCATTAATGATGTTGAGAGTGAAATTGATAGTAGATTACGTGAAGAGATTTTAATTACTGAAGATGAAGGAACTATTCCGACTGATTTATATTTTGTATTACATAATCCTCCTGTGCCTCGTCAGATTAAAACTGTTGCTGCTTATAAGGCAGCATACTTAATTGTCAATGATGTGTTTCGTGCAGTTAGAAGTATTCAGGGTATCTCTGGTAAAGAAGAAAATAAGAATGCTACTGATTCTATAATTGCAGATAGATGGTTGCGTAGGAGCAATGAGGTGTTTGAGCATTTTATTTATATGTGTAAGATACGTGGTGGAACTATTCCTAGATGGAGTTCCGTTGGGCCTATTCAACGCAGCGTTGGTGTGTACGATGAACTTCAGGGAGTTTCTGAAACAGAACAAGATAGTGATTATACTACTTATAGTTCTAATGATGATCCTTCTCTTAGTATCGAAAAACTTCTTAGGAATACCGGAATAGACCCATCGTTAATTGAGTAAGTTATAATGCAACAATATACCTGGGTTGATTCATTAATTAAACTTGATATATTAGCATCACAATTAATTATGGATTTAGAAACTTATAGAGAAAATATTGCTCAAGATATTATTGTTAATCGTTTAATTGTATCGGATGAGTTTTTAGAAGTTTGTGAAGATGAATTGTTTAAGATATTACAAGAGAAATTAACACGTATATCTAATAGTTATTCTGATAAGGTTAGTGAAGAATGGAAAGAACGTAAACGACGTGGTGTTAAAGTTCCTGTATTAGCAGATGGTAGTTATCTTTTTGCTAATCCGGCAAATGCCAATAAAACTGCAATGGCATCTGGATATTTAGTAGAGAGTTCTATATTATATAGTTTAAGTCAACATACAGATTATCATATATTTAATAGATGGATAGAGAGAGTAGGTAAGACACAAATATCTTTTAATTATGAATTGGTTTTGAGTCATTTTTATGGTGGAAAGGAAAAATATCCATCTGTGCGTGATAGGTATTTAAAACAGTGGGGTGAGAAAGGTGGTCTTATAGGTTTAGATCCAGTGGTTATTAATAATATAATTAGAACATCTATACAGGCTGTTATGAATATAATAACAAAAGCAAAAATGACACCTGCTACATAGAGGAAACGATGCCTATACATAGACCATATGAAGTAGGTAGGAGATCGTTATCCAAAGGTATTAATATATTAAATACAGTTACAGCACTTTTGGTAGATAATCAACACTCTGATCAATTTTTAAAAGCAATAAACATAAATAATATTTGTACAACATTAAAGGCAGATATGCAATCCGAAACATTATATATCTATCAGTCGGATATTCCGGTGGCTCCGCAGCCACGCACACTTGGTTCTAAACACATTACATATCTTGAAACATATTTAATTAATTTATTTTATTATCATTCTATGTTAGATAATGTAGATATTAATACTGAACTTATAGAAGTAAGAGATATGCTTGTTGAATTTTTTATTAGTCATAGTAGTTTGAATGGTTTGTGCAAGATGGGTATAACTGTAACTGGTCGTATTGGAGTTACTACTACAGTGGATGGTCATTTTTGGCGTGGTGTTATAATTGATTTATTAGTGCCATTTGTTTCTACCCGTGATCGTAATTTGCGTGGCTAGATAGAGATAGGGAAAATCTGGAGGAACAATGGGATCAACTGATTTCGGGCCTGCCATTGGGGCTCGTGCTACTATTGAAATTATTAATGAAACTAAATATGGTCAGTTACGTCCTGGTTCTGCATTTGGTACTTTGCTCGGCGGT
>Ga0180007_10003411_pt1 | contig 17731 bp, 17 predicted proteins | sample MM_PC_MetaG_FD_121122 | JGI IMG/M metagenome (GOLD analysis project Ga0180007, IMG submission 121122) | Groundwater microbial communities from the Aspo Hard Rock Laboratory (HRL) deep subsurface site, Sweden - MM_PC_MetaG | ecosystem: Environmental > Aquatic > Deep subsurface > Groundwater... | reverse complement strand
TGATGTGATTGCCGCTCTGAATGATTCAGCAGAAGAAATAAGACGACGATTATTGATTCCTTATGAAGATAAGGCCATAGAAAAAAATGGGGATTTACCTGAATATAAAGAATTATTAGGTATTATTAAGCAGAAAAATGAGACATAATAAAGATAAAGGATGATTAATGACAAAACCTATTTTTATGTGGGCTGGTGGAAAATCAAAAATGATTAAACATTACCAGCAATATTTTCCACAACACTTTGACACTTATATAGAACCGTTTTTTGGTGGTGGTGCTATATTTTTAGAAGCATATAAAATAAATCCAAACGCCCACTTTATCATCAATGATATTAATTCCTGCATTATTAATATTTATAAATCTATTCAATCTGATTATGGGTGTTTTCTAAAACATCTAAATAAAGTGTCTGATAAATATTTATCTTTAAACAAGGTTGATAAAAAGACTTACTATTATGATATACGACATCAACACGCATTTGATTATAAAAATTGGAGCGGAACAAAAGAAGCTGCTACATTATATTTCTTAATGAAAACTGGTTTTAACGGTATTTGGCAAATTAACAAGAATACTAATGGAAGATATGGGACACCAGTTGGATTATTGAAAAACTTTGTTTATGATAAGGATAATTTAGATGGGTGGAATAAAATATTACAAAATAATATCACCATTACAAGTAAAGATTATAAGTTGCTGTTTAATAATAAATTGTCAAACAATACTTGGACTTTTTTAGATCCTCCATATAGAGGTTGTTTTACTAAATATGGTATAAAATTTGACGATGACGAACAGAAAAAACTTGTTGATTTTTCAAATACCATGTCAAACTATGACGAAAGCTGGCTGTGTAATAGAATTGTTGGTGAAGATAACTTTTTTGAGAATTATATTAAGCAACAACAATACTCAACTAAACACATTTTATATTTTGATAACACATATACTGCTGGAAGAAGAAAAAAAACCGATAATGGATTTGAAGCTAAAAAAGTAAAAGAGATTTTGGTTATTATGTAATCCTAATTTTTGTTAAATTTTAAGAAAGGTTGTTAATTATGACAGCACCGGTTGGAACAAAAGCGTTTGCCAGCAAGACAAGTAAATCTTTTGAGTATGGAATGGTAAACTTTATTGAAGTTATATATAATAAATATTTTGATAAAAACAAATGGTCTTATTGCTATAATAAATTAGGTCAAAAAAATCCTTTAACTGCAATGTCGATAAGCAATATAGTAAATAATAATTGTCTTGCTTATAAAAAAAATGGAGAATCTAGTAAAGTAGTTTTTGATTTTATTTTTTATTATGACAACAAACCTGCAATTATAGGTAGTATAAAATTTCAATACTCAAGACAAAACGCAGTTGAAAGAGTGCTTAGAGATCTTGAACTCACACGTTGTTTAGGTTTACCAGAATCAAATTTTATAGCGATTTTTGGTGGTCTAGGATTTTTGTTAAATGAAAACAGACACATTCAACAAAGCACGGGAAGCTTAATAGAAATATTACGAGATGTAGGTGTCCCGATTTTGATTCATAACGGTAATAACAAATGGAGGAGTGATATTGAATCGGCTATTTTAAATGCAAAATTAAAGATAGAAAATAAATATCAATAATATAATAGAAAAATAAAATTATATGAAAGTTGTTTCTAACGCTTTGATACAACGAGTTATTAATAAATGATAAATAGATTACAACATTTTTTGGCTTACGAGTGTGGGCCGATAGACGATATCGCAGACGGCGGTATTCCTTGGAGAAAAGACATGTCCAATTTTCTCAAGTCTATTGGAATAGGTGTCTTAAATCCTTGCGACAAACCTTCTGATATGATAAAAGAAACACCAGATACTCATAAATATTTAAGAAATTTAGCGGAGTATCATAGATTTGATGAATTGACACGTTTTATGAAGTCTATAGTCAGCATAGACTTACACATGGTAGATTTATCTAACTTTATTATTGTTTATGTTGACAAAAATGCCCACATGTGTGGGAGCTATTGTGAATTAACTTACTCGTGTTTAGAACACAAACCTGTTATTATTTGTTCTAAACAAGGAAAACAAAATATTCCCCACTGGATTTATGGAATTACAGAGACACATAGAACATTTTTTAATAACTGGATAGAAGTTAAAAGATATATTAGAGGTGTGGCTTATGATACTTTAGGTTATCCTGCTGAAAATGATGGGTGGAGATTTTTGGACTATAATAAGGTTTTTTGAATTATATAATGATCTCGTGGCGAAGTGGTAAACGCGGATAAATAAGACAATAAGTGTAAGTTCCGTGCTTATTGGTCGATTATCTGTTTAACGGAACCTTGGGAGAAATCCCTGTAGTTGACAAAAACTACACAACACCGCAAATTCGATTCTTGCCGAGACCACTAAATTTTAAATACGAAATTATAATAAGGTTTTTAAATGAGATTCTCCCTAATACTTAATTCTCGTGGTCGTCCGCAACTACTAAAAGATTTGTTTGATAGCATACAAGCAAATACCAAACATTTAAATGGTATTGAAGTTTTAATTAGGTTTGATATAGATGACCCAACCCTACAACAAAATGAAGACTTAATCACATCTCCATATTATGGTTTTAAAAGATACGGATGGGCAGATTCGAGAGTAAATAATATTGATGTAGAAACAAATAAATTAGCACTAAAAAGTAAAGGTAAGTATGTTTTTGTTCTAAACGATGATTGTGTAGTAACAAATAGAGATTGGGATTATTATGTTTGGAATCAACTTGAAGATTATTTAGAAGATAAAAAAGATGGTGTTGTATACGGACGAACAATAGATAATAGTTGTGATAAAGTTAATCACAAAATGTATGCGTCTTTTCCTATTATTTCTCGTAAGGCCATAGATATTTTAGGATTTTTTGTTCATAACGAGTTTGTTGGTCTTGGTGGGGATGTAGCAATATATAGAGTGTATGAAGCACTCAATAGAATAGTCGATGTTTTTGTTGTTGTTGGGCATGTTTTACACTCAACTGTTCAACAAGTAATTAATCCAGATGATACAGCATACTTTATGAGACAAAATACTTATCAAAACCCAATAGATGGTTGGTCTTTTGATATTAGTAAAGATATCAAAAAATTACAGAAAGCAATTAATGCTTGACATTTTATTTATCCATCCAAATGCTAGTGAAAAAATTTATCAAGATTTAAGTAAAGAGCATTCAGCAATTGAACCTCCAATATGGGCGGGAATGCTTGCCAATCATTGTAGGAACAGAGGATTTAATGTAGAGATTTTAGATTGTGAGTGTGAACAATTAGATTATAATCAGGCAGCACAAGAAATTGTATATAGAAATCCTCGATTTGCTTGTTTTGTAGTCTATGGACAACAACCTTCTGCTTCTACACAAAATATAGAGGGTGCTATTGGCTTAGCAAAAACTCTAAAACAAATTAGCAACATTACTACTATTTTTGTTGGTGGTCATATTGCCGCTGTTCCCTATGAGGTTCTAAAAGAAGACTGTGTTGATTTAGTCTGCCAAAACGAAGGTGTATATACTTTAAGTCAATTATTAAATATTAATGATATTAGTAATTATAAGTTTGTAAAAGGATTGGGATTTAAACAAAATAATAATTTAATATTAAATCCAATACAACAAATAATTACACAATCCCGTTTGGATCAAGATCTATCTGGTGTGGCTTGGGACTTATTGCCGTCACTTTCTAAATATAGGACGGCTGGTTGGCATTCTTGGACTAATAATACCGAAAAGTCTCCATTTGCTGCTTTATATACTAGTTTGGGTTGTCCGTTTAAATGTGATTTTTGTTGTATAAATATAATTAATAGAACACAACAAGGTAATAATATATCAGCAAAAGATAGTAGTCTATTTAGATATTGGACACCAGAACACACAATCAAACAATTTGACTATTTTGCAGAAAATGGAATAAGAAATATAAAGATTGCAGATGAATTGTTTGTGCTCAATCCAAATCACTTTCTCAAACTATGTGACTTAATTATTGAGAGAAAATATGATTTTAATATTTGGTGTTATGCTAGAGTAGACACATGTAAACCAAAATATTTATCTAGGCTAAAGAAGGCTGGTGTAAATTGGTTAGGCTTAGGTATCGAGTGCCTAACACCAGACACATGGATATTATGTAACGATAGTATAAAACAAATCAAAAATGTAAAAAAGGGAGATAAAGTTTTATCCTATAACACTAATAAGTTACTTACACAAGAAGGTTTAGTTCTAGATATAAAAACAAAAAATAAGAATACGTTAACTATTAATAGTGGATGTAGTTCTATTACTTGTAGTTATGAGCACAAGTTTTTTATATTAGATGAAGAATGTAGTCTTAAAACAAAAAATGCCGATCAATTAAAAGTTAACGATTATATATTATCATATAATAAAATACAATCTACAAAAACCGATAAAATTTCAGCAAATGAAGCACGGTTATTGGGTTATATTATCGGAGATGGGTATATTGGTAAGGGAGAAGTAAAAATAAGTGCTGCTAAAAAAGAAAGATATTTATTAAAATTTTATCAAAAAATAGCACTTAAACTAAAATATAATGCCAATATTAGAGAAACAACACCAACCGTAGATGTTCTTTCTTTAACTGGCAAAAATACATTAATGAAGATGTTAGATAAAACAGGTTTAATTGGAACTAAATCACATACAAAATTTGTTCCTATAGAAATAATACAATCATCTAATAAAGTTATAGCACAATTTATTGCTGGATTATGGGATGCAGATGGGTGTATCTATTACAATATTAAAAAACCACATAGTTATTTTTCTAATTATCTATCATTAAATAATAAGTTTTTAATAGAACAAATAAAATATTTATTAAAATATAATTTTAATATTGATACATTAAATATTAAAACATATAAAGATAAAAGATATGAGGATAAATATCAACATTATCTTTATATAAAAAGAAAATATTCTCATAAATTATTTTTAGACCATATTCCAATTGAGGCTAAACACAAACTAAACCATTTAAAAGAATATTTTCGACACACAAAACATAACTTTAAACAAAATAAATCTATAAAAATACCTTTATCTATTTTGAAAATTGTATCTCAAAATGTTAAAAAACAGCGAAAACTACAAAAACAAGGAGTTCCAATTCATAATATTTTAGCAACACGAACAACTAGGGATGGTGTATCACTAAATAATTGGAATAAATTTACAAATTATATTCAAATTTCTAATATTCAACTAGGAGATATATTTGACAGATTTAATGCAATGTTGAAATCTGGTATAATTCCAGAAAAAATTCTTCATATTACTAAAAATAAAGAAAAAAGCAAATTATATGATTTAGTAATTAATTCTACCAACACATACTTTGCTAATGGGTTACTAGTACATAATAGTGGAAACGTTAATGTTCGTAAAAATGTCTCTAAAAACCAATTTGAAGGTAAAATACACGATATAGTAAGGAATATTAATGATGCAGGTATAGAAGTAGGGACAAATTATATATTTGGATTGCCGGACGATAATTTAGATACTATGCAGGAAACATATGATTTAGCGGTAGAATTAAATACAACAATGGTTAATATGTATGCGACAATGGCATATCCAGGTAGTTATTTATATTTACAAGCAAAAGAAAATGGCTGGCAACTGCCGGATAGATATTGTGGATATAGTCAGCATTCCTATTATACCCAAAACCTGTCGTCAAAATATTGTGGTGCGAAAGAAATTTTAAAATTTAGAGATGACGCTTGGAGAAAATATAACGAAAGAAGTGAATATTTAGATAAAATTCGCATAAAGTTTGGAGAATCCGCCTATAATAATATAAAGGACTCTTTACAAATATCACTAAAGCGGAGACTTTTGGGTGACTAGAAATAAATTATTACTTATATATAATATATGCGGCATTGATTGTGTAGAAAAAATAGATTGGTATATTAAATGTATTAATTCCTTACTAAATCAAGACCTATCGGATTGTAGGGTTATAGTATCTGGTTGTAAAAGTAGTAAGAAGATACAAGAACGATTACGACAAACCTATGATAAAACAATATCATATAATTTTATTGATGATGTGGTTCCTATTATAGTCTCATTCAACCACACCATTTCAAAATGTGTAAAATATTTTGGTGATTTTGATGGATATTTATATTGTGAATCTGGTATAGACACCACGGGACAATCCGGTGTGGTATCTAAATTATATAACCTGCTTATTTCAGGTCCGTATGGTATAGTGTCTGGACAACCAGATAACGATATTGGTTTTAATTATGACGCAACCTTACCAGATTTAAAAAGTAAGCACTATATAATACCAATTGGGCAAGCAATAAATGGACACTTTAAAATCTTTTCTAAAAAATTGCGTGAGTATTATGGACATGTGTGGCCAGATATTTTTGGAGGACATTGCAATGAATCTGTCTTGTCTTTTGTTTGTGCTGCATTAAAATTAAAATGGATTATTCACAATGATGCTATATTACATCACGAATTAAATATTGATAAGCAAAGTGCTGGTTTTTGTACTCATAAATGGGTTGCCAATACAGGCAGACCAACTTGGGACCATCCATTTATTATTCCGTCGATAATTAATAGACTTTGTACACAAGAAAATTGGGAAGCGGGATTAGGTTATGAAGAAGCACGCAATATTATGATACATAAACAAGATGAGTTTGATGAAGAAGGGTTTTGTAAAAACGATAGACTAAAAGAAGTTGTTAAACAAAAACTATTTTTACAATCTAATGAATTTGATTATAATAAAATAACATATGAGTTTACTCCATAATGTCTTTATTATCAATTTATCAAGTATGTGGAATTTCTGGACGGGAAAATTCTACCTATTATATTCCTTGTATCAAATCCATATTAGCACAAGAGGGAAATCATCATTGTGTAGTATGTGGATGTTTAAGTTCTCAAGTTACAAAAAATAGATTACAAGCAGAATTTGGACCAACTATCTCTTATAACTGGATTGATGAAAAATTACCAGGAGCAGTTACATTTAATCATTCTGTGCAAAAATGTATTAATTCTTTTGGAAAATTTGATGGTTATGTGTTTATAGATTCTGGTTGTGGGTTTTTAACAATAGATAGTTTACGACTTATAGAACAAAAATTGAATAGTGGTTCTTATGGTTGTATTTCTACTAGAACTAACGATATTGATGATGGTTATTTTTTGAACCTGAATATAGGAGCATACAATGGTGATAAATCAGCCGAGAAAGAAATTTTTAAGAATGGAGACTATATTCTGCCAGTAGGCAAAGCCGTAAACGGTCATACTATATTACTTTCTAACCAATTATTAAGTTATTATAATAAACTCCTGCCAGATATTTTTGCTGGTTGGTGTGGTGAATCTGTATATTCTTTTTTATGTGCTGCTTTAAAATTACAATGGGTGGTTATTAAAGATGTTATTGTTCACCACCAACAAGGAATAGATGGACAAAGTTCGGGATTTTCTCCTCAATTGTGGCAGGCACAAGGAAATAAGGGGTGGGACCATCCATTTAGATTAGAATCTTTACTTCCAATATTTGAGAATGACACAGCTAAAAAATTAGGATTAGGTTATGAGGAAGCCCAACAAATAGTTATGCATGACGAATCTCAATTTGATGAAAATGGATTTTGCATTAATAATGAACTTAAAAAATACATTAAGGACAATTTATTCTTACCACCAGATATATTAGATTATAATACAATCAATCATACTTTTATAAGATAGGAAATAAAATGGATATTAGTTTTTTATTCGCAACTAAAAATGACACCCCCCATGTCAGATATGTAATTGATAATATTAATAGCACACCTACAAGATATTCATATGAAATATGTGTTTATTCTCCGTTTGAAGTACAGGGACAAAATGTAGTCTGGCTCAAAGAAGATAAGCTTCGCGGACCTCTATATGGGTGTAATTATTTATTTAAAAATATAGCTAAAGGTGAATATATGGCTTGTGTTGTTGATGAGCTTATATTTGATCCTGCTTTTGGAGGTTTTGATCCAGCTATAGATTTATTAAAATCTGACGAATTCAAAAATAAACAATTCAAAATAACAACCTTTTCTTGTCCGGGTGGTATTTCTCAAGAACTTCCTCAAAAAACATGGAGGTGGGGAAATATTATTGCAGTTAATGAGGATGCTTGGCCAGAAGGTATTATGATGAGATTTCCCGTGTTGCATCGTGATACTATTCTTAATTATTTAGATGGCTACTTGTTTCATCCAGAACTACGATACCATGCTGGAGATACTTGGTTGGGATGCTATATGTCATTAATGGGAGAACCAGGAATGGAATGTTTAAATGCTAGACTTAAACATATTCCATTACCAGCACCAGCACCTAGAAACACCGATTGGTCAAATGTTGATGGTGATATTGTATATTGTTTATTAAAAAACTTTCAATTTGGGTGTAAATATTATGTTGCTCCAGAAATAAGACAACCATGGTATTCTCCATCTTCAGACCGTTATGTTAATATGCACGACCATAGATTATATCCTGGAGATGTGTGGCATCGTCCCGGTGGAATACATTGTGTTAGTATACTTAATGGTAGGCAAATTACTGTTGCTCAAGACAACATGGAGAGGGGAATTGCTTAAATTAAATTTAGGATGTGGAAATAAGAAAATATATGGATTTATCAATATAGACATATCTCCTCATGTTAATCCAGATATCTTGGATAATATTATTTATTTGAATAAGTTTAAAACTCAATCTTCTGATTTAATATTTGCAAGTCATGTTATCGAACATTTTAATTATAATGAAACTAAACAAGCATTATATAGATGGTATGAAATACTGAAAGATGGTGGAATTTTAAGATTAGCACTTCCTGATTTAGAAAAAGTGTGTGCCCATTTCTTGCTGCATCATAATTTAAAAGAAATAAGAACTTTTTTATGGGGTGGACAACACAACGCTTATGATTATCATAAGAATGGATGGGATTTTCAATCATTAAAACTATTATTAGAAACCATAGGTTTTAGAAATATTCATAGATATAATTGGAAAGAAACAGAGCATTCTTATATAGATGATTATTCACAAGCATATTTACCTCATATGGATAAAGTCAACGGTATCTTAATGAGTTTAAACGTGGAAGCAGTTAAATAAAAAGAAATAGAAACAATATGTATGATATAAGTATTTTATTACCAACAATTAGAACACATTTATTAGAAGATTTATATGAGTCTTTATGTAGCTCATGTCATCAACATACTTTTGAGTTTGTATGTGTTGGACCATTTGACATCCCACAATCTTTACTTGAAAAAGATAATGTAAAATATATTAAAGATTATGGACAACCAACTCGTTGTATACAACTTGCACTAATTAATTCTACTGGTAAGTTAGTTCATCCCTTGGTTGACGATTGTTTTTATTATCCATATACTTTATCTAATACAATTGATATATTTGATTGTCACTGTAGACAAAACGATATTATAGGTATGAGGTTCTTTGAAAATCCTGAACATTATAAAGCAATCAAAAACAGACAAACAACAGAGCAACACACACAATTTCGTAATGAATGTCATCCTGATATTTACTGGTTTGCTGGACCATCATATTATTACTTAAAAGGAATCAATCCTAATTGGTGTTTGGCATGTTTATTTATTGCTAATAGAGATTTGATTATAAGGTTTGGGGGGTGGGATTGTCAATTTGAATATATTAATCATTCAACACATGATTTATTATGTAGATTACAAAAAAATGATAGTATGTTTTTATTAACACAATACGATGTATTTGTTGCTAACTGGTATGAAGGAATTACGATGGATCACGCACCAATTCATTATGGACAAGGACGAGATGATCCAATATTTCGTAATATGTGGTTATATCCAAATAATAGAAATATTATAGATATTGATAATTGGAAGAATACTTCTGAAATTTGGACTAGAAGATTTGGAACAAATAAACCAAAAACATATAAAGAAATGTATGGCGATGAAACGTCAAGTATATCTTAATGAATACAACTTACCCGCTGACAATAATGCTATATTTTTTCCATACGCATCTGGATTATTACAAGCATATACTCAACAGTTTGGTGTTATTAATTATAACTATGAATTTAAACCTATTATATTTGTAAGAGACACTGTAGAACAAATAGTCAAACAATATGATAATCCTAATATCATAGGATTTTCTACGGTGTTATGGAATTACAATTTAAGTTTAGCAGTAGCAAAAAGACTAAAGGAAAATTTTCCTAAATGTAAAATTATCTTTGGGGGACCACAAGTAGAATTAAACTCTAAAATATTTTTTATAGAACATCCTTATATAGATGTGTGTGTGTACGGAGAAGGAGAAAAAGTATTTCATAAACTTTTAATTGACAATGTTTATAATGGTATACCATACCATAAAATTTTATTTGAGAAAGACGATAATACTGATTTAGATGAATTCCCCTCCCCTTATACCACTGGTATTTTTAATGAATTAATTAAGTTACATTCTAATGTTAAATTCAAAGGACTTGTTGAATATAATAGAAATTGTCCGTTCCATTGTGCTTATTGTTTTTGGGGACAGCCCGAACTGGGTACTAAAGTAAAATATCACAGTCAGCAATATATAAAGGAAGAGATTGAGTGGCTTGGTGAGAACAAAATAGAATATGTATTTGGAACAGATGCTAATTTTGGCATGTTTAAAAGAGACTTGGATACTGCTAAACGATATGTAGAAGTAAAGAATAAATACGGTTATCCTAAAATTTTTAGAGTATGTTATGGTAAAGAGGATAATACAAACATCTTTGAAACAGCATCCATTTTAGACAATGCTGATTTGGCTAAAATTGTTACATTATCCGTCCAGTCACAAAATAAAAAAGTATTAGATAGTGTCGGTCGTAAAAATATAAGTAAAGAGAGTTTCACAAAGTTACAAAAAAAATATAGTGACGCTGGAATTTCCACCTATACTGAAATTATTTTAGGACTACCTAATGAAACACGACAATCTTTTTTAGACGGGCTTGAAGAAACATTAAGGAGTGTTGGATCAAATCGTATATTTATCTATCAATGTCAAGTATATAAGAATACAAGATTAGACAGTGAGGAATTTAGACTAAAATATGGATTGATTACCAAAACAAGACCGATGAGCGAACCACACTCAGCAGTCCGAACGAAAGATATGATTGGGGAATTTGAAGAAATTATTATTGGAACAAATACATTAACTGTGGAAGAGTGGAAAGAATGTGCTGTTGTTTCTTGGCTGGTTCAACTATTACATAGTTTTAAAGCTGGGTATAATACTATTAAATGGTTAGTATCAACTTACAATATATCATATATGGATATTTATTTATATCTTACCCATTCAGAACTACTACTTATCAAAGTGTTGTGGAATATTGCGGAACAAATCACACAAGGACTACCAGAAAATCAAGTACGTCCTATGTTTGGAACGATTTATTATGAACCAGAAGAAATATTGTATTTGAATATTTGTCATTCACCTACAGATTTTTATACAAAACTATTAGGACGACTTCAAGTATTTATAAATACTCATAAATTACCTTATAAAGGACATATCTTTTCTACCGATTTAGTAAAAATGCTTAATTTAGATAAGAAACAAATTCTATTAAAAGAAGAAACTGAAGATTGGACATCTTTTGCTATCAAAACAATTATTTATGGTGGAAAAAGTAAATGACAAAAAGGCAAATTTATTTAAATGAATATAATATGCCAACTGGTAATACTTTTTATTTACCATATTCGTCAGGATTATTACAAGCATATGCACAACAACTTGATATAATTAACGATAACTATATATTCAAACCTATATTATTTAGAAGAGACATTGTTAACAATCTTGTTAAAAAATATCATAATCCAGATATTGTGGGTTTCTCGTTATCTGTATGGAATTATAATTTAAGTTTAGCAGTAGCCAAGCAAATAAAAAAAAGATTTCCACACTCTTATATTATGTGCGGTGGTCCTAGTGCTCCATTGAATTCGATAGAGTTTTTTAAGAACCATCCATATATTGATTTGATTATTTATAAAGAAGGAGAAAGATTATTTAGAGAAGTTTTAATACAACAATTAAATTCTAAAATACTACCACAACACACTACAATATTTAAAGTAGATCCAATTAAAGATTTAGATATATTTCCTTCTCCGTATGTTAATAATATTTATAAAGAGTTAATTCAAGACAATTCTGATATTCAATTTAAAGCAATTGTAGAAACTAATCGTGGGTGTCCATTTAAGTGTTCGTATTGTTTTTGGGGGGTCAGTGTTGGTCAAAAGAAAATTGGTTTTCACAGTTCAGAATATATAAGAAAAGATGCTGAGTGGATATCTAAACAAAAAATAGAATATGTATTTTGTGCTGATGCTAATTTTGGAATGTTTAGACAAGATATTCAAACCGCTCAAACCTATAAAAAAATTAAACAAAAATGTAAATATCCTAAAAAGTTTCGTGTGTGTTATGGTAAAAACACAACAGATAATATATTTCAAACAGCATCTATTTTATCTAATGCTAATTTAGCTAAAAATGTTTCATTGTCAGTGCAAACAACAACTAATGAAGTATTACAAAATGTGGGTAGAAAAAATATTAAGTCTAGTGTATTTAAAAAACTACTACAACAATATATAGACGCTAATATTCCAACTTATACAGAAGTAATTCTTGGACTTCCAGGAGAAACTTATCATTCATATCTGAATAGTTTACAACAAATAATTGAGAGTGTTAAACACAATCATATATTTATTTATCATTGTATTGTGTTGCCTAATACCACGTTAAATGAAAAAAGGTATAGGCAAGAATATGGTATAAAAACGGTTAATGTTCCACTAGCCGAGGTTCATGGTACAATTAGAGATAAGAGATTAGAACAAGAATTTGAAGAAATAATTATTGGTACTAATACAATGCCAACGGAAGACTGGGTTCAATGTGCCGTAATTTCTTGGGTTGTACAAGTATTTCACAGTTTCAAAATAGGATATGATATTGTTGATTATTTAGCAAAAACTTATGACATTAAACATATAGATTTTTATAAATTTTTGATTTATGATACTAATTTGCAAATAATTTATAATTTTATTAATAAAGCTTATGATATCACAAATGGTAATTCGCGTTGTTGTAGTATTCCAATTTATGGAAATATTTATTATGATCCAGAAGAAATAACATTTTTAGATATAATTCGTACTAAAACAGATTTTTATCAAAGACTACACAATATTATTCAAGATTTCTTACAAACAAAAGGACTTAAAAAAGATTCATATATTAGAATATTATGTAATAAACAAATGGATAAATTACCAAATATAGAAAATTTTTCTAGTTTAGAAGAATTTGCCACACAAACAATTTTATATGGGCGAAAAAGTAGTTAGGATCTTTTTGCATGTATGATATATCTTTTATAGCACCAAGTATTCGTGTAAATTTGTGGAAGCAACTATATGAATCAATAGTTAATTCATTTAGTGGATCATGGGAAATTATTTTTGTTGGTCCTTATGATAATCTAAAATCATTACAATTTGCCAATAATGTTAGGTGTATTTCTGATTGGGGATCTATAACTAGATGTGCCCAAATAGGATTTTTAGTATCTTGTGGTAAATGGATAAGTATTATCCCTGATGATGCCACATTTTTTCCAAATGAAATGGATAAAGTATTTTTAAATATTAAAAACGTGGATTACACAACATTTGTTTTGGGTAAATATTTAGAAGGTGACATTAATGGTGTAGAAATGCGTAATAATGAATATTTTACATTAGGGTATCATGATATATTTAAGCGTGTTACCCAATGGTTGCCTAAAAGTTATTATATAACTGCATCTGGACCAATTTCTAACAAACTCGTAAAAGAAATTGGGGGTTTAGATTGTAGATTTGAGACAACAGCACTAGGTTGTGTAGATTTGTCGGTTAGACTACAAAATTATAATTCTAATGTTATGATACATAAAGATCCATTATATCACCTTACACATTTTCCGTGTAGGGAGGGGGATCATGCACCAGTTCATTATGCTATGCTATATAATGATGTTCCTCTTTTTAATTACTTATATGGTAGTTCAGAGTGCCTTAATAGAAAAAAAATAGATATTAATAATTGGCAAAATAGTCCTAAGGTATGGAATAGGAGATTTGAATTATGACAATCGCAATTATTTTTGTAGATCAGGGGGTACAAGATCAAGAATTCTTTTATCCATACTATAGATTTTTAGAAGATGGATATCAAGTTAAAGTTATTACATGCGGAGAAGGAGATATCAAAGGCAAATATGGCATTCCAATTCCTATTACTTTAACATGTATGGATTGTTATGATATTGAAAAACAATTATTAAAACAATGTGATATTATTTATATTCCAGGAGGATGGCAGGCTCCAGAATTAATGAGACAGCACAACTTCATTACAAACTTTATTTTTAGAGCAAATGAAGAAGGAAAAATTATTGCTTCTATTTGTCATGGTCCACAAGTCCTAATTTCTGCTAAAATTGTTAACAAAAGAAAAATGACTTGTTATAAAGGAATAAAGGATGATTTAATTAATGCTGGTGCTTATTATCTTGACGAACACGTAGTTGTAGATGATAATATTGTTACAGCACCACACTATAATGATAATCCAATATTTATGAAAACTCTTTTACAAGTTTATGAAGGACAAAGAATAAAGAAATTATTTCATGAATCAATGTAAATTTGATAATAAAATTGTTCCCAAACCATGGGGTTATGAATATTTATTATATTCTAATGATAATGTTGGAATATGGTATTTAAACATAAACTATAATGAGAGAACTTCATTACACGCACACCCAAATAAGAAAACGGGTTTAATTATATTGTCTGGAGTAGCAAAAGTATCTTTTTTAAATCATTCCTTTACTTTAACCCCACCAGATAAAACAATGATTCGACATGGTGTTTTTCATTCTACAAAAGCAAAATCTAAATGCGGATTAGAAGTTTTAGAAATAGAAACACCGGTAGATAAAGAAGACTTAATTAGATTGGAAGATTATTATGGAAGAGAAGGTACTCCATACGAAGATAGTTCAAGTTATATAGATGGAACAGATATAAGATTGCTATATAAAGAAATACTACAACTAGGAGATTGTGAATTGACAATAACCGATGGTCTATGTCATAACGATTTCCACACTTCAATTATTTTAAATGGTGGTATTATATCTCATAACAATTATCCAGTTGTTTCTTATGGAGATATTGTAGATAATGAAACATGTATTCGTTTAGCAAATAAATTTAATGTTTTAGATAATACACAAATTGTAGGCGTAAATTACTAAATGAATTACATAAGTATTTTTACTAAATTTTGTATTAACCGATACTTTGAGTTAGAAGTTGTTAAAGCACACCAACAAGGATACATTAATATTCCTATATATTTATCTATCGGACAAGATCATATTCCAGCAGTAATATCAGAAATATGTATAGGTTGGCCACTATTTCCACAACACAGATGTCATTCTTGGTGTTTGTCTTGGGGAATGGACCCAAAAAGTATCGTAAAAGAATTATTAGGTAGAAAAGACGGCTGCAATAAAGGAATGGGTGGTTCAGCATCATTAGCATCTAAAAAACATAAAATTTTTGGACATTCTGGTTTATTAGGAGATCAAGTGCCGATAGCAGTTGGATATGCACAAGCCAGTCAAACAAAAACTATAGTAATTTTAGGAGATGCAGCAGCAGAAGAAGATTATGTTTTAGCTAGTTTAGGATGTGCGGCGACACACAAAGTTCCAATCTTATTTATATGTGAAGATAACAACTTGTCTATTTTAACAGAAAAAAGGGTGAGGAGGTCTTGGAATTTACAAAATATCGCTAGATCTATGGAGATACCTTCATATAATATAGATGATGATATAGAGCAAGTTTTTAATACAACCTTAATAGCAACTGCAAATTTACCCGCTTTTATTAATATCAACACTAAAAGACATATGTGGCACGCTGGTTCTGGAAAAGATTATGAGCCAAATTATGACCAATTTACTAAATATTTCTATATTGATGAAAAACACACCAGTAATATTAAATCACAAACTCAAGAATATATGGAAAAATTGTGGAAACAACTGCCGACACAATAAAAAGAATAACACGAGACCATTTGCTGCATCATAATGGTTTATTGTTTGGGCAATGTGTAACGGCAATAGGTTGGATTAACGGAACAGTCCCAGAATTAACTCTAAAAGACGGCATTGTAGAGTTACCAATATCTGATGTGTCTAACAGTGGAATTACAGTAGGAGCAGCTTTGGCGGGTAGAAGACCTATATATGTCATCCGTTTTCAAGGATTAGGATGGTATAACTTAGCGACTATTTTAAATTATGCAGCGAAAAGTAAAGAAATGTGGGAGGTATCTTGTCCTGTATTCGTGAGAGCAGTTGGTGTGGAAGGCCATATTGGACCTGTAGCAAGTCATAGTCATCATAGTATGTGTTGTAGAATGCCTGGAATTATAGTAAAGGCACCTATGACACCAAACGAATGGGAAAATACTTGGCAATACTTTATTAAACATGACGATCCGGTGTATTGTAGCGAACATAGATCTGGTTTTTTAATTGATTATGAAATATATGATGATGTTTCTAGTGATTATACTAAGTGCGATTGTATTATTTTTGCTATAAGTGCTGCTCGATTGAATGCCTTAAAAGCACAAGAAATACTTAAACAACAAGGAATTAAAGTTAATATTTTTCATATAGTTGATTTGAAACCGTTTGAACCAACATACAAACACTTATTAGCATTAAGTCAATGTGGAAAAGGAATAGTTATAGATTCTGATTATAAAGATTATGGTGTAGCTACTCATATTGCTCATAACCTAATGTTACGAACAGGTAAACCAGTTTACACAATGGGGCTTGCAGATAGGTCAGCAGGATTTGCTACACATTGTGATAATATAACACCTACACCAGCACAGATTATACAACAAGTCAAAACATTATATGGACAAGAAGATTTAATAAGGTATAATATTTGAGAAAGTCTTTTATGTTTATAGTATCACGACATATTTTAGATTATAATAAAATTACCATTTGGCAAGATAATCCCAATGATGAAATTGTCATTAGAATTAATCTAGCGTGGGAAGATTCCATTAACACACTAGAACGTCATATAAAATCAATAAGTAGTAATATTTTTCTTGATATTCCAGTAGGTAGAACAAAACCACCACACAACAAGTATTCTTTTTACCATATTCTTAATATTATTAGAAAATATAAACACATTAAATATTTGGGAATTTCCAATGTGGAAGACCCAGAAGATTTAATAATGTATGTTATAAATTCACCAAATACTTTAGTTATTCCAAAAATCGAATCAATAAAGGGATGTGAAAATATTAGCGAAATAGTTATAGGACTACCCGAACCCAGAACTATTATGTTGGATCAT
>Ga0180007_10003410_pt1 | contig 17737 bp, 27 predicted proteins | sample MM_PC_MetaG_FD_121122 | JGI IMG/M metagenome (GOLD analysis project Ga0180007, IMG submission 121122) | Groundwater microbial communities from the Aspo Hard Rock Laboratory (HRL) deep subsurface site, Sweden - MM_PC_MetaG | ecosystem: Environmental > Aquatic > Deep subsurface > Groundwater... | reverse complement strand
TCTATATCAGTCAAATCTTTCAATATGTAATCTACCAAATTCCAATCCATATCTTTCAGGTCTTGACCCTCTAATTCGGAAGGATACGGTGATTCGGCCGTAGCTTTACCCTTTTTATGGGCTTCGTTCACGGTATATCCGTGTTTCTTATAGAACCAAGCGGCGCATCTGGCTTTAGCTGTCTTTTCGGATATACCCTTTTTCATATACGATTCCTTACAGGCTACATAATCTGCTGGCATTTTATCACCTGAAAAATAAATTGTCTATTAACCATACAAAAAATGGAACACCTATTATTATAAACCCTCCCAAAAAGGCGAAATAAACATCGTGTTTAGTAAGTTTAGTTTCCGCGCAATCTAATCGGTCGTCCATCGCATTTCGCCAACGAATTGTTTCCGCATCGGACTTTTTATTTTGTTCGGTTAATATATCTATTTTTACAGTTGCGGTTATCAATAGGTCGTGGTCTTCCATGCCTTTATATTGAAGAGCTTTAATAGCCATTTCACGCTCTTTTATTTCATCAATAATATTAATCACCCACCGGAAGCTGTTTATCAGTCTGTGATTGTGGTTTGCTTGGATTTACATATGTGCTTCCTTTATCTTCTATGTCCCAGTGCTCTTTGATATATTCAGCAGATAGAAGCCCTTCTTTATATGCCGATATGTGAACCTTAAATGCGTTCTGGACATCTAAATTCGTTATCGACGGTTTATTCCAGACGAGAACGGTATTTCTCCCAGTGATATATGGAATCATTCTGGTTTCCACGTAATATTTGATTCGATTTCTAAGTTCTTCGTAAAATCTTTGCATGGCCATTCGTTGTTCATCTATGATTGATTTATTCGCGCCGGTCTGCAAAAACATTCCGAGCGGTATCCCGAAATTCAAAAGAACCACGGAGATAATCGGTTCAATCATATCATTCGTTGGAAGGAGTCTCGCTCCCGCCGCTCCCTGACCAAGCAATTCTAGTTTGTGTTTGTTGTCGATTGTGAAATTATTAGTAGAAGATTGTATATTCTTAAGTTTGGTTGCAAATGCATCCATAGCCTTCTCTTTTTCGGAATCATCGGCATAGGAATCTAAATCCAGATTAGCCACGATTGGAGCATATGCTATTCTCTTAAGAGCGGCCATAACGTCTCCACCGACATCCATAAGAGCAGTAAGGAAAACTATGTTGCTTCTAAGAAGAGATATTCCATACGGAATCCCGACCTCTTCTCTAACCATCATATGAATAAGAAATTCCGGTTTAAGAGTTACCATCGGCCCCTGACCCAAACCGGTTCCCTGTTGAGTATATTTTCTATCTCCATTAACCAAATCAAATTCGATGTTTATATATTGCGGGTCTAAAATTCTTGTTCGAACAAGTTTCTTTCCTTTCACTGTTATGTCCATGAATCCATTGCCTTTCTTAAGAGTTTCTCGGAATGTGATTTGTAATTTATTTCGGGTATTATCTAAAACAAAGAAGTCTTCGGTGGGTTTCGCGCCTGGACCTTCGAAATGAAATCCGGCCGAGAATACCTCTCTCATAAGATATTCTATAACCATCGAAGTGAATGGATTAGACTTACTCGATTCATCATAGTCTCTATAGAATGACGGTTCACTATATGAATGTAAATTTCTGAAAGTTGAATATGAATATGGACTAAAAGTTTCTCCGCGAAATCGTGTTATGCTAGTTGCCTGAATCCCATAGGATAAATCATTAACTGATGCAATCCCTCTCGGTTCCATCGGATGAACATCAGACATGGGAATTGGAATAGGAATGGCTTTTATAAGTGGTTTTCTCTCTTTCGGCTCTATTATAATCGGATTACTTTTAGGTTTTGGAGAGACAAAAACCGATTTAATCCTATCTTTAATATTCATAGTGCACCATAAAAGATATTCAATTATATTATGTAGCTTGATGCGGAGTCCTATATGACATTTTGACCGCACTTATATGCCACACCATTCTACCATCCTCGTTTTTCATCTTCCGTATCTTATAATCAAATCTATATTTCTTAGCTATTTTGTCAAAAACATCCATATGAATAGATGTTCCATACTCATCCGATTTGATGAAAATCCCGCATTTATTGACGGCAAATATATTTCGAATTGTGCTCGGTGGTATGAATCGTTCTTCTGTTATCTCTGTTATAGGAACCCATCTGGGCCACTTTTTAGAGGCATAGTCCAATATATCCACACAATCCGATTCTAGTTTACTCAAACACCATCACCAATTTTGCGCTCACCTTTTTTATCTCTCTTTTCACACCGTCTATAGAAACGATATAGTTTCCGTTATCCCGTATTTCTATTACTCGTATCTCACTATTTGGAATCAGTCCCTCGGCATCGCTGGCCGGATTCCTATATACGAAACAGATATCATTCTCAACAGTTCTATTTAGTGGTTTCACCATTCTCCCACAACCAATCGTGTTTGTCATACCATTCTTTTGTATATTCCAGCCCGGTTCTTAAATCGACCGGTTTATGCAACGGAAACGTCATTTTATATTTACTTCTATCAGCCATCAATCTATAAACCTCTCTCGGTCTTATTAATGATGAATCCGTCTCTATCAAAATCTCAGTGTCATAAATATCGGAAATCAAATCGACGAGTTCTTTTAAAGAAGTCTCGATACCACTACCATGAACAAAGTCCGACTGGAATTTATATTCCATGATATTTTTAGCGGCGATGCAAGCATCCAATACATATGTAAAATCTCTTGTGACGTCTAAAGTTCCGAATTTAAGTATCCGGTCTTTCTTGGCGGCGTGCATTATCTTCGGTATTACTCTTGGTTGCGTATCGCCTGGACCATAGATGTTAAAATGATTTATTATTCTCATGTCCATCTCCATTTCATCTCTGAATGTTCTGACCAGATTCTCGGCCGCCAGTTTTGTGGCCGCATAAGTAGATTGCGGATTTCTGGGAGCGAATTCATTTATCGGCAACTTCGCATTTCCAAACACTTCCGATGTAGAAAAATATAGAAGTCTTTTAATATCCGCTTTCCTGCAAGCCATCAAAAGATTAGCAGTAAACATTATATTGGAATTAACAATCGTTCCGATAGTCATTCCAAAGTTGGCCGGTATGAACGCTCGTGCTCCTAGATGATAGACTTTATCAACATCATTTGTTTTCATAAAGTCCGCTAATACTTCCACGGTTGGATAATCATTTAACATATCGAATCCTATTACATCATATCCTATAGATACTAGATAAGATGTGAGCGCACTACCAACGAATCCTCTATTACCAGTTACTAAGCAGACCATCACAATCCTCCTTAAATCTTTTATACGAAAATCGTTGCTCGGCTAGTTCTCTAGAATTTGCAAACGGTCTTTTGCCAGATATGAATTCATTTATAGCATCTTCGAACGCATCAACTGTTATTTCCTTTGGAAATATACCATATTGTTCCGGTTGCCAGGTCTCAAATAATCCGACTCTACTGGAAATTATTGGAAGATTGGTAGCAAGTGCTTCTGCGTATATATAACCAAAACTCTCATATCTAGATGGCATTATTAAGAAATCGGCCATATTATACAAATCATTTATTACTTCATTAGTTAGATTCCCGGTTGTTTGTATTAGGAAATTTATATTTGAGAATCGTTTCTGTAGTTCTATTACGATATCATACCCTTTTCTAGAATGATTACGTCCTATGAATAGAGCAATCAGATTCTCGCGTTTTCGCGTAATCTTTTTGTTCGGGCGAAATGTTTCCAAATCAATATATGGTTCTATAATAATCGTTTTGAACCCGCTCTTTCTGAATGAAATGTATTCTCCCTCAGATATAGAAATTATTTTATCAGCATTTTCCAAAGCCTTTCTCTGTAACAGCCATTCCTTCGCTTTAGATATTTTGAATTCCTGATTGTCCAAACATTTGCTCTCTTTGTCAAAATGTTCACAACACACGGCTATAGATTTATTGGTGCGTGGTTTTCTGCTCCAACAATTAGTAGAATTGTATACCAATAAATCAATTGGCATCTTAGATAATCGTTCGTCCATCTCTTCGGATGTATTTACACCCATTTTAGAACGTGACATATATTTCAATTTCATGGCTTTACAAAATTGTGAACCGAGCACTTCCGCTCCGCCGCTAACATCATCCAGGCTATAATTACTTACCCATAATCGCTCTCCCATTTAATCACCTATAACGATTTTTAAATTCTTTATTCCAGAAATTATTTTGAATGGTTTCCCTTCCAAGTTTATCATTCCAATATTTAGAAGGATGAGGAACACCCACTTTAATGGCTCTGGCCGCCACGACACCTATCCATTTATGACAAGAACCATCTTCCATTTCTTTGTTTCGTTTGACTTCAAATCCGGCGCATATCAAAAATGTGCTCAGAATATCATAATTAAAACACGAACAATGATTAAACCCCACTATAAATTCATCTTGATTTCCAATATCTCCATCTCCGCGATTATTCATATAAAGAGCTTCATATACCAAACTCGTCTGATTAACGGGTCTTTTCTTGGCAAAATCGAAATCCGGAACCTCTATATTTAAAATCCCCCCGATTTTTAAAATTCTATTAATCTCAGACAGTGTTAAAGGAATACTCCCCAGATACATATGTTCTAAGAAATGAATGCATAATATTTCATCAAATGTTTCATCTTTAAATGGCATCATTCTTGCATCTGCTTTTATATCGACATCCGGTTTCTTTTCATCATATTCGAGATGAATATATCCTTTGTGCGGCCTAGTCCCAGATGCTATTTCAAGTTTCATTCTATTATCATTCATACCAAGCGCATTACAGAGGTCTTTTATGTTTTCTTTATATATCGAATATGTGCAAGTAAGTTGTTTCCATACATCATATCGTCCATCATATATGTTTCGCGGATTACCCATATTTACTCCAATCATTTTTGGCATAGAATTTCTCTCTTTGTATGTTCATATGTCATATATAGTTTCATTTTCCACTTTAATATTTCGTCTCTGGACATCCACGGCATATCGAGCATCGCGGTTGTTTGGAAATTGATGGCGGCTTTATAATCTTTAAGATATCCGTTATCAATAGCGGTCTGCCAGAAATCGCTTCCCGGCAACGGACTAAAGACGGTTATCTGAATCCAATCAATATAAGGCGTAGTTTCGGCTATAAGATTCTCCGTCTTTTTGGCCTCTATACGTGTCTCCGTTGGCATTCCTATCATCCAGAACGCATATGTTTTAATTCCATTATCGTGAAGAAGTTTAAGCGAGTGTTTAATATCTTCATTCGTCGTTCCCTTTCTGATTGCTCTTTTAACTTCGTCGCTTCCACTTTCACACCCCATCATCATTGCAAAGAATCCGGCCTGTTTCATATGAAATAGTAGTCCTTGTCCATCGTCGTGTATAAACTTCGCGCTACATCTTCCCTGTCCCTTAAAATACATTTTATCTATTTCTTCTAAAATGAGATGTACCACACTGTATAACCATTTATTGTGTTTATCTCCCATCCCAATTAATTCGTCGTCATATACGAACACCGAGTTGATTCCAAAATTATCTTGAAGCATCTTCAATTCCTTAACTATGTTTTCCGGACTCCTTAATCGTGGATACCTCCGTGGTATCGTGGCTTTACTACAGAAAGTACACGCATGAGGGCATCCACGAGACCACATCACGACGGTTTCTCTGACCGGCCCGTTTATTTCCGGCCGTGGTAGATTACCCATCCATTTAGGTCCGCCTATAGTCGGTTCCATCAAATCATATGCTGGCATTGGTAGTGCATCCAAATCTTCTGGCGAAATTCCGTAATGTATTCCTTTCTCTCCGAAAGATTTATCTAGTATTAATTCGGCTTCTCCAACAGTTACGGAATCAGCACCGCTTTCGTTCAATGCCCGTTCCGGTTCGCAACTAGGACCGACACCGCCTAGACATACCCAGATATTCGGATACTTTAACTTCATTTTTCGGACCAATGAGATAGCGATACCAAAACCATTGCTTAGACAACTTACGCCTACGTGACTCGGATTCCATATACCTATTTCTGATAGTATTTCTTCTGTCCACCATTTCATAGCCTCCGCATCGATTATTCTAACTTCGTGCCCCTGTTCGCGCAATACTGCTCCGATATATAATAAACCCATCCCCGGATTATAATTCGATTGAAATCCGGTCTCTTTCCAAATCGGCGTATTAATTAAAAGAACCTTCATCTATACCCATCCCTGTAATTCTGAGCGCACGGACAAAACACATCGCACTTTATCGGATTTATCGGCTTCTCATATATAACTCTTTCGAATATATTAGCCATCTTATATCGGTCTTCAAACATCATTCCGAAGCATGGATATACATCTCCATTTGGCATGAATACGGCATACTTACCGATTATGTTACAATCCGTCGGATATTTTCGTTCGATTGAATATTTGATTCCCTGTTTATCATATAAAGTGTAGAATTCATGGTCCAATATTGAAAATCCGGTTATATCACTGTTATAGTCCACATATGGTTCGAGATGCGCCCCCGTCCCAAATGTGGTGGCTATATTACGAATGTATTCGAATTTATCAATCTGACTGGGATATCCGACGAAGTTTATGAAGAACCGGAATTTGTGGTCTCGCAATATTTTCATTTTTTCTAAAAAATTTTTTCGAACGCGACCATGTTCATCAAGATGTAGAGATACTGTTATCCCTATGTTGAACGGGTCTAGGTTGCAGAACTCTTCCGGAAGAAACTCAAGATTGCTCGTTATATTCAATCTTCCATATTTCCTGAGAAGTTCCTTTAGCAACGACATAATATCTTTATATAAAAATGGTTCTCCGCCACTTATGTCGATACTATCTATTTTATCAAACTTCTTTTCAAACCATGCGAGACCGTTAATCCATTCGTCCCAATGACCCGTATCATGGAATTTATCAACGACCAGTTTGGTCTTCTTACTATGCAAATAACAATATTCGCATTTAAGATTGCATCTTAGAGTCGGCATCAATAGAGCTTTCATTCGGCACTCATCTCCGTCATCAATTTCTGGCAAGATTTACAGAACCATTTGAGGTCTTCTTTTTTGGTCTTTGCAACATCCAGAGAACGACCGCAATAAGGACAATCCATATACAAAATCTCGTTTCTGTCGATTTCATATGATGGAACAAGAGTGGCCCAGAATCGTCTCATTCCTCTTCCTCTTTGCCAACATCAAAATTAAATCTCAGGTGCATTTTCTTTGAAAACCAATATAAGATAAATGCAAATCCAGACAACTCCATTTCGTTTTCTCCGAATTTTAATTTCAGTTTCATTCTTTCAGCAACTCCTTAACGACTTCGGTTGACTTCTCCCAAGTAAAGTTCTCGTCAACATAATCATATGCCTTATCTCCCTTTTTCTTACATTCGTCTTTATGTTCGAATGCATATCTCATATGCTCCTTCAAACTCTTTATGGATGGAACGGCCCATTCGTTATCTCTATATGGTTTGAACCACATCCCGTCGTCTGGTGTTTCCATCTTCTCTACATCGATTAACCAGCCGACATCTTTGTTCATATATTCCATTGTTCCACCCCAATTCGTAGTTATAACCGGAACCCCACACGCCAATGATTCAATCATCGGCAATCCCCACGATTCGCCTTTTGTGGGTAGAACGAAACAATCAGCCGTTCTATATACTCTAGCCAAATCCGTTCTTTTCGGAACCGGCGGGATTATATTAATCTTCTTGAGCGAATTCACGCCGTTATCGAAATCCATATTTAATATTTCTTCGAACGGATTGAGATTGGGCAAAAACGGATTCGCACATTGCAATACCAACGAAACGTTCTCATCTTTCTTGAACTCTTCGGCGAATGCTTTTATCAAAATATCTGGAGACTTGCGTTTCTCCCATTTAAATACGGATAGGAATACAAATCTCTTATCATCGGTCGTTTGTAATTTGTCCACATATTTATTATATACAGATGTATCTACTCCTTCGTGAACAATCTTCACGTCCTTATCTACGCCGGAATCTTCAAATGCCTTCTTACAAAATTTCGATACAGTCCAAACATCATCCAATCTATTAAGCGATGGAACCCAGTCTTCTGGTACTCTGGTCGTTTCCCAGACAGTATAACCGATTCTCTTCTTTCCGCTGAATTTAAGCATATCGTTCCCATAACTAAGACACACAGATGGAGATTCTATATGAGATTTCTTTTTCGCGCTGTCGATTATGACCCGCGACATCTCCGAATTCTTAGACGGCATATCATATGGAACCAACTTAACATCAATTCCGTTGGCCACCATTCCCTCTATAAATCCTCTCGCGTGTACTCCATACCCCAGGTTGTTAAACACATTCGCAAACACATTCACTTTCATTAAAATCCCCCCACCGACATACTCGGTTTCGATTTATCTGCCGTTGGTATAAATAACGACAGCATTCCACACGCTACGGCCAAATCCTTATATCCATTCTTCGGTTCTTCCAATTTAATCATCTGCCCATTTCTTATAACTTTAACATCCAATTCGTTATGCTCTTTCTTCCACTTATCAGTAAATCTCTTTTCGGTAGCCCCCCCGCTTGGAATGCGGATTCTCCCCTTAGTCATTTGCTGTCTATGATTTCTCCACATAGAATCGTTGAGAACATCGGTGGCACAATAACCTAGTCGGTCTCCGGTTTTATATATGAACGCCGGAGCGATTGCATTCTTACCATTGGTTAGCATAGAAATAAGCGCATCTTGGTTAGAAGTAGCATCCGGGCAAATCCATCTGCATTTGAATTTGTGATACATATTCTTTACCATGTCTATCTGAACTTCATAATCCAACTTCTCTCTCTTCGGGTCTATTTCTTTCCAACCCACATAAGAAAGCGTCTTTTTAGTATTGTCCCATTCACCGACGACTATCTGTGTCCGGTCAACGAATTTGGCGTAATCTACAGCCATCGCATAAATCTTTTCGGCTTCTGGAATTTCTTTGAACTTACCGAAATATTCTACGCAAGTACATAATAGTGATATATCATAAAATCTCGAACCTTGTTCTGGAAATATAGCTTCGAACTCCATAGCGAATTCGTCTGGAGTCATTTTCTCTTTCATCTTCAAAACATATCTTTCGTTGAGACATCCTTCGGCCACGCCACGTTGCCAGTCCACGCGCATGAAACCATATTCTCCATCCGGAATATCGGAGTCTCGCATCCACCGTCTCCACTCAGTCTCTAAGTTCGGGTTTGTGAAAAGATTGGGCGTACCTAATAGTCGCATCATCTTCTCGGAATATGCGTCTGCGATTATAGGTTCTATGACCTGTCGCATGACGCTCTCTTCAATCTTCTGGACCTCATCGACGGTTACTATATCTCCGTATTCGCCTCTGACCAATTCTCCCTTAGTAGCCATTCCTATGGTCCGATTCTGACACGAAGAACCGTTTGTTAATTCTATATACTCTTTTGTAAGACTTCCCTCTCTCACGAACGATTCGTATAGATATGGAGACTTAGAAATATATTTGTTCATCTTATCGAAAACATAGTCTTGTTTAAGCGTTGGTGCAAAACAACTGATTCTCTTCGGTCTAAGACCACACATATCGTGCATATTCTTAACAGCAAGCAATGTTGACTTGCCAACCTTTCTAGAACACATTGCCCATGCATATCTTTTGATTGAAAGCATATGAGCATATTCCAATTGCCACTTAGCTGGAAATAACGGAAGTCCGCTATCATCATCTATGAATGCCACTGACCAAACGGGGAAGTCATTCCAAGCGTCTGCGTAAAACTCTTCGTCGGTCTTACATTCGTCAACACATTTAATAAGTCTATGAGCAATATCTTTTCGGGTGTCGAACTGTATAGGAGTGATGGAATTACCAACAACCTCCTTTATTTTCTTTAATCTGTCCGGTTTGAACAGTGTAGCCACGTTATTCCTCTGTGTCTTCGATTTCTATATCTATTATCTCTGGTTCGTCCTTTCCAACGAATTTCAGGCTGGCCAATTCGTCTTTCGTCTTTATAAGATAATTCTTTATAAGAGTTATAGACGGTGGAGTGGACTTCGTACCTTCTCTGTAATCCCTCAAAAACGCTGTTATCTGGGTCTTCATCTTACGATATAGGTCTAGTACGTCGGGGTCGATATCTTGGATGCTCTGAGTGTTGAAATAGGTCTCAAACCGGTCACAGAAGAACTGCATCTTTGAAATAGACTCATATTCTGTCTCAGTTAACTCATTTTTTGTGTCAACTTTGAGTAATTCTATCATGTTTTTATATAATTTCTTATCATTATCCTCTAAACTTCGAATAAAATTCGATGTATTAGAGATATTTTGGCTTAATTTGCGTATTTCTAGCAATTTATTCGAATCTTCTGATGATTTAACAATAGCCCTTTTCGACATTGGTTTTCTCCCCGATAATCTGTTTAGACAATTTTTCTATTTCTGCTCTTGTATAAAACTTTTTGGTGAGTTTATCTATTAGTTTTTCGGCGGCTTTTATAACATTATCACTATTTTTTTGTTCACCAGTGATTGCCATCTTGATTCCACCCATATCAATCTCAATACTATATGATTTCTGCATATTGAGGTCGTGAATCATGGAATATAGCTGTCTGAGATTTTCGGTGTTCAATTCCATCGATTGTTTGAACAACTCGAAGGAAACATATGGTTCTTTCGCCGGATTCTTTTTCAGAGACTCGCCATATTCCTTCATTCTATTTAAGAAACCATCAAACGGATTCTGGTCTCCTTCCGTTTTATCCATATCGTTCCTTCTCCTTCTTTATTTTTTCAAGCTCTGCCATGAGTTCTTTTTCAGCATCAATCAACAATCCCTTCTTTTCCTTAGTAACTTCTCCGTCGGTATCATCATATTCGATTTTTAACATTATGAAACTCGGAGTTTCTTTCTGAAATATCATTCCGGTGTCTTCTGATGTCTCATACTTGACATCCTTTATTACTTCTGGATGATTAACGATTATGTTGATATCTTGCATAGCCCGTTCGAGCTTCATTCCTATTTCCTGCATCCTAGCCTGGTTTTGCATCTTATTGAATATCATACTTCATTCTCCCAATTCTTAAGTAACATTTCCAAAAGTGCTTGCGCGTCGGTAACGCTCTTGGTCAAAACCTTCAAATTGTCCACGTGTCTTTTAGGGTCTAGATGAAGATTGAATTCGTCCACAATAGAACTTGTTTCCGCATCCCCGCTCAGAGCCTTCACTATAACGCTGATTTTAGCAACCTTTTTCTTTCTCATATACATCAACTTTTCTTCTTCTGATAATTCTCTCCCGGTGGGCAGGTTGCCCTTTATAAATTGGTCAACACTCGCGCCCTTCTCTTTAACATCCGATATCGGACTCTTCGAGAATTCCCTTATCCCCGATTCTTTCGCCGTGATATTGCCCCCTTAGTTTTCAAATTAATAAGTCTATTCTTCTGGTCTTCGAATTGCCTAGAGCCTACTTTCATCTTACTTAGATTTCTTAGTAGCTCTTTTTCGCGCTTTTGTGTATTCATCGATGCAATCTCCATGCATTATATGATATCCTATTTCGCCGCGTTTCTTAACATAGAACTCGTGGTCTTCCCGTATCTCCTGACCGCACACACAACAAATCAAATCCGAACTATGCTTTCGTCTGCTCATCTGAAGTCTTCCCCTCATTATTCTTTACGAAGCATCGGCAACATCCAAATTCATCCATCAACAGACTTTTGTTTCCGCAACGCCCGTCGTTATTGTCTTCGAAATGTGAAACCGCGCTCCAATAAATGCATTCTTTCTTCATACAATGTACGGTTCTGTCTGAAACCGGATATGAACTATATGGAGGATAAATCCAATATGATGGACAATTCCAAGTATATCCACAATAATGAGTCTGATTATCTCCTACATACATTCCACACCGACCGCAAGTATAACTCATGTTTACATCCTCTTTATCATTTCTCTTAATAAACGAATTCTACCATATCTTTTACCATTATCACATCAACCCATAACTCTTTATCGCTGTGGTAATATAATCTTTGGCCACGATATAATCCCTTTCCTGTATAGTCTTCTTATGGTCGTTCTTCGCAGACTTCTCGGCCCACCGTATCAACAGGGGCAAAAGGAAGTCGGCCGTGAACTCCCGCATCTCACGCAATGCATCCCCACTTACATTCAAGTCGGTCGTCTCCTTCACGACAGAGCGAATATTGATTACCATAGAGTTGGTAGCTCTATTTTTATGTTTCACCATGTATACATATAGTGTCAATGGGGTATTTAAGTCTTTCGGTCAGAATAATCCTAACCATTTCTCACGTCCACGAGGTTTGTGTTTCAAACAATGCGGCATTCCGTAATATATCTTCTTCGGTGGTTGCCAAGACCTAATGATGCCGTATCTTGAACCGCGTTTTCCTATCAATCTCATCTCAACATCACCAAATATCGTTATTCGGCGTATAGATTTCGCTTCTGTCGAATCCTATCCTTCGGAACCCATTAAATGACGAATATCGTCATTCTGAAGTCGAATCTCGGCGCGTCTATTATAAGACCAACCACGTGGTCAATGTCGTTTAACGAAAGCTATTATGTTATGAAATAACATAGTATAGCATACGTTAATCATACGTATACTAACGTAATAGCCGCTCAATCATTTTCGGCCAAATCGCGGTTTTAAGCAACTGCTAAAACGCGGTTGATATATAAAACATTCACAAAACAGTAAATGTGCAATAAATGATAACTATATATAAATCAATTAACAAAAATTGCACAAAATTGCACGATAAGAGGTTTGATAGCTCTGTGTTCGGCCGGTCGCTCAACCAACGACAGCCTTAATAACCAGAACCAAGACCAACATTAAAACGGCTAGACCAACATCCTTATCCATATGTATTCACCCCCTTTTAGTTTAATCATAGTCCGGACAAACGAATGTATAAAGAATACACCGATATCCAAAGGGACCAAAATGCGAGATATTATTCCGGCCCGGTCAACCGAACGGGAAATAAAGGGTTGGAAGCTTAAAACCAAATCCCTCACTACTATTAGTCGGCGCGAAATCTCCCAAACAACTTTGTCCTAGTAGATACATCTATATCCCCTATTATAACCGTCACAGCCGTCCCAAGCGTCACATTCGGGGTTTTCAGAAATTTGAAAATCGTGTCGCGTACCTGACCTTACACCAACGCCTCCTGCCGTAGCACACTTCGGCGATAGGATGGCATTAGGGTATTGGCTAATGCGTTACCCTTTAGGCTAACGCTCGACCATGCTATTGCTTACCATGTTAAGGCTTGTCATGCTAACGCTTGCCATGCTAACCGTTGCCATGCTATCGGCTGTCGTGGCACGTGTTAGCACGTAGCATAACTGCCCCCCTCTGTACACGTGTTAACACGCACCACGTCAAAGCGTGTCATGGTCATTGATGTACATATCTGTGCATATAGCTCATATCTGTATATTGATGCATATATCTGAGGCGTGTAGTATATAGCTATGCATTGATGCATTATAATAGGCATTGATGTACATATATAACTATTGTACACTGATGCATATTATTGTACGGTGATGTATAATAAGCATTTATGCACATATATATACATTGATGTACTTATACTATCTTTGTCTGCCGTTTTGTCTGCTGGCCATGTCGTCAGGTAGTATATAAAGCCCCCGTGACACGTGTTAGCACTTGGTAGCTCCGCGATTAGTGTTTTTCACTGTCCCATCTACTACTTTTGACTACTTTATGGTGTTTGGTGCGCTCGGCCTCCCCTCCCCGCCTTAACGCTGTTAATGTCTGCCATTCTGTCTGACGATTGGCGGCTTGTGTGCATCAATGCCCACTTATGCACATCATTGTATATTTATATACCAGTTTTGCGTCAGACGATTGGCAGACCTTTGTCTGACGGGTATATAAAGCTTTCGGACTCCTGTATTACTCTGTATTAACGTACGCATATGTACTACGGATGTGTACATTGATGTATATAATTTGTGTACATCAATGTCGATAATGCCATTTGTGTACATTGGGGCACACTTCTGTACATCGTCTGTGCACAGCCACCACACAACCGTGCGACAGCGGTTTTATAGCTCCCACCTATACTTTTGTTGGGCGTTACCTATATCCAGTGTACATTTCTGGGCCATAATGTACATTTATGGACGTTGCATATGGGACGTACCATAATAATCATTTTGGTACAACTTTGTACATTGATGCTTTTTTATGTCCATCAATGTTGCACAAGTTATATATATCGACCAGTGTTATAGTAGGGTCAGCGTTGGGTCGGACACAACGGGCCGACCCAGTCAGTGCATCGTCAAGGATGCATTCAAGCGCAGGGCTAGAACCACTCTGCCCCATAAAGACTTTATGGAAACCAGAGTGTCATAAGCCGAGGGGAGCTACTGTCCCTCTTGACTGAATAGCCCCAGTTAGAGTCCGCGTTCGGACTGAGCGAAGCCGAGCTTAACTGAGCTTCGACGAGCTTGCCTTAGCCAGTGCTTGACACACTGAAGGTAAAGCCAGCTCACGACGTTGAGTAAGCTGAGCGATGAAGTCCGAGCGATGCGTCAACAGTCTCCACGAAGAGAGCCGAAGGTGATTCTATGAGCTTGTACGAAACCATGACTCAGAACCGAGTCTACCAACAGATAAGGAACCCCACGATTGGGTATTACTGCCCAGAGAAAACGTGCGGAATCCAACTGACTGGTGTGCCGAAGAACTGCCCACGATGTGGAACACAGATTCACGGCCCGTTCAACTGCGAAAGCAGGTACGCGCCGAAGAATGTGATGGTTGTACGGAAGCCAGCCGAAACCCCCCAAATCGACAAAATCGACCAGCTACTGGCCCTCTGCTCAAAGGAGCAGATTGCCCAGTTCGCAGAACTTCTTAAGCGAAGCGTCAAGTAATCGGGAAAAGCCCGACCATTTTGGAGAAGCCAGCTTAAATGCTGAATTCTCCGACCAATGATAGTCATGCCGAAAGGCTGACAAGTGAGGGAACAAAATGGCAGACGAGAAGAAGGCTCTGCCCACGCCCCTAGTGTCCCTAGCGAAGTTGGACAAGATAACCAAGAATGGTTACCCACGGTTCAACACGCCGAAGGATTCGGTCGGTAAGACCATCTTCGGGAACGGCTACGGAACAAAGGACTGGGTATCCGTCAAGAAAGTTCGCATCACGATGGAAGCCCTAGAGTGAGAGCGAACAAATGCGGGTAGCACTTCCCCGCATTCCAAATCAACCAGTGAGAGGGAAAACTATGTACTGCGAAAAGAACTTCAAGACGAAGAAAGCCCTGAAGCTGGCCGTGGAGAGCGGGGAAAAGATAGGCGTGTTTGCCCCAATGCTCGGAACGCCGAAGAGAGAGGGAACCGAGTATTTGGAAGGGCCGCATTATCCAGCCCCACACACATGGTACGCTCAGGTGGAAATGCGAGATGGCTTCATCGTAAAGGTGAAGTAAAACCCATTAGGGCCGAAAGGCCCGTTTTCCTATTATCAGCTAGAAAAGATTGGGAAGTCGTAAGGCGATTGAGCATAGGCTTCCCAATCTGCCTAAATGCTCCGATGGGGCTTAAACGCCTTACCGAGCGCGGGGTGGAGTGGAATGACCGTTCGCTACTCCAAAACCCAAAAGTGAGAAACGGTTAGGGAGGAAAGTCGCCAATCGCTTTCTTTCTGATTTATAAAGTTGGCTCATTCTAGATAAGCCAGCTAGGTTGGCACGAAGAGGAAATATGACCGACTCCGAGCAAATCGGATTGATGGCCGAGGTAGCCGTCGAAAAACTCTTACGGAAGAAATTTCCGAAGCTGAATATCTGCTGGACACGCAGAGAAAGGCGAAACAACGCGCCTTTTGACTTCGAGCTTTATGACAGAGTGCATTGTGTTGGTCTTATTGAAGTGAAAGGTTTTGGCATTGGAAGAAAGTGGTATTGGACTCAATACAAGCGACCACAGATAAAGCGTAAGCTGAGAAGAGCGAAGGAGCTTAAAGACTGGCACAAAGAAATGCCACCAATGGCTACAATCGTTGTGAAAATTCACGATGAAGAGAGAATAGGAATGAGATGGGAATTTGGCTTTCCATCACAGCCCTTCACTGACTTTAACGAGAGCTTTACGAAGCTCTGGCAAGAAATCAAAAAGCGGGTGTGTCTGTGAGAGGAACAACAAAGCTGAGTACGGCAAAACGGGATTGGCTCATAGAACAATATGAGCGAGACGTCAAACGCTTTAAACGAAGAGGAATGGATGAGTGTGTATCCGTTGCGAAAACCAAAATCGTGCTGACAAAAATGAACTTTCAACTTCAGACACTCAGAAAACAGGTTCTGGAAGAACAGACGAAAAGAAAACTGATATGGTAAAAATTCAAGTCCTAATTCATTGGACACGGTGAGAACATGGGAGAAAGAAAGTTTGCCAAAGTTGGCATAGCAGAGCTTTCTAAGCATCCCGAATCGGAAACTATATACAGTCTGGACATTGGTTCGCTGTATATAACCGTTTGGTTGGATGAAGAGAAAAGATATGCGAAAATGGTTTCCATCCACAACGCAAACGACGAACGGGCCTTAGAAGTTGAAGATACAGACGGCCCTGCTGTCTGGCTTCACAGAGCATAAACCATTTAGGCGGAGCAATCCGCCCCGTTATACCAGCGATGGGTTTAACTCCCAGAGTTGGAGGTATATAAATGCAGAGTAAGAAGAAGTCAATCAGCCTGAAGAAATGGATTGACTACACGAAAAAGGCACTCGAAGGGGAAGAGGGAATCCCAATTTGGTCGATAATGACCGCTATGAGAGGCCCAGACGATGAAAACTATACTCTCAAGAAAGAAACTACGGCTAGAATTCGATTCGCCGTATTTGGACGTGCCCCCCATGATGGCGGAGTGCTAGACGGAACACCGAAATATAACTGCATAGGTGCAGATGTGAACGGCGACGGGGGATATTGCCACATCACAGAAAATAATGACTTGTACAGTCATTTCGGCAAACACATCAGACACGCCTATGATGCGCTAGTAAAAGATGGTGTAATTCCGAATGAGTAGTCAGTCGGCAAACCTTTTAAGGGCGGAAACGCCCTTCCATTATGCCAACAATCGGTTAAAATCCGAAAGTTGGATGGTGTGGAGCATTTGAGCGACGAAAAGCCGACTCTTAAAGAATGGCTTGCTTATACCACAAAGGCAATGGAGAAAGGGCTAGAAGCACAGCAAATTTGGGATGTAATGACGGCCATGCGTGGGCCAGACCGCTTCGAAAGTCTCGAAACGGCGGACATCCTAAAAGACCGAACGACAGCTAGAATAAGATATGCCTGTTTCGGAGATACACCACTCAGACATGGCGGCGCGTGTATCAACTCCGATGAGAACTACGCTGATGCAAAAGAGGCGACGGATAAAGAAGGTTGGGGTCATTTTCCGTCTCATATCCGATATGCCTTAGAAGCCCTTCGAGACGTGGGTATAATCAAGCAATAAACCTTTTACTGGCCGGAAGGCCAGCCATTATGCGCCGAAAGGTTTAAATACC